>Ga0182027_10003015_pt1 | contig 26990 bp, 19 predicted proteins | sample 712E1DmetaG_FD_121300 | JGI IMG/M metagenome (GOLD analysis project Ga0182027, IMG submission 121300) | Permafrost microbial communities from Stordalen Mire, Sweden - 712E1D metaG (Illumina Assembly) | ecosystem: Environmental > Terrestrial > Soil > Wetlands > Permafrost | place: Sweden...
CAACATTCCGCGCAAGGGACGAGCGGGCGGGAAATGACGGAAGGCGGGCCGGAGCGATATTAGCGAGGCCGCCGTGTCAGTTCCCGCCCGTTGGTCCCGGCGGCTTTATTCCAGAAGGATAAACAGGTGGCTCTCACCCATGTCCTTTTCGTCCGGCAAAAATGCGCCGCCCCGCTTGGCGCACAATTCCAGACAAATCTTTCGCAGCAATTTCCGTTTTGCCGGTGCTTTCGGCAGTTTGACCAACAGCCGGTCGGCAAATTGTTTTCCGCCTCTGCCCGCGTAAATGAGGGTGGCAATGACGGTTTCCGCTCCGGCAGCGTATAGCGTTTCCACAAATCGCAACGCCGCCTTTGCCGTGCGAAACCTTGCGAGCGAGTGGAGATCGGGATTTTTGGCCGTGGTCAGCCAATGTCGGGCTTCGGCATGGGATTTTTCCAAGAGGGATTCAATGAACAATTCATGCTGCCGCAGTTCCAAGGCGCGGTTGTCTCGCGCCACTTTTCCTGCCGGTTCTCCTGCGTGTTGCGGCCAGTCAGGATACTTGCGGGACGCTTTTAAGTAGGCGGCGCGCGTCACTTCCACGTTGCTGATATAATAAATTTCCTGAACCAGCGTGCCGTTCCACAGCCAAGTCCGGTTACGCCCCCAAAATTTGCCGTTCAGTGAATTGATCTCCAGCCGCAATTTTCCGTTTTGATGCCAGTAATATTGCCTGCCGGTGCCGTGGTTCATGGTGAAAGAACCGAGCAACTGCCCCTTTTCATTCCATTGGCGGCTGATGCCGTGCAAAAGACCGTGACGGTAGCGCAATTCCTCGGCCAGTTGGCCGTTATGGTGCCAAGTGCGGTTCAGACCGTGGAACTCCCCCCCCACTTCCCTGATCTCCGCGTGGACGCGGTTGTTACGGAAATAAAACCGTTTTATGCGAAGTTTTGGCATGTCTGCAACTTGACTCCGCTGCCAGCGCCGTCGCTTTCCGGCATCGGCGCGGCTGACTCATGCAGCCGCTCGTTCAAAACAAGTCCTCCAGAAAATCTGGTGAACTAATTTACAGGTTAAGATAATTTTACGACTCTTCGAGTGATTGTAAATCGTGTTTTTTTGATAATCTTCGGTGGTGTTTGTTTCTCACTTGAGACTTTTTTCTGCCCCTACGCTGATGTAGCCACTGACGGTTGTCGGCGTGCCGCTCTGCTGCTGGGAATTCTGGTTTGTTGCGCAGCCGGAATTCAAGAGCAGCGCGGAAATCACGAATGCGAATGCGATCAGATGTTTCATATTTTGGAATGTAGTGGTTGGCAATGCGTTCATTCTAAATAAACTACGAAATTTTGAGCGGCTATTGTTTTGCCATTGGCTTTGAGTTCAAACGTCCATTCACCCGGAACCAGTTCAAACTCTTTTTGAAAAACGTAACCATCCCATCTTTTGACGCCGGCGATGGCGTGGCCTTTGCCATAGTCATAACTAAACCCCTTGCTGATAGAGCCATCCATTTTGACCATCGTGGGGTATTTCCATACAGTTTCAATGTCAGCTTGATAGACATCATCCGGTTGCCCTGAAATTTCCCATAAACAACCAAAGGCAACGCCCAGCTTGGCGGGAATTCGATTGGTCACAACCTTTGGGGCTGTTATGTGGGTTTTTTGAAATGAATGTTTGCCGGTTGGATCTGTGGGCGCATCAACCGTCATCATTTTTCCCGGCAAAACAATTCCGTAACTCGCGATTCGTCCGGTTAATTCAGGCTCTCGCGGTTTCAACTGCTGCGCCGCAACGTCCAAAATATCTTTCGCATCGGCTTTGCATACAAAATTTGTGGCTATATCAAAGATGCCCGCCGGTGGCGCATCAAATGTTACATTTTGGAAGTGGAAAATCAGCGTGCCGTCCGGTATGTCAAGTTCCAGTTTTACGGGACGATTTGTCAATTCTGGTGCCGACCAGACCGTCGCTGATTCTTGAAATTTAGCCTCCTCTGGAATGGTGATTCGTGTTTTTGTGCAGCTATAACCCTCAACGATTTCCTTTCCCATGACTTCCGATTTTAGCTGGACGGTGTCAGCCTTCTGTAAAATCCGCGAAATCTCCGAATCGGGGATCAGGTTGCGGACATACGCGCATACTCCTGGGAATACAACATAGCTGGCTTTCTCATCGAATCGTGAAATGAAATTGATTTTGTCGAGCTTGGCGTCTCTCAACGCCTTTGAAATTTCGGGCGGCATGATGCTTCCGGTCATTTGCCCGACATCCCAATCCCACCTCATATCATTGCCAGAAAATGTGAGCACAGAAGGCACTCTCATCGTTGTGTTAGTGCTATCCGTATCGGTTAGCTCAACGGTGGCGTTTGCGCTAAATGATGGCTGTCCACCGCACAATTTTTTGATCACCGAAACTACTTCAGGCAGTCCTGATCCCATGCCCGAAAAATCAGGAATGGCGGTATCGCCGTAGAGACGAACAACGGCAAGCAAGCAGAGCGTGCAAATTGTAAATTTCCAAATTCTCATCATTCTTTAATACCATCACGAGCGATGCCCATCGTCGCAATCAACTACGCATTTCTCCAGTCCAAAAATGAAAAATGGGCAGCGGCGTGAACCATTCACTCCGCGTCCACAAAATCGAGACAAGACCAGTGGTAACAAGCTGAATGATTCGTGAACAATTCATGCCCCGGATTTTCTGTGCTCGATTATCTTTATTATCGCCAAGCTCATAAAAAACAATAATAGACCGTTAATCAAAATGCCTGCAATAGCGCGTCCCAAAATCCCCTTTTTCCCATAACGACGAATACCGAACAGTGCGATGATTCCGAAGAGGAGTCCCAACACGATAAGAAGGGAGCATAAAGAACCAGTAATAATACCGGCCAGCGGAGAAGGATGTCCACCGCTTCCAATAACGTTCACAAAAAAGCCTATGCCAATAGAAACAAGCGGAGCCAAAAAGCTGGCTTGCGCCGCTTGAAAAGCGAATGGCTTTTTGGTCGGGCTGGCCGGTGGCAAAGGGGGCGGTTGGGGCGATATGATTGGTGGAGTATTCATAAATCATCGTTAGTAAAATCGAATGCTCATTTTGTTGGTCTTCATGTTAGGTCAGAACGTTGAGCGGTTCGTTCAGTAATGCATTTTGCGATGTCTGTCGCCGATGAACCAGCCGGAAGTTTCTGATTCAATGAAGGAGCATCTATCCATTCACTATCATCATTGCGTCCGGTCTCGGCTATTTCCACCCCCGCCTCCAAACGGAAAATAGTGAAGCAGGCTCCTCGTTCAACAAAGGCGTTCCAGTTCTTCACGCCAGCAGGTTTTAAGATGACCGGTTTAGAAACCTCAGCACGAGTTGGCGTTGGAACTTGCGGATTACCGCTTGCCATCGCTTGCTCGATTGCGACCGTCAGCGCGGAAAAATCATCAAATTTGGTCACTCTCACCGGTTCGACATCTAAGAAAAAGCCTGCTTCGGTTTTAGCGACGTTTGGAATGAAAGCTGTGCCTTTTCGCACATAGACGTGCCACATTGGTTTAACTTTGATAGTGCTCATGGAACTGGAGTGGTGATAAAGTTGATGCCGAGCGATTGCGCCCTCTGAGCAGCAGCATTAAATACGCCCTGCTGTGCCGCGCTCATGCTTCCGGTAGGAACTGCGACTTGGAGAGTTCTGGCAGTGACTTGGCTTGGTTGGATTACTACGCCGCCATAAGGCGTCGTCTGCCCCTGCCAGCCTGCGAGGCTGTCCATGTAGCTGTTCAACCGGCTGCTAAGTGCCTGGGCGTTTTGATAGGTGGGCGCATTCAGATCAATTGACTTGATGCTGGTTGCAACTCCGTTGTCAAACCGGTCTATGACCCGGAAGCCTGCCGGCAAGTTTCCTCCTAATTGAGATTCAATAGCTAGGCCACGCGGTCCTGGCCCTAACTGCCAGACCCCACTGTTTGCGGCAATAACCGGTGCGCTGGGTCTTAAAAACGTCGCGCTCGGGTTATACATTGTCTTCAACCCAACCCCTGTCAGAATCAATTGCGAACCACCCATCAAGCCCTGACTCCACCGGTCAGACGTGCTCAACAGTGTTTGTGACTGGCGATCCACTCCGAAACCGCCTGTCATTATGCCATTGTAACCAGTCGCGTCGCCCACAACGCTGGAAAGCCCCTGCGCCGCCGCCCATGTGTTACCAGAATTATTCAAGTATTCTCCAACCATTACATTCTCTGCCCGATTTTGAAGATTCTGATACCCGTTGACGTAACTTGCCGGAGTAACCGCGTTTGCCGCCAAGTTTAGCAATGAGGCATTGTTATACGCTCCCCAACCAATCAACGTGCTGCTGCTTGAGGCCCCAAATTGATTGTAGAGACCTGCAATGCTGCGCAGTCCGTAGCCGGCAACACCACCGTTGTATTGGAATTGCGAATACTGTTTTGTGAGCCGTCCGTCCGGGTCGAAATAATTCACCGGGTCGCCAACGGCGCAGAACGTGTAGCCGTCGGGGTCGCCGGAGTTCCACGCCGGGTCAAATGCCAGCCAGCGCCCCGAAACGGGGTCGTATGGCCGAACGCCGATATTGTAAAAACCGGTGATGTCCACTTCACGTCCGCGCCACACGGATGACTGCGCCATGTCCGCACCGTTGCCAAAGGCGGCTGGCCGGTAGCCCGGCACCGCGCCGTAGGCCGTTGGCCGTGAGGCGTTCCACGAGACAACGCCGTTGGTGACTTCCGCCAAGACATTCCCGCGAAAATCACTAATCACCGGATTGAAGGTATTGAGGTAAGGCGAAATCCCTTCAAGTCCACCCGCCCCATTTTCACCGCCATAAATTCCATTCAAGTCAGGGCCGAGCAATTTCCATGTCGCTTGCGAACCAATTTGAACGCCAAGTTCCAAAAATTCCCGCTGCGGGTCGAAATAGGAATTGATGGACTGCGAAGGAGCCGTGGAAGCGACGCCGTTGGAAACCAGCACGCTGGTTGTTTGGAGCCGACGATTAAGCGAATCATAAACCGCGCTCCAGTTGAAACCGGAGTTGTTCGTGTCCCGGTCAACCACAGCGAGCAACCGGCCAAAGGCATCCCATGTGAGCGTTTGGGTGCGCTCCACCGTGCCGCTCGGATTTTTCCAGACGCGGTTGGTGATATACCCCTGACTATCGTAACTGTCAGCGGTGGCTTGATAGGCCAGACTGTTGGTGAAGGTATTCGTCGCCCAAGCAGTGAAATACTGGCTGGGATGCAAGGCGCTGACTTTTAACTGATGTGTGCCGGGTGTCAGTTCCATCATGGCCCGCCACTGCATCGCGTTGGTGCCGACAGCACTGATGGAAACGGGCTGATTATCCAGCCATGCGTTCAAGAGAATAGACTGGCCGTTGACATGGCCATAGGCCGGGAACGGTGAAGCGTTATTGGTTTCAGTCGCAACACGAGAGAAGGTATCAGCCACACCATTCCAAACATTGGTGCCAGTCTGCCCCATTTGCGTAAGCACACCAGGACCACCGCCAGCACCGTTGTCATAAACCATGTTGTTCGTCCATGTGGCGGAAGCATTGAGATTGAGTTGTTCCCTCACCAATCGGCGGCTCAAATTCGCGTAGGAGTAAGAATGGACATCGGTAAAGTCGCTGCGCTGCAACGTGTGGGATGCCAGTAATCCATCGCCCGTCCATGCCAAAGTTTCGGCAAGCTGCGATACTAGATTGACTGAGTTGGCAATCGAGAGCGGACGCCCCTCGCCATCACGGGAGATGATGCTGGTGGCGCGATTGCCCACGGTGCGGCCGGTGAGCAAACCAGCGGTATCGAAATTATACACGCCGCCGCCAGTGGAATCACTGACTCCGGTCAGATTGCCGTCGGCCTGCCAAGTGTAACCGTAACCAGTGCCGCCAATGTTCAACTGAGAACGGCGTCCGGCAGCGTCCCAGCTTTGGCTGACACCATAACCGGCGGAACCAGCACTGACGGATTCCGAGGCAAGCTGACCGTAAGGATCGAAGGAACGATTGATAACTGTGTTCGGGCCGGTGTTGGTGCTGGCAAACTGTTGGGTGAAGCCCGTAATAAAACCGCGCGGCTCGTAATTCCACGATTCGCTTAAATTTTGTTCCGGCAACGAGCCGGTGCAGGTCTGGTTGGTCAGACGCAGCCAATCATCATAAGCCAAGGTGCTGGCCGTGCCGCGTCCATCGGTCTTGGTCTGGAGCAATCCAGCAAAGGGATTGCCGCTTGAAAAATAGCCATAGGTTGTTGACCGCACCGAACTGCCTCCGACAAAAAACTTTTCGGACAAAATTTGACCGGCGTTGTTGTAACCGGCCTGCCATTGCAAGTTGCCGGGCAGGACACAGTTGGTCAGGTCGTTGAATGAATCAAACAAATAAGTCGAGGGTGCATTGTCGCGGTCAATCTTGCCCGTCAGCCGGTTGAGGCCGTCATAAGAATAGCTGGCTGTTGTCCAAGTGGTGACATTGCCATTGAGTGTGGAACTGTGTTGCGCGGAAATAAGATTTCCGGCCACGTCGAATTGGTTGAGCGCAAATTCCGTTGCATAGGCAGATGGATAAGCCACCGACAAAACCGGATTTCCGTCGCTGTCCGTGTAAAGCGTGTGGCTGACGGCGGTAAGACCGGAGCCATCTGTGACGGTGACACTATTATTGTCGGGGGCATACGCAAAATACCGCTCGCGGACGAGTGAGCCGGATGAACTGTAAATAAGTGTGCTGGTGGTGCGCCCTAAAACATCCATCGTCGCGATAGTTTTTTCGCCAAGCGCATTGACGTTAGTGATAACGCTCCCGCTGGCATCGTAAAAATTGGTGATGACCTGTTGTAGGACGTTGGTGACATAGCCGATGATCTGGCCGGAAAGATTCTGCAAACTGCTTACTGTAACAATGGCAGGACCAGCGGTGGTTTTGATGCGGTTCAAACCGTCGAAGGCGGTGGTGAAAACATTATTGGCCGCGTCCGTGCGCTGGATGGGGTTGCCGCGAGCATCAAACACAAAAGCATTTGTGGCCAGCGGCTGACCGGCGGCGGAATAGAATGCGCGCGTGACGGTCAGGGCGGGATCATTGTAGGTGGTCAGCCAATAAGCGCCGTTGCCTTGGATTTCCTGTTTTATGCGTCCATCCAAATTATACGTCCAGCCGTTGGTTGAACCATCTGCGTTTTGTCGGAAGCGGGGCTGTCCGGTGCTGGTGTAAAGCGTGGTGGCGATACCACCCAAGGCGTTGGTATAATTTTGAACCAGTCCGCCGACTTCATAAGCGAAACCATCCGAGGACAGTTGCGTCGCGCCGCCGACATCGAATATCCGCCGCTGCGCCAATCTCCCCAAAGCATCCCATGTGTTGGTGGTGTAAGCGCCACGCGAGTCGGCAACAGAAGTTAGGTTGCCGAAATAATCGAAGGTATTGAAAGTGGGGGCATAGAGACTGTCGCCGGGAATAGCTTGGATGCCGGTGCCATCGGCCTTGGCTTGGGTGCGGTAGCGGATTTGCTGCACCATGCGCCCGGCTCCGTCATAGCTGAAATAAATGTAGTCGTCCGGGTTGGAACGGGGGCCATCATACCATTGCAACTCCCCGTTGCCATCGTAGTAAAAGTTTTCACGCGACAGGACGTTTCCATTTTGGTCGGAGACATCCCGCCATTCCAACCGTCCCATCGCATCGAAATTCATGGCCACCTGCCGACCACTGGCATCCACGGCGGAAATCAAATCGCCGCGCGGACTGAACGTGAGGTAAGTGACCACGGCTGGATCGGTATTGACCGGATTGTCGGCGGTGCCGGCATAGCGGGTCAACTGTGTGGGAAATCCACGCCCGTTGTAGCTCACCATATTGGTGGCGACATCCGCCTTGACAGCACTGACACAGAGGCCAAAGGAACTGTTGGTTTGCAAAACATTGCCGATGGTCACGACGCTAGTGACGTTTGAGTAAAACCAGCGGTTGGTGAACACGCCAATGCCGCCGCTGGAAAATTGCAAACTGTCCAGTTGGAAGCCATCGGCAGAATCATAGATGAATGTGCGCGTGTTACCACTGGTATCGGTAGCTGTGGCAACCACGTTGTTGCTCGTGTAGGTAAAGACGTTGGTGGCACTGTCATCTGGAATTCCCGTCCCGGTCAAGTCTCCGTAAATTGTCTGGTTGGTGATGTTCCCATTGGAATCATAGAGGAACCAGTTTGTCAATCCACGCGGGTCCACCGTGTATTGCAGACTGTTGGGATAATAGCCGGACAGATTGCTTTGTGTGATTGAATACCAGTTTTGAATGTTTGTCCGTCCCAACGGTTCGATGATTTGGGTGAGCAGATTGTTGGTGTAGTAATAATAATAAGGATTGCCAAAAACATCCTTCACCACGGTGACGCCGCTGATGAGCGAATTGGTCAGGCCGGTGCAGTTATTGGTGTAGAAGAAAGTCGCGTTGGTGATGAGTTCGCGGTTGATGCCCACGCTCGCGGCCTGGGTAATCACGCGCCGGAGATTGTCGTAGGTGTTGGCCAGTTGCCGTCCATCCGGCTTGGTTTCACTGGTCAACAAGTGGTAAGAGTCGGTGTAGGTCTGGCTGTTAGTCGTGAACGTGTAATGTTGGTAGCCATATTGCCACGCGGTATTGTCGGGCAAGGTCACGTTCACCAAGTCGCCGTAATCGTCATACTGGTAATTGACGGCGCGGTTGTCGTCCGACAGCACCTGCGTCACACGCCCGTAATAATCATATTCAAAAGTCAGGGACGCGCCATTGGCTCCCTGAATGCGGTAAAGCTGTCCGAAATTGTTGTTGGCAGAGTTGGTGCCGTAAATGAACTGGTAATAATTTCCAGAGTGGTCTTGCCAGAGCGTCAGGTAAGGCCGGGTGCGATTGAGATAATTGGTGCCAGAATTGATGCCGAAATTGGTCATCACTTGGAACACGCGCTGGCTGCCATCAGAACCAAACAGTGTGTATATCTGGCCGTTAGTCGGATTGGGTTGAATGTAATTGTTGAAAACATTCGCCGTGCCGCCAATGCCATTGGGTGAAAAGTTTGCCAAATCAGGATTATCCGCCGTGGTAACAGTCCAGAGGCCGTTGGTCTGCTGCCGGTAGGCAAGAACGGAGCCATCCATTTCAGCGGCGTTGGCAATCACGTTGCCAGCCGAGTTGGTGACAATCACCAGCCACGGCATGATGCCGAATTTCCAACCCGCGCCAACTTGGTCAGTGGCGAGATTGCGGCTTTGATAATTGCGGTGCAATGGCAAAGGCATCTGCCCGGCCAAAGCAATGTCCACGCTATCAGCATAGAAGTCACCGGAAACAACTTGAACCGGGTCAGCCACAACCGAAGCCGCCTGTTTTATCCGCGCCCAAGTCGGGCCGAACCAGCCCGCGTCGGATTCTGATTTGATGGCGTTGGCAGTGGAACTGTTGGGCAGATTCAGGCCAGCGGAAATGACGGCGGCTTGCGTGACTTGTTGCGGAGTGAAAGCCACAATCGGCGGGTTGCCGGAACTAGCCGTCAAATTCAAGGCATCGTAAGCCGAGAAATCATACTGCGGCAGAGGGGTGCTGATACTGATGCTGGTGGGGATGAAGGTGTAGGAGCCATACGAACTGTAATCAAGGTTATAGGTCAGGTCATAGGTCGAACTAAAATCGTCCATGCCGATCCAGTAACTTTCAAGGTCATCCCCGCCGTTCAGCGCGACTTGATTGTCGCTGATCATCGCGCCCATTTGGGTTTCACCAAAGATGAGCGAGGCCATGCCCTTGAACGAGCCGGTGCTGTTGGTCACCTGTCCGGGCGTAATGAGGATGCGAACGTAATTGGAGTCGGATTCCGTGGTAAAAACATTGGTGACCTGGTTCCAAATCACGGGGATTTGGTTCTTCAGGAGGGTTGAACCATAGCCGGTGTAGGTCTGGTTGCCCAAGGTGGTGTAGTTGTCCACGTTTAATTCGGGCGGTGCCGCAGTTCCATTGGTGCGCCAGTTTTGAGCGGCAATTTGAATCAGGCGCAGGGAAGAAACCGGGCTTTGGTCGGGCCACACGGATGCAATGGTGGAGTATTCCGCCGACGAACCAAGGGCTTGCAACATGGTCATGTAATTGTTAAGCGACGGCAGGCCGGTGTCCCCCGAATCCTGATTGGCCATGCCATTGCCGATCAGGAAGGTGGCAAACCAGTTCATATTCAGCTTCACCTGCATCTTGTAGCCGGAAAGCTGCGTGAGGGAGGCGACACCCCATGAATCCCAAGACAAGCCACGAACCTGATGCAAGTTCTGGTTCAGCACGTTGTCGCTCCACAATTTTTGGAAGAAAGTGGAACACATGATCATGGCTGCGTCACCGGCTTCGTCAGTCACGGCGGGAACGTAGTTTGTATTGACGGCCCGTTTCTGTTCCAGATTCCAATAATCCTGCGCCCACGCCTGCAACATCGGAGAGGAAACACTGGCGACGCTGGGGATGATGGCGGAGACATCGCGGACGCCGCAATTAAATGGCGCAAAAGTTCCACCGTAATATCCCTGGCTCGGATACCAGATGTTGGGATTGTTCAACGTGCCAATCCGCTTTTGATAAGTGATGCGCACCGGCAAATTCGTCACCGCGCTGGTGATGGTTCCCTTGGCAACCTGCACCAGCAGCGCATTGGTGCCGGAAAGATAGTTGGTAAAATTTCCCGTGTTGGTGATGCCCGCCCGGTATGCCGACATCCACAGGCTGACGCTATTGGGGACGTTTGTGTAGAGCAACAATTTGCGATTGTGCAGGTCGCAAGTGCGCCAGAGGCCGGAGTCAATCAGCTTGTTGGCCAGATTGGTGTTGCTCTGGAAAACCTCGATGCGAACCTGGTCAAAGATGTTCGTGAGGAATGGATAGGTGGTCGGGCTGTCGGAGAGGGTTTGAATCACCGACACTTGGGACTGGTTGTAGAGCGCGTCAGGCACCGGCAACTGGCTCCAACTGGTGTAATTTTGCGGACGGTTGACCGACCAGATGCCGAAGCTCTGCAAGGAAAGATTGGGTTGCAACTTGTTCGTGTTAATGACCGAGGTGAGGTAGCTCTGCCAAAATTTTTCCACACCATCGTTAGGAGAAGCCAAGGCCATGAGCGACGGGTTGGCCAAAGCAAAGTCCTTCACCCAAGCGTAAGCGTTCGGGTAATTTGTGGGCATATAATCGTAAATGTTCAAGCCCTTCGTGACGGCGGTATTTTTGAGCCACGGGAAGATTTGATAGGAGTTGGTGCCGATGTTCGCCACTACCCACGGATAATTCACGACAATCAAGCTGTTGGTGATAATCGGAATGCCGGAGTTCCATACGATGCCGTGGACATTGATTTGCCACAACCGGCTGACGGTGGTATCCAGCAACTGCAAATTGCTGTTGGTCGGCCAGACATAAGTGGCCGGATAACCCGCCTGCCGTAACAGATAAACCAGCAACGCGCATTGTTCCACCGGGGAACCTTGGCCTTCCAAATAGGTTCCCAGCGCGGAACGATTGACGCCGCCAAGCTCGACGGAGTTGGCCACGGCATTGGCGGTTTCTCCATACGCAATCGGGTCGGTCAAATTGACGTTGTTGATGACGTAGTTGGCGAGCGCCAACGGGTCGTTGTGCATATCGCTGACGAATTGGTCGAGAACCGGGCTGCGCCGCAGTTCCGGCGAGTTGTCCAGATTCGTGTAAGCCGCATTATTGGTGATCCAGATGTTGTTGGTGATGGTCGCCGTCAGTCCACCCAATTCAAGCGAGCTTCTGCCGGTGTAGGTTGGCGGAACGAGCGTTCCGGCAAAGTTTGGGTTATCCAAAAAGTGCGCCCGCCATGCGGGGAACGTGTCGAAACCAAGCGCATACATTGGCAGATATGCCCAGCCGGTGCTATTGGTGACACCCATCGGCGCAAACACGTTTGCCCCGACTTCGCACTGGCCAAGCGCCTCGACGATGTAGCAGTAATTGGTGGAAGCGGCCATGTGCGTCAATCGCAAGCCGTCAATGGTCACTTTGGTGGGGTAGGCATAAATCCAGCCCAGGCCCCATGTGCTCATGATGTCGGTGGCAAAATCGTTCTGCCCGTTGTTAAATTCCACCGAGGTTGTCAGGTCGTTGGTGCTCACCACCACCCGGTTGCCGTTGGTCACATAGTTCGACCACGCCGTGGCATCCGCCGCTATGTCGCGGCGCGGCAGCGCAATATAGATTGTATTGGTGGGAGCCACGTTGGTCGCCCCGGATGCCAGCGCGCTGCGGCTGTAAACCAAAATGCGGATGATGTTGGTCTGGCTCAAATTTTCATTGTAAGCGCCGCCAAAAAGACCAAAGCGATAGGGTTGATTGATGTAAAGCGGACTGCCGCCAGCCGTCTGGCCGAAGGCGACAATGGGATTGTCCACCGGGAAACGCGAAAGATTGGTGCTGGTGGTGATCTGCCATGCGTGCTGGCGTGTGATTTTCTGGACGTTCAAAAACCACGGCTGGCTGGCTCCGTAGCCATACGCATCATTGCCGGTGTTGTTGAGCCGCACGCCTTTTTCCAAGTCCAGCGGCAACACAAAGGAATTGTAAGGCAGCATGGGCAGATAGTTCAGGTCGTTCCGGTCGCCCCGCGTGAAGCGTGTCGTTACCGGATAAGGAACCGGGCTGAAACTATATTCGGCATTGCAAAGCTGGTAAGACCAGTTGTCGTTGGTCGCGTAATAATTTCCGTTGCCCCGCTGCGCGTATTGGTTGAATCCCCACGCCCACGTTGAGCCGTCCTGATTTCCTGCCAGCAAGTAGCTGTCGCCATACGTCACGCTGGTGAACACCTGTCCGCTGTTGGCGTTCAATTCCTGCGGCGGCTGGTTCGACGACCAATAGGTGCCGTTGCCATACCAGCCCCAATAAAACAGGCGTCCGCTTTTTAATATCGCCGCCGAACTGTTGTAGCCAGCTTCCACATATTTCACTGCTCCAAGATTGGTTGTCGCGCCAAAGCTCGGCACAACGACTGGAGCCGTGGCATTGATGGTCGTTCCGTTGCCGATCTGGCCTTCCGTGTTTCTGCCCCAAGCATACACCACGCCGTTTCGGTCGAGAGCCAGGCTGTGCGACGCGCCAGCCGTAATCTGGACGATGTTGCTTAACGTGGTGATTTTAACCGGAGTCAGTTGCGTGGTGGTGCTGCCCAAGCCGAGTTGCCCCATGTTGTTCGTTCCCCACGACCAAACAGAACCATCTTGGCACAATGCCAATGAAAAATTGGTGCCAGCCGACACTGCGATTGCGTTTGTAAAATTGCCCGCAGCCACCGGCTGGTTGGTGGAAATTGTGTTGCTCGTTCCAAGTTGCCCTCCGTTATTCGCGCCCCAGGCCATGACACTGCCATTGGCAAGCAAGGCCAAAGAATGATTCCCGCCAGCCGACACCATGACCGCATTCGTGATGCGGGTGACGGCCACTGGATTGCTGGCCGTGTTGAAATTGCCGTTGCCCAAACGCCCATCGCTGTTCAATCCCCATGCCCACACGGTGCCGTTGCCTTGTGCAGCCAGCGAGTGCAAGGAACCCGCCGAAATCGAAACCGCGTTGGTGACGCTGGCAATTCTTGTCGGCCACAGCACCAACGTGTTGGTGCCCAAGCCGACTTCGCCCACTTGGTTGGTGCCCCATCCCCAAACACTGCCGTCTGAACGCAGCGTCAGGCCGAATTTTTGTCCCGCTGACAATTGCACGGTGGACAGCGCAGTCTGCCCATGACTGGCGACTTGGCTCAAAAGCACAGTCGCGCACAATAAAAGCCGGCGTAGTTTCATAGAGATTTTTCCTGATTGAGTTAATGAAGGGTGGAACCGTTGGCCGGAGTATCAATGGTGATGCTCAATGCGCCCAAGGCCGGATTGTTGGGGTCGGCGGCTTCCCAAAGCGGGATGCTGTTGGTGTCCAACACTGTTCTGAAAAACGCGGTGGAATAAGTGGAAGTCACGAGATAATTGGACTGCCCCGGTGTGCCGATGGCCGCCCATGTCCAGGGATAATTGGCGTTGGCCAGAACTGGCGTCCATTGCAAATCGTAAGTGTTCGGCGGGTTGTTGGTGAAGGTGATGGAATACTGGTTGGTGCCCAATGACGTGATGGTCAGGGGCGGAGCGCTTTGTGACCAAACGGTCAATGCCGTGGCGACAATAAACAAACCGCAGGCAGCGGTTGTCAGCAAGACTGTCGAATTTTTCTTCATCGTTTTCATTTTATGAGTGTTGTTGATTTTCAAAAAGGGTGGATGGCAATCCGGTGACAAAAGGGTGAATTTGCGATATTTCCTCCGATGCCAAAGATAATGCGAATGCGTCTCGGACAACGAACCTCAAGTTGTCCGAGCTAACATTAGCTATTCGACAAGTTAATTTAGCTTCCCGCATACGATGTTATGAAATATCCAGCCGCAACTGGCAAGCAAAATCGAAGTTCGGAATTCCGAACCTTTGAAACAGGTGGTTGCCCTAGTGTTCCGTTTCGGGAAACGGAACATGACCAAGAATCCGCGAAATCTCGTCGGCTTGCAAATCCGGCGGTTGCGCGACCAGCAAGGGCTGACACAGCCGATGCTGGCCGCGCGTTGCCGCCGGTGGGGGTGGGATTTGAGCCGGCAAACACTTGCCAAGATTGAAACGCAACTTCGTTGGGTTTCGGATTTTGAACTGCTTTGTCTCGCCAGAGCCTTGCGCGTTGAGCCGCAAGAATTGTGGCCGGCCAAAGATAAAGTTCCCCGGCTGCTTGAAGATTTCTTCAAGCGGCTTTCACACGAAACGGAATAACCGTTTTCAATTTGGCATCGTGGCCGGCTCATGTAGTTCTGATTGTCTGAGTTGAGTGGCAATGCGAAAGACGAAATCGCTCGCTTCAAAAGGCTTTTCGATGTAATCCACCGCGCCTAGCTCAAAGGCAAGCTGCCGGTTTTCCTCATCTGGCTGGCCGGTCACGAAGATGGTGGGCGTGCGATAGGAAATATGTCGTTGCTTCAATTCGCGGCAAATGTCGAATCCCTTGAGATCGGGCAAGTTCACATCCAAGGTGATGAGGTCGAATTGGGTTGTGGTCGCCAATCTCATTCCCTCTTGGCCGGTGCGAGCCGTGGTTACATTATAGCCCACGCGCGACAACAGGAACACCATCATCAGCGCCACCGGCGTTTCGTCTTCCACCACCAGAATTCTTTTCTTCTCACTCATAAACCATTTGACTCCCATCACATATCAACTTTGATTTCGTATAAATTGCAAAACGTCAAGCACGATGTAAAGCCTCGTGTTTTGAATTGCGTTTTTTAGCGAGCATTTGGGAAATGCCTGTGCGCAAACCCAAAAGCTGCCCGCATCGGACGCGATTCGGGAAAAACATCGCCTCCCTGCGTGAGCGTCGAAAGCTGACGCAGGAAAAACTGGCAGAAAAAATCGGAACGAGCGCACGTTACGTTCAGAGTCTTGAAGCTGGGGAATACTTTCCGAGTTTGCCAACGCTTGTTCACTTGAAAATTGCCCTGCGTGGCGACTGGGAAGACCTTTTTCGCGGCTGCGATAAAATGTAGCAAGTCTTCTCATGCCGTTGGCGTCGTTTCAAATGTTCCCGTTTGAGCCAGCCACACGGTTTTTTCGACGCTTGAGGCCATCGTCACCACACTGCCAGTTGGCATCAATAAAAATGCCTTCATCGCAACCATAGGCGTTTCATCTTCTATCACGAGGATTTTCGTCGCGTGTGCCACAGTTTTGACCATTATGTGCGTATAAGCACATAACTTGTCAACCCCTTTTTGCGTTATTTCTATGATGTGGCCAAATCAAAGCCTGACATCATTGAGTCGTCCGTGGTCCATCTGCTACGTGAAAAGCGGGTGGCGAAAAAACTTTCAATGTATGTGATCGCTAAACGCGCCCGCATGTCTCATTCAATGATTAGCCGTGTGGAACATGAAAAGTGCCGTCCCTCATTTGATACGTTGCTGCGTATTGCCAACGCGATGGAAATTGACCTCTGGCCATTGATTAAACAGGCCGAACAATCTTTCAGAACCGGGACAGATGATTTGGCAAAGTGAATTTCGACTTGTGCATGAACTGATATTGCCTGCCGCTTACAAAAGCGTCTTGCCCTTGCTGGGATGAATCCTGACTTCCTCACGGATGGCGGCGCGGACTTTTGCCTCGATGCGTTCAACGAAGCTCATACCAACCCGGCTGAATTTATTGGCTGGCCGGATCGTGGCGGCAATTTCCAGCGCGGTTTGTTTCACCTTGCTCCGGCAAAGATGCGGAGTGGTGTTGAGGCTTTTGAGTGTATCCGTCATTTCAGTTGTTTCCATAATTTGCTTTCTTGGTTGCGTCGCTGATTCATTCAACGACACCACTATTTTATCAGGCGCACTTTTGCCGGACTGCGAATTTGGCAACCAACCTGTTGCAAACATTGAACGAAACCACTGTCGCCGCCGACACTTGACACAAAAACGAGCTGATTTTACGCGGGGCGATTTGGCTGGTTTTCGACTTTGACACCGTTTTCATTCAATGTTTGCAAGGCGAAAAATAGTTTAAGATTTTTTATTGGCGGGTGATAAGCCGCTTTACCAACTTTCCAAGTTTTTGCGCCATACGGGTGAACGGGTTTAATTGCCCATTGCGCCGCCGGGTCTCAAGCGGATTTTGGGATTGCGGATTGTTATTAAAAGCGTCGGGGAAAGTTGTCGCCCTTGCTTTGCCTGGAAAAAGCGAGTCCATCGGAATTTGCAAGGCTTTGGCAACGAGAACCAAATCGTAATCTTTTATGCGAGTGCGCCGCGTTTCAAGATTGGCAATGATTTCGCGCGTCATGGGCGCACCCATTGTTCGGATGACCCCGGCCAGTTTGCTTTGACTCCATTTTCGGTTGCGTCGGAATACCCGAATCTGTTGGCCGGTCAAATTTCTGATTCTCGCCAGTGTCAGCGCGGGTTTGGATTCAGACTGGCCGCCGATGGGCGGCAACAGGTCGGTAATGTCAGCTTTGAGGGCATACGCGATGATGGGAATGAAACGCGCGGGCACGTCCGCAATACCGACTTCGTATCTTGCCAACTGACAGCGTGAGACGGGAAATCCCTTTTGCTGACAGGCGGCGGCAAGACACGCTTGTGTCCAGTGGCGTGACTGGCGCAGCGCGCGAAGGCGAAATCCGACTTTAGAGAGGTTTTGTTTCATAAAGCAAAGTGAGTTCAGAATAATTTTCGCCACAACGGGAACCAGCGGGCGACTTGCCCGTTGGCTTCCAACGGCGGCAAGGTCAGACGACGAAATCCCTTTTCACAATGAACCAGCACACATTCATGGTCGCGGAGCGTGCGAAGCTGATACGGTTTGATTTTGTGTTCCTCGGCTTCGGAATAATTCACGTTACGCCTTCCGGCACTTGAACCCCAGGAGCGTTTGATGACGCGCTTTTTGCCGAGAAAATCCGCAGCTTGAACCGCGTCCGCTTCATCGGCGGAACGAAATATCATCCGGTTGCGGAGATTCAACGTCAGCACTTTGGATTTGTCAGCGCCAAGTGGCGGCACAAGTGAAGTCGTGGACTGCGCGGCGGCAACGATAGTTGCGCCCGCCTCGCGGATCACGTCCACGCAGTTGTAGTCGCTGGTGCCGTCCTCGCTGGCCGTCATAAACCGCTGCGCCTCGTCCGCCCACAGGATGAGCAAATTATTTTTTCCGCGTTGGCTTTTGGCCTGATCGAACCGGCGCAAGGCGTGATTGTAAAACAGCAGTTTCAAAAACGTGTTCACATATCGCCGTTCGGTTTGAAACTTTTGCGGCATGGTGACGAGAATGATTTTGCCCTTATCAATTTCGGAAAAATCGAATGTGCTTGTCTCCACGCAGAAGATTTCCGCGACTTCAGGTGTCAGGAAGTATTGGAGATAATTGCCGATGGTTTCGCGGACGCCGCCAAGCTGTTCCGCCGGCTGGTCGAGAAAACGATGCTTGAAATGGAAATTCAGGGCAAAGCGGCGCGGTGTCTGCAACGGCAGTTTGTTTAGAAATTCCAATTCCTCGTCCAGCTTTGGCTTGCTGGAAAGCACTTCCAGCGCGCCGGATAGCGTTACTGGCCGTGACAATTCGGCGAGCAATTCCAACGCATACGCGATATGCGTCTGTGCCTGATTTTTGAAAAAACCTTTATCCCCGCCCTGGCCGAGACTGGTGGCCGTGTCCACCACGAATTTTGCATACGTCGTGAACGGGATGCTGCGGTCGCCGGTGAGATTGAACCGATGCAAGGCTTGTCCGGCTTGGCCGTCGCCTTGAATTTGCAAATGAATCAAATCGGTTTCGCGTTCGTAATGCCGCGCCATTGCCGAAAGCGTTTCCCAATAGACGCCCTTTTCGTCAATGCACAGGCCGCCCCATTTTTTCTCATTTTGAAATGCCTGATGTGCCAGTTGGTTGATGCCGGAAGATGTTTTGCCGGAGCCGGTGTCGCCGGTGATAAGCCAGCCGCGCGTGAATTGACTGCGTTTCCAAGTCAATCCGCCAAGTCGGGCGACATGGCGATTGCGTAGCAGCAGCAGCCGCGCGGCAATAATGAGCAGCAAAATGGCATATCCAATTCCAAAAGCGCGCAACGATTGGGACATGGCTGGAAGATGAACCGGGGGGAACGGGAAGAAATCGAGTTTCATAAGAATTTTCCGATGAGAAAACCGGCGATGACGGCGGCGATGACGGAGTAAATGGCAGTTGGCAGCTCCACCGCCTGAATTTCTTTCAATGCCCGTTCCTTCAAAATCTTTGTGGCTTCGGTCAAAGCCACGATGTCTTTTTCAAATTCATCGAGCGATGGCATTTGCCGGTGACGAATTTCATCCCAATGGTTTTGATGAATCCGAAACAAATCCAGCAATAATAAAATTGGGTCATCATCCTTGATTTTGAACTGCTCCTTCCATTTGGCGATGGCCTGCAAAAAGTCCTCGTCAAAGTCGGGCGGCGTTGGTTGGTCGGGCGCGCTCATGGTTTTGCGGGCAATAGGAATTCCGCCGCCGATTCGATTTCCGCGTAAAATTTGCGCTGCCACGTTTGCAGCCGCTGGCGGTCCAGCAAATGCAGATGGCCGTCGGCCACGGCGGGCGTGATAGTGAGATTGTTATGGCTCAATTCCTCCACCAGCCAGGGCTGCAATTTGCTCATGGTGATTTCCTTCGCGCCAAGTTCCCTTAACAGCCGCTTGCGGATGACGGAATGGTCAAAAACGGCAAAATCATTGCTGTGAACCGTGTTTCGCAGCACAACGTAGGCGCAGACATTTTTGAGTTTGTCAGTAATGCGGTTAAGCTGGTCAATGCTGTCGGACTCCTGATTGACGGGCATGACGAGCGTGAGCGCGGCGGACAGGTCTTTGAGCGTTGGCTGCAAGGCAATCTCGTCGAAATAATTGAAAAACACCTCGGTGGACGCGGCGCGGCAGTCCACGACGACCAGATCGGTTTTCTCCAACGCACGAATCATGGCGTCCAGGCCGCGCGGATGGGCCAGATCCAAAAACTGCACGTCGTCGCCGTGGAAGCGTTTCAACGTGGAATTTTCATTGTCGCAGTCGCAGGCGACAAATTTGATGTTCTTGTCCTTGAGGTATTGGACGAAGTTGACGGCAAAGAAACTTTTGCCGACACCGCCCTTGCCGTTAAAAATTAAATCGAGGCGTTTTTTCATATTTCTTCTCCTGGTGGAAGCATTTCAACTTTGGCGATGCGCGGCCCGCGTGACGCGAACGCCGAAGTTTCGGCTGGCAGGGTTGTTGGTTTGCTGGTTGTGGCCGGCGCGGGCGGCGGTGTGGTTCTGGCCGGTGCAACCGGCACGTTTTTCGGTGAAGCCGAAGCATCGGCACGACGTGGAGGCTGCCGCCTCGCCGGTGACTTGTGTGAGCGTTTCTCTTTTAAGATTCGCCGACAAAAACGCATGAGTCCCGACGGGGATGCGTTGATGCCGTTTTGTGAAAGCAGATCACTAATGGCCCGGTATGAAAGGCCGCGTTTGCGAAGTGCCGAAATGTCATCCTTGAGCGGCAACCAGCGCGAAACAGGCGACGCAACACCGCGCGCAACTTGCGACGCAGCATTGCGGAAACGATTTAACGCATCAGGCGAGATAACAAAATTGTCCATAATCAAGGCAACAGTGGACGCAACGAATTGGCGAATAGCCGGTGCAACAGCGACGCAACACCGTGCGCAACATTGAGTGCGCGGATGCGCTTCACTTGGACAACATTTATTGCATCGCCGAACGCAATGCGGCGGTGATCTCCTGTGGCAACATTTGGCGCAACATCCCATGCAACATCCCATGCAACATTGCACGCAACGCGAATGCGTTTGCCGACGGCAACATTTGTTGCAACATTCGCGCAACGCGAAAACCTTGCCCTTGCAAGGGGTAAGGCTTGTTTTGTAAAAAGGTCGCTTCTCATACTGATTGGGCAATTTGCTTTTTCTGCTGTTGCAACAGTTCATCCCGCCAGTTTTGTAACTGCATGGAGACCTTTTCGATGTGGCTCGTTTGTTCGATGGTTTGCGCTTCGATGTGCGCGGCATATTGGTCGCCCAATTCTGTTTGCGGCAGTTGCATTACGGAATGCGCGGCGTGGTCATCGAGACGCTGGCCAAGCATCTTCAAAACCTCGATGGTGGTGCGCAATTCAGCGGTGGTCGGTGTCATCATAGATTGGCGTGTGTTGCGCCACGTTTCTTCGCTTCAGCGCGGGGCGACGTGGACTGGTTCGTTTTCATGCCTGCCATTCAATCAGTTTTTGCCGGCCACTTTGTTTCAAAATGAAACAAAGTGAATCCGGGGTTTTGGCAAGCTGTTCCCTGTGGTTACGGCAAAGACGCAATACAATTTGAAGAACGCAAAGGAATACTTTGAGGAGCATCTTTGCGTGGGTGAATACTATGATGAAGGGCAGCGGGTGGCCGGTCAGTGGGTTGGCCTGGGAGCAGAACGGCTCGGCTTGACCAGCAAGGTTGGAGCGGAAGCATTTCTGCGTCTCTGTGAGAACCGGCATCCGGCTTCAGGCGAAACGTTGACGCAACGGCTGAATACCACGCGGATGGATGAGGCCAGTGACAACTCCGCCAATCGCCGGATTTTCTATGACTTCACTTTCTCGCCGCCCAAATCGGTTTCAGTCGCGGCACTGGTCGGCACGGATGAGCGAATTTTGGAAGCCCACGCCCATGCCGTCCGTTCCGCATTGAGGGAATTTGAGACGTTCGCCACAACGCGCGTCCGGGTCGGCAAGGCGAATAACGACCGTTCCACCGGCAATTTTGTCGCCGCCATGTTCACGCACGATACCTCGCGTGCGTTAGACCCGCATTTGCACACCCATTGCATCGTCTTTAACGCAACCTTTGATGCCGTCGAAAATCGGTGGAAGGCGCTGCAAAATTATGAACTGCTGCGGGCGCGGAAATTCGCTGAAAACGTCTATTACCATGAACTTGCCCGCAGGCTGCGCGGGTTCGGCTATGAGATTCGCAACCTGGTGCGCGGTGATTTTCAAATCGAGGGTGTTTCGGAGGCGGTCTGCGAACGCTTTTCCAAACGGGACGCGGAAATTGACAAGGCATTGGCGAAACTGCTGGCCAGCAAGCCGGAGTTGATAAGTGCAAACTTCAAGGCGCTGCGTGCTCAACTGGCGGTTGAGACACGCGCCAAAAAACACAAGGATTTGAGTCAGGCAGAATTGCGAAAATTGTGGAATTCACAATTGAGTGAAGGCGAACGCGCCGCCTTGCACCAACCGCCGAGACATTCGGAAAAAGCCGCTGGCGACCGAATGAGTGTCGGCGAGGCCGTCCAGTGGTCGGAAGATCATCTGTTCGACCGCAATTCAGTCGCGCTGGAATGCCAATTATGGCAACAGGCATTGGAACGGGGACGCGGGGAAAACTTCTCCGTGGATGAACTCAAAGAGTTCACGCGGCAGCGTCCTTATATTCGCAATTCGGAGCGTCCAGCCGAAGTGACTTTGCGCGAAGTGCTGTTGCGGGAAATGGAAATTGTCCAGACGGTCAAGGACGGCGCGGGAAATTGTCGGCCACTGGTGGAACATCCCTACACGGCAGATCCAAAACTGGATGACGAGCAACGATTAGCTTTGGACGCGCTGCTGCGCTCCACCAATGCGGTTTCGCTGTTCCGTGGCGGCGCGGGCACGGGCAAAAGTTTTGTCCTGCGCGAGCTGGTCGGGCATGTCCGGCAATCGGGCAGGCGCGTGGCCGTCCTCGCGCCGCAACGCCAGCAAGTTGTGGTCATGGAACGAGATGGTTTTCCGTCACCAACGACGGTGACGAGTTTCCTGCTCAAGCACGAGTTGGTCGAGGGCGCGGTAATCGTCGTTGATGAGGCCGGACAGATTGGCGGGCGGCAGATGTCCGAACTGCTCCGGCTGGCGCGCGATCAAAATGCGCGGGTGATTTTGTCGGGCGACACGCGCCAGCATGGAGCGGTCGAGGCGTCCGATGCACTGCTGGCGATTGAACGATATTCCGGTGTCAAGCCGGTCGAGCTTCACACGATTCGCCGCCAAGACCCGGCGCTTGGCCGCAGCAAAAAGGAAAGTTCCGAAATCAAGCGGTATCGCAAGGCGGTGGAAGTGGCGGCGGCGGGAAAGCTCGCCGAATCTTTTGACCGGCTGGACAAGATGGGCGCGGTGATTTCCTGCGGCCTGGGTGAGCAGGCGGACAAGCTGGCCGATGAATATGTCCGGCTGACGGAAGAAAAGGCTTCCGCCGTGGTGGTGTCGCAGACCTGGGCGGAAGTGCATCGCGTCAATTCCAAGGTGCGTGATGGACTTAAAGGAAAGGGATTGCTCGGTGCAAATGATGTCACCGTTCAAGCATTGGACAAAATGGATTTAACCAACGCGCAAAAACGCGATAAACGATTTTATCCGCAAGATGCGGTGATTGTGTTCAATCAGAAGGTGCGGCAAACCGAGCCGGGGAAGCGCGGGAAGTTGGCGGGCATCGTGAAGGCCGGTGTGCTGGTCGAGATTGACGGCAAGTGCGTCACCGTCTCAAACAAGGTGCTGGATAAAATCACTGTCTGCCTGCCGCGCGAAATTTCGGTCGCGCAAGGGGACAAATTGCATCTCAAGGCCAATCGCAAGCTGGCCTCCGGCGCGCGCGTCACCAACGGCGAATTGGTCGCCGTCAAATCAGTTCACGCCAATGGGAACATTGAATTAGCCGACGGCCGGGTTCTGGACAAAAGTTTCCGTGAATTCTTGCCTGGCTACGCCGTCACGTCCTATGGCTCGCAAGGCAAGACGGTTGATTACGTTCTCTTTTCCGATTCCACCGTCAAAGCGGCTACCAACGCGCAACAATGGTATGTCACCATTTCGCGCGGGCGGCGCGGCGTCCGCATTTTCACGCCGGACAAGGAGCAATTGCGCGAGAATCTGGCGCGCTCCGGTCACAGGCCGTTGGCGTTGGAATTTGCCGGTGGCCTGCGCCCCCTCAATCACAATCCGCTTTGGGACCGGCTGCATGGCCGTCTCTTGCGGTTTGGCCGATATGCCGCCGATACGTTTTGCCGATTGAAACAATCCCGGCGTCATTCTCAACCAGGACAAAAACATGAACACCAAATCTCCCGAATGTTACACCACTGATACCCAGGCGCGCTGCTTGCGCGTTCAAATGACGGCAACCCGTTGGCTCGTGCTGCCGCTGGATCAGTTCGTTTTTGCTGATCTGGACAGTGAGGGCAAGGAGCAAAAACTGCGTCTGGTTTTTGCCACGCATGAAATTTTGATTTCCGGCCACGTTTTGCAGCGGATTGAAACGGCCATACACCGGCTGGAATTGTCCGGCCTGATGAAATTGCCGGAAAAATATCATGCGCTGGTTGCCGAAAACCAGCCCAGGATTCGGGAAATCGTCGTGACGGAAAGCAAACCCAATTCGCAAGCACAGACACAGGCGGTCCTCAATTGAGAAATTGGTCTTCAACTTTCAACTATGACATCTCAAACAATTATGAACATATCAACAACACCATCAACACCCGATTCCGAATTGCTTCGGAAGGCGGTGAAAGGATTCCGGCGTGTTACGCATCGCATTCCGTTCAACAATCTAAAACCATTCCATGATTCCATCGTGGAATTGCGCGGCAAGTCGGCATCCTATGCTGCCATCGCTGATCTGCTGAAACAAAATGGCGTCAAAACCAGTCTGGCGCGTGTAGCCGAATATGGCCGCATTGTCCTAAACGGCGGAAAACCACGCAAACGGCGGAATCTGGTGAGAACCGCGCACAAACTGCCCATGAAAACTCCGCCGAACGCAGTGGCAGCAAACAATGCTCCACCACCTTCAAGAAGAAAAAAGCCGGCCAAATGTTCTCTGAAATTGGCAATCCTTGTTTTTTGAAATGAAGCGCGAAAATTGCCTCATGCTTTGGCAACATCCTGAACCGGAAGCGGCTCAAAACTTACCCGATTGGCCATTGCTCTCCGATGTTCGTTGGCTAAATGACCATATACTTTCCCGATCAGGACACCGCCGTCCTTGTGCCCCACCCACGCCGCGATTGTCATAAAGTCAACGCCGCTCATAACGCACATCGAGATAAAATGATGTCTGCAATCATGAAATCCGAAGTCTGCCAGTTTGGATTTATTGCGGACCAGCACCAGTGATTCACGAAATGTTTTGGCAGGAACGTCTTTGTCGCCACGCTGCGGCGACGGGAAAAGCCATTGCGACACGTCATGCGAACGGGATTTCATTTCAGCCAAATGCCCTTTCAGTTTCGGGTTAAAATCCACCACACGAGCGTCACGATTTTTGAGGTCTTCGATTCCTTTTCTCGCCACCTGTCTTCGGATGAAAAGTTGGTTGTTCCGAAAATCAACATCATCCCACCGCAAGCCAAGCGCCTCATTACGCCGCGCGCCGGAATAAGCCATGAGTTTGACGTAATCTACAAATTCTTGCGCGTTTTTGGTTACTGACACCTCTTTGTCTTCGTCCTTTCTCGTCCCAAAGGCTGAGGAGCAAAACGTGTCCAGATTATCAGTTGTAAAGAGTTGGCGTTTCTCCGTGCTGGTTTTGAGCGGCCTCATTCCTTCGGTTGGCAACCGTTGAATATACCCGTCTTCAATCCCTCGCTTGAGCACATTGCGCAGCGAAATCACATCCAAATTGACGGTGCGCGGTGCAAGATTTTGTTTCAACCGCTTTTCCATGAAACGGTTCACATGCACACGCTTGATCTGACTAAGTCGCAAATTGCCGATGTGTTCCGTCCATTGCGCCAACGTTGTGCGTTCCTTCTGGATTGTGCCCGACTTTTTAGTTCCTTGCCCACTTGAAATGAAATCCAAATAATGCAATGCGTAGTCGGAAAATTTAGGCGTCCGTGTCAGCACGGGAAGCTCGTTGTCCGTTCGCTTGATTTGCAATCGCTTCATTTCAGCCAACGCCTGCGGAACGGTATCCACCGCCTTGCCCTCTTTATCCTTCAACGGAACACGACGCACCTTTTTCTCACCGCTAATCGCATTCTCAAGAGTGATTTGGGCGTAATACCGACCGTTGCGTTCCCATAATCCACGAATCGGTTGCTTGCGCCCGTCGAGAACTTTTGAGAAAGTTGCGGCGTGAGATTGACGCCTGCCAATTGTGTCTGTGCTATTGCTTACGGTAACATTAGCTTTCATGCCGTAATACTAGCACAAATACTAGCACAAGTCAATCCGGCAGTCTCAAAAACTGCTTGTTTCATTGGAAAATAATCATTGCCGGTGTGGCGAAATGGCAGACGCACAGGACTTAAAATCCTGGGACCATAAAAAGTCGTGTGGGTTCGAGTCCCACCACCGGCACCAGTCTTCGCCCTTCGGGCTACGACTCGGTAAACCAGCCTTCGCATTGCGCTGAAAGCCTGGTCAATTGATGATTTCACAATCGTGAACACGGAACACATCATGCATCGGGAGACGGCGCACCGGCTGGCGCGCCGGGCCTTGTTCGGCTTCATCGTGACGTTCGTCCTGTCACGCGTGTTTGTGTTTCTGATCATGGCCGGTGAGATGCCAAACATGTATTTCTTCATGCATGGCACCCACGTTCATCATTTGAACTACGGCATTTTTCTGCTGGCGGCAGTGTGCGGTTACAGCGTTTTCCGCCGGCCCATCGGTCGCACGGCGGAAATCACCGCGCTGTTGTATGGCGTGGCCATGGGCCTCACGTTCGATGAATTCGGGATGTGGCTGCACCTGGGCGGCAGCTACTGGCAGCGCGCGAGCGTGGATGCGGTGATTGTCGTGAGCGCGTTGTTTGGGTTGATTTCCTTCGCGCGTTCGTTGGAGCATTTTGAAAAGCGCCACTTCTGGGCGACCATCATTTTGCTGGTCATGTTGGCCGGCTTTGCCATTGCTTTGTACGTTGCAGGCATCCACCTCGGCAACGTGGTGGGCCCAACGCTTCAGAATCTGGAATCCGCTTCCTCGCCGTAGAAATGAAATGCAGACGGTACCACCGGATTGTAGCAGCGGACGTGAGTCCGCTCCATCTTCCTGCAAAACCGGGAAAAAGTGAGCCGACTCACGTCGGCTGCTACGATGAGAGGACGCTTTGAGCACCCTCGACAGGTGTGGCCGGACGTTTTATCTTCCCACCATGGCCGCCACGGCAACACCTGAAATCCGGCCCGGCATCCGCCGGGACGAGAAAACCGATTCGAGCACCGACCTCGAACCGGGCTACCTCGTCATTTGCTGGAACGACCCCGTCAACCTCATGGACTACGTGACGCACGTGTTTCAAATCGTCTTCGGCTGGCAGCGGCAGAAAGCCGAGGTCCACATGCTGCAGGTCCACAAACAGGGCAAAAGCGTGCTGGCGCGCGAGAGCATGGAA
>Ga0182027_10003016_pt1 | contig 26986 bp, 21 predicted proteins | sample 712E1DmetaG_FD_121300 | JGI IMG/M metagenome (GOLD analysis project Ga0182027, IMG submission 121300) | Permafrost microbial communities from Stordalen Mire, Sweden - 712E1D metaG (Illumina Assembly) | ecosystem: Environmental > Terrestrial > Soil > Wetlands > Permafrost | place: Sweden...
CCAACCCAATCGGTCGGGACATAAGATCAATTCTCAGCAACCACGATCAATTTATCGTCATTTGAAAAGGCTACCGTTTCCGATTTATCCGGATTGGTGTGTACCCCAATGCCCTGCCGGCGTCGTTTGCCTCTTTCACCAGGCGGTAGCCGATGGCAGATTCTCTGCGGCGGCGGGCAGCTTCGACCAGGATGGTTTCATTGCCATAATATTTCCAGAATGAAAAAATATTGATAATGGATAAAGATTTGAATAAATCAATTTGCAGGCCATATTCCAGCCGGGATAAAAAACTTCCCGGCCTCTTGATCAGGAACCGGAAAGTCGTGTTTATATCTCTATTATTCTATGCCCAGTTTTCCAGGGTTTCTTTGACCTTGGTCAGGAAGCGGTCGCCGGTTTCGCCATCCATGATGCGGTGATCGAAGACGAAGGACAGGTAGATCATGGGGCGGATGGCAATGGAGTCGTTCCCGGCCGCATCCGTGACCACGACCACGCGCTTTTGCATGATGCCGGTGCCTAAAATGCCCGCCTGAGGCTGCAGGATGATCGGTGAGGCGAAAAGCGAACCGCCGGTACCGTGATTGGTAAGGGTGAACGTGCCACCTTTCACTTCATCGGGGAGGAGCTTCTTGGAGCGCGCTCGACCGGTGAGGTCATTGATCTGCTGGGCCAATCCCTGCAAGGAGAGCAGCCCGGCATTCTTGACCACTGGCACGATAAGACCCCCGTCTCCCAGAGAGGTGGCGATCCCCAGATTGATGGCGGCGTAGCGCTGGATGCCTTCATCCGTCCAGGAACTGTTGACGTAGGGGCAGGCTTTCAATCCGCTGACGATGGCGGCGCAGAAATAAGCCGTCAAGGTCAGGTTCACTCCCTGAGCGGCAAAGGTTGCCTTGTTGGCAGCGCGGTGGGCCAGCACTTTGGTGAGGTCGGCTTCCATGACCGTCAGGACGTGCGGGGAAGTGTGCATGGAAGTGACCATGCGCTCGGCGATCTGCCTGCGCAAAGAGGAGTGGGGGATCAACTCTCCGGCCAGGGTCGCGGTGGTGCCGGCCGCTGGTGCGGCTGGCGTAGCCGCTGCGGATGGAATCGTTGCCGTCGGTGCGGTGGTCTTTCTGGTTTCCAAATAACTGAGGACGTCCTCTTTGGTGATGCGTCCGTCCTGGCCGGTGCCGTGCACTTGGTTCAGGTCTACATTGTTCAGGGCCACCAATTTTTTCACCAACGGCGACACGGGTCCCTGATATTCGGATTTTACCGAGAGTACGGCCGCTGCTGCCAAAGGAGCTACAGCAACTGCGGGAGCAACTGCCGAAACAGGTGCCGGAGCATGGGTGACAGCGGAAGCTGCTTTTGCTATCTGGGCTGCCTGGGCAACAGCTGTGGGAGCAATATCGATTTTTTCATCGGGCTGCCCGATCCAGGCCAGCACGGCCCCGACCTTGACGACCTCGTCTTTTTGAACCAGGATCTTCAGCAGCGTACCTGCTGCCGGGCTGGGAATCTCAGTCATCACTTTGTCGGTTTCGAGTTCGACGACGGCTTCGAATTCCTTGACCGTATCGCCTTCTTTCTTTAACCAGTTGACCACGGTCAACTCTTCAACCCCTTCCCCCATACTTGGCGCTAAAAGCCGGTTTGCCATAAATCCCTCTCTTATCAAAAAATAATCGGAAAACGAGAGGGTTGAACCTCTCTCATTAACGTATACACCGTATCGAAGATCGATTCGGCATTGGGCTTTGAATAATAACTGCCATCCGTCCCATAGGCCGGGCGATGGTTTTCTGCTGCCAGAGTGCGCGGTGAGGAATCCAGCCACTGATATCCCTGCTGGACTTCGAGCACCTGCTGCATCATGTAAGCGCTGGCACCGCCGGGCATGTCCTCGTCCAGAAAGAGAACGCGGGAAGTCTTCTTGAGCGATTCGACGATGAGGCCGTTAGTATCAAAAGGCAATAATGACTGGACGTCGATGATCTCGCAGTCGATGCCAGCCTTCGCCAGCATATCGGCAGCTTCCAGGGCAATGCGCACCAGGGCGCCGTAAGTGACCACCGTTACATCCTTGCCGGGTCTGAGTATTTCAGGAACTCCCAGTGGCAAGGTGAATTCACCGATGTTATCCGGCAGGCGTTCCTTCTGGCGATAACCATTCAACACTTCGACCACCAGGGCAGGGTCATCTGATTTCAAAAGGGTATTGTAGAAGCCTGCTGCCTGGGTCATATTCCGCGGGACCAGGACGTGCATGCCGTGGACGAGGTTGAGGATGCCGGCCATGGGCGATCCGGAATGCCAGATGCCCTCGAGCCGATGTCCGCGGGTGCGAATGATGACCGGGGCTTTCTGACCGCCCGCAGTGCGCCAGTGCAGGGAAGCCAGGTCATCCGACATGGTCTGCAATGCGTATAGCAAGTAATCGATATATTGCATTTCGCAGATCGGGCGCAGGCCGCGTAACGCCAGCCCGATGGCCTGTCCAAGGATGGTTGCTTCGCGGATGCCGGTATCGGAAACCCGAAGCGCGCCGTACTTGGATTGCATGCCGTGGAATCCCTGGTTGACGTCCCCTAAAACGCCGACGTCTTCCCCAAAAGCCACCAGGCGCGGTTCGCGGGCCAGGGCTGCATCGAAGGCAGCGTTGACGACTTCGAATCCCATCACCAGCGGTGAGGTGGCACTATACACAGGGGGAACAATGGGTACTTTGAAGGGGGATTGCGCTGAGGTGGATAACAGGAATGAATTGTAGTAATCCAGATTCTTTTTCTGGAAGTCTCTGGCAAAATTCTCCACTTCCAGACGGGCAGCAGAAGGTTCCGCGCGGGTAACGACCAGGCTGCCGTGCAAGGCAGAAGCAACGTCATTGCGCAGGATGGGATCGGGAACTGCGGCAAGATTGTCGCGGTATTTTTCCACTGCCTCGGATTGAGCCGTAGAGTCGGTCAGGTTCGTGAGTAGGGTGATGGCATTTTCACGCGCGGCGCGAATGGGATTTTGAAAAGCCTCCCAGGCAGTCTTGCGCGCGGTTTCGACCGTCAGCAAATCTTCTTCCTGCCATCGATCTATTTCGGCATCAGTGGCAAATTTTTCTTTAACGATCCAGGTACGCATGCGCTTCATGCAGTCGAAATCCGCTTCCCAGGCCAGGCGTTCGGGAGATTTATAGCGTTCTTGCGACCCCGAAGTGGAATGACCCAGCGGTTGGGTGGCTTCGGTGACGTGCACCAGGGCAGGGATGTGGTAACGACGGGCAGTGGCTCCGGCCTGTTGAAAGACATCCAGCAGATCCGAGTAATTCCAGGCGGATACCGAATAGAGATCGAAACCTTTATCACATTGCTCGGCCGGGCACGGGTCGCGCTGAAACCCCTTGAGAATAGAGTAGATGTTCTCTTTGACCATCTGGAACTGGTTGGGCACGGAAATACCGTAGCCATCATCATAGATGGTGATCACTGCCGGAGCGTGCAGTACGCCAATGGCATTGACCGCTTCCCAGAATAATCCTTCGGCAGTCGAGGCATTGCCAATGGTCACCCAGGTCACTTCGTCGCCATTATGCGAAAAATCCGTGAACGGCTTGAGGCTTTCCAGCTTGCGATAAAGTACCGAAGCATAAGCCAGGCCAACGGCACGCGGCATTTGCGAAGCGGTGGAGGCGATGTCCGCAGAAGTGTTGTAGCGGTCCACCTGTCTCAGCCAGTTTCCGTCAGCGTCGAGCAGGCGGGAGGAGAAATGCCCATTCATGTTTCTGCCGCCGGTGTTGGGTTCCAGTTTCGGGTCGGGTAGGGCATAAAGTTGGGTGAAAAATTGCTCCAGATTGATCATACCTAGTTTCAGGAGCCAGGTTTGATCGCGGTAGTAGCCCGAACGCCAATCGCCTTTTTGAAAAGAATGGGCAATGGCGATCTGGGCCAGCTCTTTGCCGTCGCCGAAGATGCCGAATTTTGCTTTGCCAGTCAGCACTTCACGCCGGCCAATAATAGAGGCCTGGCGCGAACGATAGGCCAGACGGTAATCAGAGACGATCTCTGATGGATCAGTACCATTTTCCTTTTTACTTTCGGGACTCATATTCCACCTTAATTAGATACATTTCCTCTTATTATAGCAAATTTATGATAAAAATAATAATTATTCGGGGGATTGATATTGAAAAAGGCTGGTTTGAATGGGAAATAAAAGAACCCTAGGTGCTCTTTTTTATTATTGCAACGGCCTTTTCCGTGCTGGCAGCACTTGGGGAACCCACACTGCTGGTATGGATGGCCGTTTTTCATAATGCTTTATTGGCGTCGATCTATCCCATGCGCAGGCCGGAAGAGACAAAACGCAAGGGGCGGTGCAGTTGTTGTGCGTACTTTACCAAAGACGTAAATATAAAAGACCTTGAGGGCTACAAAATTGCCCTACGGCCTTCCTCTGGGCTCGTTTTGAGCGGAGGAATTTCAATTATTTGGTTGCATTTTCCTTGCAAACTTAAAGAGACAGGAGAGCGCGTTTGATCCGAACACCACCGAAATATTGTCAACTGTTCTCAGGGAACTTGGAACGATCATATTCAACCGCGGGATGGATTATGCGTTGGCCAACATGTATACCACTGCACAAGCTGCAGAGAAGTTAGGTGTTTCCAAACGCCTGGTGATTCGATTGGCACATAAGATGGGAGTGGGTAAGAAGGTATCTGAATCTGTCTTTATCTTCACCAATCGAGACTGAAACCATGCCGATTGTTCAGTGAAGTTTTTCCCCTGGATATCTACTCTACCTATTTTGATGCGTTTGCGCTGACTACTTGATTAAACCAGAGGATATGATAGAATGTAATTACAGGATTAATTGATAACCAATTTTACGTTCCTTTCCATCTTTTTTGCAAAGGTATTCATTTGAAAAACCCTTCCGCAATTCATGGATCCATCGATTTCAAGAGTAATATCCCTTATTATGTTCAACTCATGAACTTGATGCAGTCCATGATCCAAAATAAAAATTGGAATCCTGGGACACAGATTCCGGCGGAGCAGGACCTGTGCGAGGACTGCGGCGTCAGCCGGACTGTCGTCAGGCAGGCATTGCACGAGTTGGAAGTAAAAGGCCAGATCGTCTCGCGTAAAGGTAAAGGTACCTTCGTAGCCAGTCCCAAGATCAGTGAGAGTCTGGTTCAGGAACTCACTGGCTTTTATCAAGACATGGTCGGGCGGGGGTTAAAGCCAACCACGCGGGTGCTGCACCTGCGCGTAATCCCCTGTAAGGAGAACATCAGTCAATTTTTGGGAATCGACGCCGGCAGCGCTGTGGTCGACATCTCCCGTCTTCGCTTTATCGATGAATTGCCGATTCAATTGGTGAACAGTTTCATCCCTTACTCTCTCTGTCCGCAGCTTGCCGGCGTCGATCTGACTGACCGTTCGTTGTATCAGTATCTGGAAGACGAGTGCGGCCTGTTGATCACCCATGGAAAACGCTTTCTTGAAGCCATTCTGGCCAGCGAGCAAGAGGCGAAACTGCTGCAGGTCGAGCGGGGGGCCCCCTTGGTCATGTTGGAAAGCATCAGCTATTTAGCAGACGGCTTACCGATTGAATATTATCGGGCTGTGCATAGGGGGGACCGGTCGCGTTTTGAAGTGGAGCTAGTACGGTCGAGTGATCCCAAACAATTTCTCGGGGCAGATTGCCTCCCGCAGAGCAACCCAATGATTCGTTAACTTTTTACGTTTTCAAAACTTGCTAGGTAGAAACCCTCTTAGATGAGGTTAGTTTTTGTGCTTTGAAAGGAGATTTTGTGTGGAAAAAGTAAACGTCGCATTGATAGGCACGAAATTCATGGGCAAAGCCCACAGCCAGGCTTGGAATACCGCTCCGAGGTTTTTCGATCTGGGCTTGCAGCCGGTTTTGAAAGTGGTCTGCGACCTCGATCCGGTGGCCACACGTGAGTTCGCGGATGTGTGGGGTTGGCAGGACGTGGAGGTGGATTGGCACAAGGTAGTCGAGAGGAAAGATGTTGACATCATCGACATTTGCGCCCCAAACTTTTTGCATCAAGAGATTGCAGTCGCTGCCGCGCTTCATGGCAAGCACATTTTTTGCGAAAAGCCGTTGGCGTTGAGCTATGCCGGTGCGAAAGAGATGGTGGCAGCCGTTGAGAAAACAGGAGTGCTGCATTATCTCGACCACAATTATCGGCGTGTTCCGGCGGTGGCTTTTGCGAAAAAATTGATCGATGAAGGCAAGATCGGCCAGATCTATCACTGGCGCGGTGCCTATCTGCAGGATTGGACGATGGACCCGAATTTTCCGTTGACCTGGCAGCTGCGCAAGGAGCTTGCCGGTGGCGGCCCGCACTTCGATTTGAATTCACACAGCGTGGATCTCGCGCGTTATCTGGTCGGCGAAGTGGCTGAAGTCTCGGCGATGTCGAAGCGTTTCATCGAGAAGAGACCCCTGCCTGGCGCAAATTCAGGCACATTTAGTGCTGGTTCGGTAAGCAAAGAAATGGGCCAGGTGACCGTGGAAGATGCCCTGTTTATGCTGGCCGAATTCGATAACGGCGCTCTGGGTTCATTCGAGACCAGCCGCATGGCTAACGGGCGCAAGAACTATAACTCTTTTGAAATCTATGGAAGCAAGGGCAGCCTTACTTTCAATATGGAACGTATGAACGAACTGGAATATCTGGATGGTTCGGATCCGATGGACGAGCAGGGCTTCCGCACGATTTTGGTAACTAACTCTACCCATCCATATGTGGGGGCCTGGTGGCCGCCCGGGCACATCATCGGTTATGAGCATACGATTGCACATGCCGTAGCCGATTTCGTGATCGCCCTGGCCGGGAACACCCACATCAGCCCCAATTTTTATGACGGCCTGAAAGAAATGCAGGTGCTCGAAGCCGGCTCTCTCTCCGCAGAGACGGGCCGCAAAGTCTTGGTCAGTGAGATTAAGTAGGGTCGAACGAACGCTCTCGATCAATACCATTTATTTGTTTGGAGGCTATTTTGAAGGCAAAATTGGTACCCCTGTATTTTCAATCTGCGCAAGAACCTGATTTCGTGAAGCAGATGGGTTATTTGAAAAGTCTGTTTTGGCAGGAAGCAGAGTTTCTCGAACCGATCGCCCTTTTCACGCCGATCCCAAAAGCGGCGGATGCGGTCGTCTTCCCGCAAATGCTGGGCGCGGCCTACAAACGGCTGGCCGAAATCAAGGCCATCCAGCTGCCGATTCTGGTGATCACGTCTGAGTTCGGTACGGTCTCGATGTGGGACTGGGAAATCAACACTTACCTGGCTGCCGCCGGCGTTCAGGTGTTGGCTCCCAGTAATGTCGAGCAGGCGCGCAAGTTCATCAAGGCTTGTGCTCTCAAGCGCGAACTGAAATCCATGAAATTTCTGGTCTATCAGGATAACCCCGGCGAAGGTTTTCAACCCGAGATTTTCAAACGCTTCTACTGGTGGGAGAAGGAATGCAGTGACCGGCTGGAGAGCAAGTTTGGCATCCAGATCGAGAAAAAGAGCTTTAAGAAGTTAGGTTCCGACGCCAAGCTCATTTCGGATAAAGATGCTTTGGCCGTCTGGGCCGGCTGGAAAGAAAGAATTCCCGTACAGAATCTGACCGAAAAAGCCATTCTGAGCGCTCTTAAGATTTACATGGCCGTCAAACGCGATCTCGACCAAGACCCCAGTATCGCTGCAGCCGGAATCAACTGCCTGAATGAATCCCAGTTTTCGGATACGACCCCATGTCTGGCCTGGAACATGCTTTTCGAAGACAAGCGCCTCGTCTGGGGCTGCGAAGCCGATCTGGTTTCGATGATGACCGAGCTGTTGATTCAAAAGAGCCTCGGCGTTCCGTTTATGATGTCGAATTTATATCCGTTCATGATGGGTATGGCTGCCCTCAAGCATGAGCACATTCCGTACTTCCCGGCGGTTGAAAATCATCCCGAAGATTGTATTCTGATGGCTCACTGCGGTTATCTGGGTGTGGTTCCGCAGTCTTTCGCTACCGAATGGAATTTGAAAAAGAAAGTTTTAGCCATCGTGGATGAAAATGCCCACGTGATGGATGCCCGTTTGGCCGAAGGAGACGTCACCCTGATTAAATTGATACCGCCTTTCGAGCGTATCTCCCTCGTAGAAGGCAAGCTTGATTTCTATGCCAAATATGAGAATTCCGATTGTCTGAATGGAGCAGTCATCCGTGTGCCCAATGGGCCAAAAGTGCTCAAAGAACTGGCTTCGCACCACTATATCTTGACCTCCGGGAAAAACGGCCAGGACATCGAAGGTGTGGCTCAGATCTTCGGCATGAACCCGATTATAATGGCGTAAACGCTCCCTCTCAGGGAAATTGGTTCTTCTATCTGTTCCGCATACACAAAACAGGATTGAAAAATGAAAACTCGAGTAAGCATGATCGGCCAAGGTTATTTTGGGAAAATCTTGTTAGGAGTGCTGCGACAAATGCCGGATGTCGAAGTGGTTGCCATCTACGACCGCAGGGCATCCCTCGAAAGCAGCATTGATTTACAGGGTGCGCGCTTCTATACAGATCTCAATAAAATGTTCGATACCGAAGCGATGGATGCAACCGTCATCGCCGAAATCCCGGCGTACCATGTGCTGCCCACCAAACTGGCTGCCGAACGCGGCATCAACGTTTTCTGCGAAAAGCCTATGGCTAATTCTCCTGCCGAATGTCAGGAGATGATTGACGTCTGTACCAAGAATAACGTGAAATTGATGATCGGTTTCAAACACCGCTTTTCGAAGGCAATGGCCCATGTGAAAGCCGATTTGCCCAAGCTGGGCCGTCCGCTCTGGGGAATGTACACCTATCCCCTGTGGAAAGTCGAAGATTCAGGCTGGAAGTTCGACGAGAACGGCACCAAAGGCATCATTGTAGAGAATATGGTTCATTCCTTCGATATCATGCGCTATTTCTTCGGCGATATGCGCGAACTCTTTGCTGAGGGCGACACTTTTGTCTACCCCAATACCAAACTGCCCGATTCGGCCGTTCTGGTGGCCCGGTTTGTCAACGGAGCCATCGGCTGTATCGGCGGCGGTTGTACCTCCGAAGAGCGAGTCACCCGCGAATACCTGGATTTGCATTTCGAAAAAGGAATTGCACAGGTCTCCGGAAATCTGGACCAACCCTTCAACCTGCGCCTCTTGATGCGCGATGAAGAAAAACCCAGAGAGTACTCCTACCCTGGCAGTGATGGCGTTCATGAAGAAATTCAACATTTTATCGAATGCGTACGGCAAAATAAAGTACCCGCCTCCACCGGCACGGACGGGAAAAAAGCGCTCGAAATCGCCCTGGCTGTCATCGATTCGATCCGCAAGCATGAGATCGTCACATTATAGAAAACCTGATTGAATCGAAAGCATAAACACGAAGGCAAGAAAAAGCACCGGCCATTCGCTCTCTCCACGGCCGGTGCTTTTTCTATTTTGTGAGTGGGAACCCGATGCATTTGCGCCTGTTAAAGGATACAATTAAGTACAATCTGGTTGCGGATACTAAACGCCCTTTCCGCAGTTACAAATTAAAAGAGTAAACTGGACTTTAGGTTGGACAGCCCAGGGAGATGTGGGCGGCAAGATTTGAAAAGGAGGAAGTGGAACTTTTACCGCAAGGATTTGTGCACGACTCACGCAAGATCTGTTGGCACCGGTACGTAAAATTGCCGGACTGCTGAGAATTTGGCGCTTCCTGTGAACGATCCGGTTTGTTAAAAAGGATTTGTACTGCATATACAAGTTTCAATTCTCAGCAATAGACCATGAATGAAGGGAATTCATGGTTGACAAGGGAAGAATAATATACTATAATGTAATTACAGGATGACAAGATTATAATGAATCAAGTTAAGCAATTGGAGAATCCTTTTTCGGCTTCACATAAAATTGATTTTAAAAGCAACATACCCTATTATGTCCAACTGACGGCACATATCAGAGAAAAGATCATTAAAAAAATTTGGAATCCAGGCATGCAAATCCCTGGCGAAATGGAACTTTGCGAAGAGTACGGGGTCAGTCGGACGGTCGTTCGACAGTCCTTGCGCGATTTGGAATTGGACGGTCTGATTACCCGCCGCAAAGGGAAAGGAACTTTTGTCGCCGAACCCAAAGTAAACGAAAGTTTTGTACAAAAGCTTTCGGGCTTTTATCAGGATATGGTGGACCGCGGCATTAAATCGAGCACCAGGGTTCTGCATCTACGCGTTATCTCTTGCCCGGATAAGGTAGCCGGTTATTTGCAAATACCGTTGGAGACGAAAGTTGTTGATCTACTGCGTCTGCGTTATGTCGAGGATGAACCCATTCAAATGGTGAACAGTTTTATCCCATTTGACTTGTGCCCCAAAATTCTTGAGGTCGACCTGAACGACCGGTCGCTCTACGAATTCCTCGAATTTGAATGCGGTCTTTTCATTGCCAGAGGGCGGCGGTATATCGAAGCCGTAGCCGCCAACGATGTCGAAGCGAAACTGCTCAACGTTGATCGCGGCGCCCCGCTAGTGATGTTGGATAGTATCAGTTATTTGGAGGACGGCACCTCTATTGAGTATTACCATGCAGTCCATCGAGGTGACCGAACTCGTTTCGAAGTTGAACTTTTGCGCACCCGGATTCAAAGCCAGGGGAGGGAGCTGGATAATGCGGAAATTGAAAACCTTCCGCATAGTGATAATTTTCCCCGGTAAATATTTGAACTCTTCCGGGTAAATTATCCGCTAAGCGAATTGGTTTAAGCATACCTCTTGCAAACAGTCGCTGAGGTTTTTGGTTGAATGTTATACATTCAGCTCTTCTATTATTGTTCTTTAATCACCAGGAAGGCTCTATTCTGTGAACGGCTATAGACAGGTTGAGGTGCAATGAGTGAAAAACTTTTAGTAGGTGTCGATCTGGGGACGAGCGGGACGAAAGCGTCGATCTACCGCCTGGATGGAACCCTGGTTGCGGAAGCGACAGTGAAGGTTCCGATTTATTACCCCAAAGTCGGCGCTGTAGAGCAAGATCAGATCGATTTTTATCTCACCGCAGCCCGGGCCGTGCGGGAATGTGTCGGCCAGAGCGGCATCGATGCACGCTCTATTGCGGCCATTGCCTTTGATTCGCAAATGGCCGGGTTGGGTTTTGTCGATGACGAATATAAAAGTGCGGCCCAGTTCGATTCCTGGCTCGATATGCGCTGCCAGCCTTATATCGAGCAAATGGACCGCGAGGCCGGCGACCGCATCACTGAACTGACGGGTTGCGCCCCCACCTGCGACGCCGGCCCCAAAATACTGTGGTGGCAGCATGAACGCCCGCAGGATTATGCCAGGATTGCAAAATTCGTCATGCCGGCTGCTTACGTAGCCGGGACGATGGCAGGTCTCAAGCCTGACCAGGCTTTTATTGATTACACCTTTATTCATTTTTCCGGTTTCAGCGATTCACGGGCCCTCACCTGGTCGTCGGAACTGTGCCAGCATTTCGGCGTCGATATGGATAAACTGCCTCAGATCGTCGAGCCCTGGAAGGTTATTGGCGAAGTCACGGCTGCCGCTGCCAAAGATTTTGGGCTCGCACAAGGGATGCTCATTGCCGCGGGATGCGGCGATACGGCCGCCTGCGCTCTGGGCGCCGGAGTGGTTCACCCGGGCATGTTGTTCGATACGGCCGGGACCGCAGCAGTTTTCGCGGCCTGCACGGACCGGTTTGTGGCTGACCGCGAAAACCGCGCCTTGTTGTGTATGCATTCGGTCATTCCCGGCATTTACCATCCGTTGGCATATATTGCCGGTGGCGGCATTGCGCTGGGGTGGTTCCGCGACCAGTTTTACAACACCCTGCACGGGCGACGCGAAGCGGATAGCGCCGGAACGTATGAAGAAATGATTGCCTCCGCGGCCAAAATTGCCCCCGGGGCAGACGGATTATTCTTTTCCCCGCATTTGGGAGGGCGCATTTGCCCCTCTGCGCCAGAGATGCGCGGAGCTTGGGTGGGTTTTTCGTGGACGCATACTCAAGCACATTTTTTTAGAGCCATCCTCGAAAGTGTCGGTTTCGAATATGCCTATTATCTAAAAGTTTTATTGAGCCAGGTACCGTCGCAGCCTTTGATCGAAGCCAGGGCGGTGGGCGGCGGAGCGAAAAGCAAGGTATGGAATCAAATCAAGGCAGATATTTTAGGTGTACCGTATCAAACCTTACGCCGCTCCGAGTTCGGCACCTGGGGGAGCGCCCTGATCGCCGGCCGTGCCGCCGGATTGTTTACCGATTTGAGTGTGAAAGCGGCTGAAAGCACAGAGACGGGTGAACGCGTTATCCCTGACCCAGAAACCCACAAGATCTACCGGGCTCTGACCGAAAAATATATCCAGTTAGAAAATAGACTCCATCAATATTTCAAGGAATAAGTCCATTTTTTTCTGTCCCTTGAAGGATTGGTCTTGTCTGCATCGTTGAAAAAAGGAGTGTTCTCATGAAATCAATTGTTCGAATTTGTATGCTCGGTGCCGGCCGGGTTGGGAAGAACCATTCCAGGTCGATACTCCAACATGTACCCGGTGGTCAGATTGTCGCTTTGGTTGACCCGGTGGTAGAAGTGCGTAATGCGCTTGCCAGTGAGCTAGGGATCGATGCCAGTTTTGGTAGCTTGGAAGAGGCCCTCGAAAAAGCCGAGTTCGATGCGGTCATCATCACTACCCCCACCTTTACGCACAAAGATCTGGCGCTTCAGGCAGCGGCCAATGGCAAGCACGTATTTTTGGAAAAACCCATGGCCCTCAACCTCGAGGAATGCGATGCGATCCTGGCGGCCACGAGAAAAGCCGGTGTATTGCTGCAGCTGGGTTTCATGCGCCGCTTTCAACCCGAGTTCAGCGCTGCGGCCAAACGCATCGAGGCTGGTGAAATCGGCCGCCCGATGATGATCAAAACCCTCACGCACGGCCCTGGTTTACCCCCGGCGTGGGCGCGCGATCTTAAAACTTCCAACGGCATGTTGGCTGAAGTCAACAGCCATGACTGGGATTCAGTGCGCTGGCTGATGGGTTCGAATTATGACCGCGTGTACACCGAAGTCGCCAATTTTAAAGGGGCGGCCAACCAGGTGGATACCCCTCATTTCTACGATAACGTGCTGGTGAATATCCACATGGAAAACGGTGGTCTGGGGGAGATTTCGGGCATCTGCCCGTGCGGATACGGTTACGACGCCCGCGTTGAGATCGTGGGAGAAAAAGGCATCATGCAAATTGGTGAGATGCAGGGTCAGTCTATCGTGGTGTGTACCGACCGGGATCAGGGCTTGATTTCTCCCATTTACCGCACCTGGCCGGAACGTTTTGCCTGGGGCTACATCAATGAGATGGAGCACTTCGTCCAATCGGTAAAGAATGAAACTGCACCGCTCGTCGGCGGTGAAGAGGGCCGCTGGGCTGTGGCAGGTGTTCTGGCTGCGACGCGCTCGTTTCTGGAAGAGCGCCCGGTTCGGCTTCAGGAGATTTTTGAAGAGAGCAATTCCTGAGGCGGATGTAGAAGAACCTTCATCTGCTTGGATTTTATTTAGGAGTAAACATGTTAGCTGCTGTCTATCACGGTGCAAAAGATTTACGCGTAGAAGAAGTGTCGATGCCAAAAATTGGCGCCGGAGACCTTTTGCTGCGTGTCAATGATGCGAGTATCTGCGGAACCGACCTGCGTATCTACCAGGGAAGCCATCGTAAATATCCCGAAGGTACGGTGCGTGTTCCGGGCCACGAAGTAGTCGGCACCATCGAAGAGTTGGGTTCGGGAGTGCAAGGGTTCAGTCTGGGTCAGCGTGTGTTTGTGGCCCCGAATATGGGTTGCGGTCACTGCCGGCAATGCATCTCGGGCAACAACAATCTGTGCGCCGATTATGAGGCCATCGGCATTTCTATGAACGGCGGCTTTGCCCAGTTCTTGCGTGTACCCGAGAAGGCCATTTTGCAGGGGAACGTCATTCCGCTACGTGAAGGCGTCGACTCGGCGGAAGGGGCGTTGATCGAACCCTTTGCCTGTGTGTTGCGCGGCCAGAACGCTCTGGGAATCCAGCCGGGTGAATCTGTGCTGATCATCGGGGCGGGCCCCATCGGCGTGATGCACATCAAAATGGCCCATTTACACGGAGCCGGGCGCGTAATCGTCAGCGAACTGACACCCGAACGCCAGGCCCAGGCCGCTCATCTGGGCGCCGACCGCGTGGTGAACCCATCGGCCGAAGATCTGGCTCAGGTGGTCGCTGAAGAAACTCAGGGCAGAGGGGTTGACGTTGTCATTGTGGCGGCTCCGGCTCCGGCCGCTCAAGAATCGGCTCTACAGCTGGCGGCCATCAGCGGACGCATCAACTTTTTCGGCGGGCTGCCTCAGGGCCGCTCGGCGATTCAATTTGATTCCAATATCGTGCATTACAAAGAACTGCGGGTCACTGCAACTTCGGCGTGCAGTACTGCCAATTGCATGCAGGCGGCCGAAATCGTGAATTCGGGCCAGGTGCATTTGCGCGATCTGGTGAGCCAGCGTTTCCCGCTTGCACAAGCCGTCGCGGCATTTGCAGCCGCCCAGGATTACAAATCGCTCAAAGTGGTTTTGGAGCCTTAAGGTTGTCTATGACGTCTTCATCTCACCTCCTTCCCTTTCAGGGCCAGGTCATGTCGGTCACAGGGCCGCTGCAACCGGATTATTTTACAGTGGTAGATGCGCATAATCACATCTGGATCGATCCTGTAAAAGGTTCATCTGAAAACAGCCCCATCTTGACCGAATATGATCTCCTCCTGAATGAATTGAAAGCCTATTTCAAGCTGGGAGGGAATGCGCTCATTGATTGCCAGCCGGGGGGATGCGGACGCAATGGCCTGAAGTTGCGCCAACTGGCTCAAGCCAGCGGCATAGCCGTCGTGGCCGGCACCGGGTTTCACCGACGCCTGTACTATGCGCTGGATTGGTGGCTGTGGCAGGCCGATGCTCAAAAGATTGCCCGTTATTTTATTGATGAAATCCAGACGGGGCTGACTGAAACTTTGCCTCTACCGCAGCCGGTGCGGGCCGGATTCATCAAGTGCGCCTGTGAAGCAAAAGTGAACGACACTCCTCAGATGGCTCTCACAGGCGCTGCCCTGGCGGCCGCCGAAACCGGCGTGTGTGTCGAAATCCATACCGAAAGGGGCGGCGATGCCGAAGCCATTCTCGAATTTTTCGTGCGGCGCGGAGTCCGGCCGCAGCAAATTGTGTTGTGCCATTTGGATAAGGCCGCTGATTTTGGGCTGCACTGCGGCCTGATACAAGCCGGTGCCACGCTCGAATATGACACGTTTTACAGGTCGAAATACTCCCCCGAGACGACGACCTGGCCTTTGCTCGAAAAAATGGTTGAGGCCGGCTACGACGGCAATATTGTCCTGGCAACGGATATGGCGGACGTGGCCATGTGGAAACATGCTGAGGGATGCGCCGGTCTGACCGGTTTCATCACACAAATTGGGGAGCGCTTAGAAAAAATGGGTCTGGCAGACCTCTCAATACAACAGCTGCTGGGTAAAAACATCATCAACCGCATGGCCGGGTCACCAGATTCAAATTAAATGATTGGAGAGAACTTTATGGCAAACAATAATCCTTTTTCGTTCATCTTACCCACACCGTCTGGCATCCCTTCGCATTACGACAATCATCTCAAGCGCACTTTATCTTCGTTGAAGGGGCAGTTTCTGGATGAAAAGGCCTATGCTGCTGAAATGGCCAGGGGTGACCCGCTGCTGTATGAGGTTTACGAGATCTCGCGTCCAGAAGTGGCCGGTGAAATATTGATGGGAGTATCGATCATCCATCCGGGAAAAGTAGGCAACGAATTCTATATGACCAAAGGGCATTTTCATACAGTGCGTGAAACTGCCGAAATCTACTATTGTATGAAGGGTGAAGGATTCATGGTGATGGAAACGCCCGAAGGCGAAACCGCCGTAGAACCTTTGCGTCTGGGCAGTGTCTTGTATGTGACCCCGCGCTGGGCGCACCGCTCGGTATGCACTTCGCGCCAGGAGGACCTGGTAGTCTTTTTTGCTTATCCCGGAAATGCCGGGCATGATTACGGCACCATCGAAAAACAGGGCTTTCGCAAGCTGGTGGTCGAAAGCAAAGAAGGCATCGAAATCATTGATAATCCACGTTGGGGGGCTGCCGGAGGAAAATGATGGACCTGAAACAATGCAGTGTGCTGGTCACTTCTACTTCTTTTGGGAAGAATGATCCCCGGTTGAAGGCAAAATTGGAGAGCCAGGTGGGAAAAGTAATCTACAACCCTACCGGAAAACCGCTCTCCTCTGCTGAAGTTGCACGTTTATTGCCCGGCATAGATGGCTACATCGCCGGCTTGGACATGATCGACCGTGAGGCTTTACAGTCGGCAGATCGGTTGAAAGTGGTTGCGCGCTACGGCGTGGGTTTCGACCGGGTGGACCTGCAAGCCTCTAAAGAAAAAAATATCGTCGTCACGAACACTCCCGGAGCTAATTCCATCTCGGTGGCGGAATTAGCGCTGGCCTTAATGCTCGCGCTGAGCCGTCAGCTGCCTGAGGCGATTGCGGCCACCCGCCGGGGTGAGTTTCCGCGCTTGAGCGGCATCTGCCTTGAAGGGAAAACTATCGGCATTGTCGGGCTGGGAGCCATCGGCCGGCAGCTCGCGCGCCGCTTGAGAAATTTCGACTGCACGGTCTGCGCTTACGAGCTTTACCCTGACCGGGTTTTTGCAGAGGAATATCACGTCGAACTGGTAACGTTGGACAGGCTGCTGCAAACGGCGGATATCGTCAGCCTGCACGTACCTGTCCTGCCTGAAACCCGCGAGATGGTAAATGCCGATTTTCTGAAAAAGATGAAAGCGGGGGCATACCTGGTGAATACTGCCCGCGGTGAGTTGGTCGATGAAAAAGCGCTGATAGAGGTCCTCCAGTCCGGCCACCTGGCCGGCGCGGCTTTGGATGCCCTGGCGCAGGAACCCCCCGATCCGGCCCATCCTCTGTTGGCGCTGCCGCAGGTGATCGTCACGCCGCATCTCGGTGCACAAACGGATGGAGCGACGAACGCGATGGGGTGGATGGCTTTGAATGACTGTCTCGCGGTCATGCGCGGCGAACAGCCCAAATATCGGGTCGCATAAACCCAGCGATTGCAGTTTTATGGAGAAGATTTAATGGAAAAAACGAAGATACTCGAACAAATTAAGGCGCTGGGAGTACTGGCAGTGATTCGCGGTCCATCGGAAGAATTAACCATTCAAATGGTGGATGCGCTGATCGCCGGCGGCATCACCGGCATCGAAATTACCTACAGTACCCCCAATGCCGAAACGGTTGCCCGCCGCTTGATCAGTCGTTACGGTGACTCGGCCTTAGTGGGTATGGGCACTCTGACGGAAGTCAAACAGGTGGAACGCGCTAAAGATACCGGTGCCAAATTTCTGGTCAGCCCCATGTGCGAAAAAGAACTGGTACAGGCCATGGTCGCCAGCGGACTGGTTACAATGGCCGGCGCACTTACTCCAACAGAAGTTTTTCAGGCTTACCAGTTGGGCAGCGACATCGTAAAAATCTTTCCGGGGTCGCTGGCAGGGCCGGCGTACATCAAGGCTATACACGGGCCATTCCCTTATATTCCACTCATGCCCACCGGCGGCGTCAGTTCCGGTAATGTGAAAGACTGGTTTGCCAGCGGGGTCGTGGCGGTCGGGGCCGGCAGCGAACTTTGTCCGCCGCAGCTTGCGAAAGAGGGCAATTTTGCCGAAATCACTCGGCGCGCCCAGGAATTTGTAGAAATCGTACGCAGCGCCAGGGTTTAATCACAATATACCTTTAGAGGAGAAGGAAGTATGGCAAATCCATATCACGTTGTAGAGAAGAAAGTTCCGACTTTTTATTTTGTTGGAGTCACTACCGGAAAATCGTCGATCAACAAAGTGTTTCCTCTTTGGATGAAAGAATTGGGGCGTCCTGAGGTTATTTTGGAGGGACGCGACCATATTATCCACGACGACCCGGCCAGGTACCGTGAGTCGGTGGCACAGATCAAATACGACCCGATGTCGTTGGGTGCGTTGGTAACCACCCATAAAATGGATTTATACGAAGCGGCCAAAGATATGTTCGAATACTTTGACCCGTATGCGCTCATCTGCAGCGAAATTTCCAGCATCTCCAAGCTGGATGGCCGCCTCGAAGGGCATGCCAAAGACCCGATCACAGCCGGGCTGAGCCTAGACGCAATCATCGGCGAAAATTATTTTGAACGCACCGGTGCAGATGTGCTGTGCTTCGGAGCCGGTGGTTCCGCCGTGGCTACGGCCCTTCACCTGATCAATAAAAAACAAAAAGCGGACCGGCCCAAACGTTTCGTGGTGGTCAATCGCTCAAAGGGCCGATTAACTCACATGCAAGAAATGGTCGAGAAACTGAAGAGCGATATCCATTTTGAATATGTCTGCAACGAAGACCCGCGCGCCAATGATGCACTTATGGCATGCCTGCCTGAACAAAGTATCGTGATCAATGCCACCGGCATGGGCAAAGATACACCGGGTTCGCCCATCACCGATGCAGGACTCTTCCCGCGTAATAGTATCGCCTGGGAGTTCAATTACCGCGGGGAACTCGATTTTATGCATCAGGCCGAACGCCAGATCGAATCACGTAACGTCAGAGTGGAAGATGGCTGGCTGTACTTCGTGCACGGCTGGACTCAGGTGGTCGCTCAAGTTTTGCATGTTAATCTCACCCCTGACCTTTTCAACCGTTTGGAACGGGCTGCTGCAACCGTTCGAGGGAAATAACGAGAGGAGTATAAAATTCACTTGATCTCTTTACAGAATATGATATAATGTAATTACAACATATCAGGATTATAAGATATCAAAGTGAATTGATGACTAATTTTTGGCTGGCAGGAGGTGTGCTCGTCCTATAATTGACCGTCTCTGATCGACTATTCAAACTGTAACAAGTAGAATAGTCAGTCAATGTAAAGAAATCTATTCCATACAAGAAGATTTTCCCGGAGGAGTAATAATGCAAAAGCGTGTCGTATTAGCATGTGTTGTTATCGTGTTCTTGTTGGCAGCCTGTGCACCGGCCGCCACCCTAGCACCAACTGCAGCAGTTGCTGCAACCACCGCAGCCGCCCCCGTGGTAGCAACCACAGCGGCAGCTACGGCAGCACCGACAACCGCCAGCACTTCAAGCTACACCCCGCCACAGGGTGCTTTAGCCCCAGTTCCCTTAAAAGTAGGCTCGCAGTTCACTGGAACTCTGGCTTTCAAAGCCGGCTCTGCACCCAAGATTGCTTACATGCCCCCAACCACTAATCCGTACTATAATGCGATCGGCGAAGGCATCGTCGCCCAGGCCAAAACATTGGGCGCCACGGTGACAACGTTGGCAGCCGTCAGCGATACCGATATCACTGGCCAGATGAAACAGTTCCAAGATGTCGCCACGATGGGTGTGGATGCAGTAATCATGCACACACATGATGACAATGCCGCCGCTCCGTTGGTGAAGAAACTGCTCGATCAGGGTATAGCAGTAATCATCGTCAACTCCGATATTCCCTCCTTCCCAACCCCGGTCAATGCTGTTGTAGGCTACGGCGAGCGCAAGACCACCGAAGCTTTGGGTGAATACATTGCCAAGAAGGTAAACGGTACTGCAAACGTAGGCATTTTGGCTGGCGCTCCTGGTTATGACTCTGACGAACGCGTGGGTGGATTCCAGGATGCTTTCAAGAATTATCCGGGTATGAAGATTGTGGCTACTTTGCCGACTTCCTGGGATCAGGAATCAGGCAATACCGCTACCATGGATATGTTACAGGCGCACCCCGAGATCAATTTGATCGTGGCCGCTAATGACTTTGAAGCAATTGGTTCAGCCCAGGCTGTGAAATCTCTCAACCGAACGGACGTTGCGATCTACGGCAACGATGGTGACACGACGGCCATGGAAGAGATTTATGCCGGCCAGATTCAAGGTACATCGAACACCACTCCGTACGTGATGGGTGAAGCTGCCATGCAGGTGACCATGGATGTACTCAATGGGAAGTATCCTGGTGGTTGGTCGGAAACCCCCGCGACTATTGTCACAAAAGACAGTGCCCTGCAGGTTCTTTGCCACCCCGAAACACTCTTCCCGAAACCCGCAAAGCAGTATACTTGCCAGTAAAGTTCTTTATCAACTGAAATAGCAAGAAATGATTACCTGGCTCAGCCGAGAGACTGAGCCAGGAATTTCTTAGGCATCAAGCGAGGTGTTATGCAATTGGAAGTTGAAAAGACAGCGCTGTGGTCGGTGCGGGGTATCTGCAAATCCTTTCCGGGAGTTCGTGCACTGGATGACGTCTCATTGAATATTTATGGCGGCGAAGTGCATGCACTGTTGGGTGAAAATGGTTCAGGCAAATCTACTCTGGCGAAATGCCTGGCCGGCGTTTATTTCCCCGACCGGGGCGAGATTTCTTATCAAGGGAGCCCTGTCGTCTTTCATTCTCCTACAGAGGCCAGGGAGAAGGGGATCGCTACGATCTATCAGGAATTCTCTATCGTACCGACCCTTACCGTAGCGGAGAACGTTTTTCTGGGCAACTATAAAACCCGCAAAGGGACGGGTTCGATCGATTGGCGCACTACCCGCGCGGATACACAGAAAGTACTTGACGAGCTTTGCCTGGAACTTGACCCGGATGCGGTAGTAAAGAATCTCTCTGTTGCTGAACAGCAGTTGGTCGAAATAGCCAAGGCGGTTTCGATGGATTCCTCTCTGTTGATCATGGATGAACCGACTGCTGCCTTGGGGTTGACGGAAACCAAACATTTAATGGAATTGATCCGGCGCTTGACTGCGCAGGGGAAGGCGATCATTTACATCTCTCACCGGTTGGATGAAGTTTTCGAAATTGCTGATCGGGTAACGGTGATCAAAGACGGCCGATTCGTGGCGACGAAACCGGTCAAAGGCCTGAAAATGGGCGATGTCGTTCGCATGATGATCGGGTTCGACATCGAACAGCATTATCCCAAAGAAGTCCACTTGCAAGAAACTCCATGCCTGGAGGTCGAAAACCTCTGTACTGAAAATGGAGTCAATAACGTTTCCTTTACGATCCGTGTGGGTGAAGTCTTTGGCCTGGGCGGAATGCTTGGCTCAGGAAGGACTGAAATTGCCCGTGCGATCTATGGAATGGATCGTATTACCCGCGGCAAAATTCATCTGAACGGCAAAGAGGTCAACTTCCGTTCTCCGGGTGAGGCAATTGCCCTTGGAATCGGCCTGATCCCGGAAAACCGTAAGGTGGACGGCAGTTTCTTTAATTTCGAAGGGCCCAAGAACATCACAATCTCGAGCCTGAAAGATATTTTGCAGGGACCGATCTTGAGCCTTGCTGCCGAAGAAAAAGTCGGGACAAAGTATATCAAGAAAATGAATATCTCACCGATGGCACTGGAGCGTTCTGTTCAGTTTCTGTCAGGTGGGAACCAACAGAAGGTGATCATCGCACGCTGGTTATTCTCGCGAGCGCGTTTGCTGATCATGGATGAGCCGACTCAGGGCATTGATATTGGCGCAAAACTTGAAGTTTATCGCGTCATCAACGAAATGACGGCAGATGGAATCAGTGTTCTCCTGATCAGTTCGGATTTCCCCGAATTATTGGCTATGAGTGACCGGGTAGCTGTCGTGCGTGATGGTGAAATTTTACAGGTAACTGAGGGCAAGAAGATGTCTGAATATGAACTTATCAGTATCGCTTCAGGCGTCGGCCTGGAGAATGAGGTGGTAGCATAGTAATCTGCACTATTCCTAGGAGGTTTGCATGAAACAGATCACCAAATATCTGCGATCGACGATAGCCGGTCCGCTGTTCGTGCTGCTTATCATCATCGTGATAGCGGCTCTGACCACCAGCCGGTTCCTTCTGCCACAAAATTTGATCAACCTTGCTCTCGAAGTGGCTATCGTCGCCATCGTGGCCATCGGTGGAACACTGGTCATTCTCACAGGTGGTATTGATCTTTCACCGGGCTCGACCGTAGCTCTGGTAACCGTTTGCATGGCGTACCTGATACAAAATATGGGTGTCTCGCTTCCAGTCGGCATCGTATTGATGCTCTTTTTAGGCCTTTTTCTTGGATTCATTAATGGCATTTTGAGTACCTATGGGAAGATTCCCTCGTTTATTGTTACCCTGGCGACGGCTAATATTTTCCGCGGGCTAGCCTACGCGGTCACGGGCGGGCTTACCATCTTTTCGGTATCACCGGATCTGGAGCCGATTTTCTATGGCAAACTGCTGGGGATTCCGCTGCCTTTTTATTATGTGATCGTTTTATATATAGCAGCGGCATTTTTCCTGCGCAACACGATTCCGGGTAGATCGATCTATGCGGTGGGCGGCAATGAATCGGCTGCGCGTTTGACCGGCATCTCGGTCAACAAGACGCGTCTGCTGGCTTTCGTCATCGCGGGCCTGACCGCAGCCATCGCCGGTATTTTGGAAATTGCCTGGTTGAACTCCGGAGCCCCCAGCTTTGGTGCAGACTTGGGGCTGGATTCAATTGCTGCCGCAGTCATCGGTGGGGCCAGCCTGGCGGGCGGCTATGGCAATGTGGTGGCTTCTCTGGTAGGTGCGCTGATGGTGACCATCGTGCAGAACGTTTTGAATTTAAACGCAGTTCAGGCGGCCTGGCAGGATGTGGCACTAGGGGTAGTACTCGCACTGGCCGTCGGGCTGGATATGTGGAAGGGCACACTAGGCGGTACAATTCAACGGATATTTGGCCGTTCGAATATCCCGCCTGATAGTACACCTGTTCCAAAAGAATAATCATCGAACAGAGGTCTTCTTCGGAATGAGCGCTGATCACACTCGGAACCGAAGAAGACTTTTTTTGAAGAGATATACTCAAACGAACTCCGCGGGAAAGAGCTCGGCCGTTATATTCAAGTGGTCATTGGTACAATTTTCTGACGGCGGGGTGGGGTGAAGTGGTTGTATTTTCGGCTCCGAACCATCTCGAAGCGAGGAATGTTCTTGGTTTAATTCCCCATGTTAACGATAAGTAAATGCGTCCCCTAAATGTATCAAGTTAGGACGTCCCCTTTAGGGCGTTCTGTTTATCAGGATAGTTGCGCCAGGAATGATTTTGAGCAGGGATACTTCTTTGATTTGTTGTCAATGTGCTTTCAAGTAGGGCATAGCTATCGAGAAGAAAGATAGGCTTATTTGCCACGCTTTAAATCCCGCCGGTGTTCTTCCACGACCATTTGCGTCAGTGAGTCACTACGATTCAACAGACTGGTTCCTTCTTTCACCGGGTCCTTGAATGCCGGGACAATTTCCAAGGCGCCACCGTAATCCACTACCTGTAAATTAGCGCCTGGTATTAGTCCATATTTCTCCCGTATGGATGCAGGGATCACAACCCACCCCTTTGAGATAGTTTTAGATTCATGTTGGTCTCGATTCGTTATACATAAAGTACCTAAAGTTGAACACTAAATAGATTCTTGCGACAGTTCACTTCATCAGGAGTATTGTAAACGTTGTTGGCAAAAAATTATGCGGAATGATAAAAATATTGCTAGAATTAGGAAGGTTCAGCCATAATTTTCACCCGGTTTGAGTAAAAATGATGGCAAAATTGTTTGATGTGGAATCTCGGTACGCGGGAAGTCCCTTGCTGCGGTGGCATCGTCCGGGCAGTCAAGCAAGCCATGCTAGCAAACGGCCTCATTTTGCGGTATCGTGAAGTTGTCATCAGCGTGGATGGAAAAATTCTGAACTAAGGAGAAACCTTATGGATGAAGCAATGTTTTGTTACCAGTGCGAACAGACCTTTCGCGGTGAAGGCTGTGTTACCAAAGGGGTCTGCGGCAAAGACCCAGACGTAGCTGCCTTACAAGATTTGTTGATTCACCAAATTGAGGGCATCGGGTACCTGGGCCAAAATCAGCCGATCGAAGCCGGAACAGCCTGGTTCGTAATCGAAGCCTTGTTTTCTACCCTGACTAATGTCAATTTCTCCGCAGCCCGTTTTTATCCCCTGCTGCGCCAGGCTCAAACGATCAAAGCTGCCTTACTCAAGAAATTACCGTTAACCGAGAATATGCCTGCTGCCGTGCGTTACCAACTGCCTGAAAATCGGACTCAGATTCTGCTGCAGGCTCATATGCTCAATTTGCATACCGCAAATGCTGACCCGGACGTGCAATCCTTGAAAGATACACTTCTCTTCGGTATGAAGGGCATGGCAGCTTATGCTCATCACGCCTGGGTACTGAATTATCAGGATGAAGAAGTCAACCGCTGGTTTATGAAAGGGTTGGCCGCCGTCATTGATCCCTCTCTCTCAATGCAAGATGTACTCTCGTTTGTGATGGAATTCGGCATGATGAACTTGCACTGCATGGAGTTATTGGACCGAGCGAATACCTCTACTTTTGGTCACCCCGAGCCCACTCAGACACTGATTACTCACAAGAAGGGCCCGTTTATTATCGTCTCAGGCCATGATTTGCACGACTTGTACATGATTCTGGAACAGACCGCAGGCAAGGGCGTCAATGTCTACACCCACGGTGAGTTGTTGCCGGGCAATGCTTACCCCGTACTCAAGAAATTCCCGCATCTGCTTGGAAATTACGGTGGCGCCTGGCAGAATCAACAAAAAGAGTTCGATGGTATCCCTGGATGTATTGTCATGACGACAAACTGTTTGATGGAGCCGCGTAGCTCCTATCAGGATCGCATCTATACCAGCGGGGTGGTGGGCTTCGATAATATGGCTCATATCGAAGAGGTAGGCGGTAAGAAAGATTTTAACGAAGTTATTCAAAAAGCCATTCAGTTGGGCGGTTGGCAGGAAGATGAACCCGAAAAGCGCATTCTCACCGGTTTTGCCCGTGAAACTGTTTTAAGCAATGCAGGGACAATCGTCGAAGCCGTCAAGGCGGGCAAGATAAGTCATTTCTTCCTGGTGGGTGGCTGTGACGGCGCAAAACCTGGGCGTAATTACTACACCAATTTTGCTGAGAATACCCCGAAAGATTCGATCATTCTCACTCTGGCTTGTGGCAAATATCGCTTCAACAAAAAAGAATTTGGTACAGTCGCTGGATTGCCGCGCTTGATGGATGTGGGTCAATGCAATGATGCCTATTCTGCCATCCGTATTGCCACGGCTCTGGCAGAGGCTTTTAACTGCAACGTCAATGATCTGCCTTTGACAATGGTTCTTTCGTGGTACGAGCAGAAAGCAGTCTGCATTTTGTTGACTCTGCTTGCCTTGGGCATCAAGAATATTTATTTGGGACCGACGCTCCCGGCTTTTCTTTCCCCGAATATCGTTGATTTTCTGGTGAAGCAGTTTGATCTGCATCTGATCTCCTCGCCAGAAAAAGACATGGGCGCCATGTTGGCCTAGTTTTACTTTTCTCCTGTGCTGGAACCCGGGTTTGATTATTTTCTCGGCCTCTGCGCTCACAGATACACCGCCCTTTTTCAATTAGGTAGAAACGCCTCTTGCTGGGCCACAGTCCAAATCGTTCCTTGAAATAATCTGGGCCAGAGCATTTGTCTAGTAATAAGCGTTCATCATCCAGTGCAAACTTCTTGATAATGAATTCTCGTAGCGTCCGGGTATTATTAAATAAAATCACGGCGGATGACAAAGAAAAGATAGTTATAAAGAGCATGCTGGATGGGGCTTTAGAAGAAGCTGTACGGACTATCTTAACGGGGTTGTCCTAATAATTAACCTAATTGCCTTCAGTTATTTTTTCTATGATAAGGCACAGGTAAGACGCCGGCAGCTTTGCGTTTCACTTCTTCTCCACGGTGATCATATCGGCCAGTTGTGGTTACGCTGGCGTGGCCGGCCAGTTTGGACACCGTCACAATATCCACCCCGGCATCCAACATATCGGAAATAAAGGTTCTCCGCAGATCGTGCGGGCTAAACGAATCCACACCAGATTCGGCCCCGCGTTTACGCAGAATTTTATAGATTGCCTGAGAGGACATCCCTTTTCTATTGAATACAATATGGCCACCCTTATTGATTGGGTAAAAAAGGGGGCCAGGTTCTATACAGCGGATCGATAACCAATCTTCCATGGCTTCACGGGCACCGTTTTCGAGGTACACGGTCCGCTGTTTATCGCCTTTGCCGGTGATCACCAATCGCCCGGATTTAGAGTTGTAATCTCGCAACCTGGCCTTGACCACTTCGTGCCGGCGAGGTCCACAGGCATACATGAAAGCAATGATCGCTGAGTCACGAATCCCGCAGATTTTCTGATCAATCTCGCAGGATTCCAGCAAGCCCTTGATCTCTCCGTGTGTTAATTCCTGTCCGGCAGGAAGAGAGCTTCCTCTAACACTCTTGACGGCCACAGCTCGCTGGTATTGCTCGGCGGTCATGTACTCCAATTGCCAGGCTACCTTTAGGACGCCGCGTAAGGCGCACAGGATATGGTTTACTGTGGCTGGCTTGTAGACATCGTTATTGTTCTCGTCTTTTAACTCAGTGAGATAATTTCGCAGAACTGCCATGTGCTGGAAGCGGATCGCACCCCAATTAAAGTTGTGACAATCATTGATTCTGTGTGCGGAAAGAATTCCGGCAATCAGGTTCAGGGATTGCTCCATCCCACGACGGCCAGATTCCTTCAGACTATTCAGATAGATTGTGGCCGGATGATTTGTATTTCGGAGTTTATGGAAGGCAGTAAATCCATTTTGTTCCTAATGACTGGAGAAAACGACATAGCGTACTAATTAGTTCTGATTAATAAATAGGTTCTGACAATCAGCATTATTGTTAGTAATAATATACGGATTAAACGGGTTTTTGGGGGGTGTAGTCTTGAAAGTTTGGCAATAAAAAAGCACCG
>Ga0182027_10003017_pt1 | contig 26984 bp, 18 predicted proteins | sample 712E1DmetaG_FD_121300 | JGI IMG/M metagenome (GOLD analysis project Ga0182027, IMG submission 121300) | Permafrost microbial communities from Stordalen Mire, Sweden - 712E1D metaG (Illumina Assembly) | ecosystem: Environmental > Terrestrial > Soil > Wetlands > Permafrost | place: Sweden...
GATCCCCAGAAATGGCTTACCTATGTCATCAATAATATCAACGACACAAAATTCTCTCATCTCAAAGAACTGCTCCCGCAATTTATTGATAAAACCCTATTGAAGTAAGACGCGGTTGGTAGGACGGATACGTTTGGGACAACATCGAACGATGGAAGGATTTAGCTATTTAAGCTTGATAACAGATGCTTATTCGAGAAAAATTGTTGGAAACAATATTCTAAACAAGAAAAAACGAAAAAACAAATACTTGTTTGATAATATTAAACTATCATTGTTTAGTATTGAAAAGGAAATTTAGGATTAACTAAATTAACTCAAGTTTCGCACTTTAAAAATTCTATAAGTTCATGCTGAACATCGGTAAATATTTTCCCAAAACATTCGATAGATTTTCCTCTCTTTGGCAAAACCGTATCATCAACCATCATATAGGAAAGTCTATCAGAAGGGGTCTCCTGGTTATTCCGGACCATATACAGGAACCGGTTTACCAGTATATAAAGAATCATTCTCCAATTAATTCCGGAATCATTTTTCAATTGATAATACGTATCCTTTTTACCGCCAGCATGGTCTTCAGACCTGCTGGTGTATTGATGAACGGTAAAATTAAGGATCGTCATTTCGATGAGTTGATAAAATATAGTGGCAAGAGCTAATCCCTTTACTTTATATTCAATGAACAGTTTATCAAGCCGTTTACTTTTGAAAAGATCAAATACCTGGTATAGGCTGAAGATCTTTTTATCATCATTTTCGAGCAACGGCTTGAGTTCATGCAGATGTTTTGTAAATTTGGTTTGTGGTGTCATGTCGTGTGGTGTTTTATTTTTGGTAAGCAACTTAAATTTAATTAATTACACGGCAGACACCACACTTTTTTATGGTAAGTTATGCTATACTTATTAACATATATAGATAGTATTATTTTTAATCGAGAAACTAGAGTTAATTAATCTGTAAAGTGAAATCAGGATTACTAACAAAGTGTGTAAGGTTTTTTTGGATGAGACATGAGGCTATGAAAAAGCATTTAATAAGTCTAGGATTAATAAGATTCTTTGCCATTTCTCTTTCTTTGATTTTATCATATCAATTAAAGGCACAATCATATGATGTGGCTATAACTATTCACCTGCGTAACGTTTACGAAAGCAAAATAAGCCTTTTAGCCCTGTCGGATTCCAGAACATTTAAGCCCATTTTTGAAATAAATGTGAAAGGAAATGGTGATGGAGTCAAACTAACTGTTCCTAAAGAGAAACTGCCAGGAGAGTTTGTTTTAAGGTTTGATTACAAGGAAAAAAAGTCAAGCACACCTTACCCTTCAGAGAAGTATTTTTTCATTAATGACCAGGGTCTGGAATTATGGGTAAATCCAATGTATTGTAATAATCCCGACAGCTGCTATTTTCAAAAAGACGAAAGGGAGAATGCAACGTTTGTGAAGTTTTCAAAAGAAAATGGGAGGCAGAAAGAAAAACTGGGATTATTACAAAATTTCTTAATGAACTATGATGAAACTGAATCTGCTTTTTATCTGCAGGGCATCCAGGAGTATGAACAACGACGACAATTATATGATCAATGGCTGAAAACCCAGGAACAACAGAATAAAGCATTATTTGTCAGCCATCTCTATTGTTTTCAGTATGTACCTGAAATCCCTTGGAAGGGTAATGTAAACGAACGGATTATAAGCCTGATTAATCACTACTTTGACAATATGGATTTTCAGGACCCGGTACTTGTGAAAACATCAGATTTGAATAAATGGATGGATGGTTATGTCAATCTTTATGGCCAATTAGCCACAACTGTGGCTTTGCGTGATTCCTTATTCCCTTTAGCCGGTAAAAACGCCATTGAGAAGGCAAAACAAGGTAATCCGCTGGTGTATGGATGGATCGTGGATTACTTTTACAGGGGCTATGAATCCAACGGAATAACAGCGGGGTTGAAGATACTTGAACCTTACCTGAAGGATTCGACCTGCATCACTTCGAAACGGCAGGAGATTAAGCGAAGATTGAAAGGAATAGAAACATTGGTGGCAGGAAGTATCGCGCCAAATATTATCATGACGGATACTAATGGTAACCTGTTTGAACTAAATAAACTCGACACCCAGTTTAAATATATCCTCATCCTATTCTGGTCAGCCGGTTGCAGTCATTGTATGGAGATGGTTAATTCGCTTTATCCATGGCAACAACAACCAGAAATACAGCAAAAAATCAAGGTTGTTGCAATCAGTCTTGATGAAAATGAAACGGAAATCAAATCCTATAAGCACAAGATAGAAGAACTCAACGGATGGACTCACTTGCACGCAACAGAAGGCGTCCGTAGCAAAGAAGCCAGCGATTACTATGTATTAGCCACACCTGTGATGATTTTGATTGATGCAAAAACCAAGAAAATTATCGCCACACCCAATGCTCTGAATGAGTTGATGACAGCGATAAAGTAAAATACTTTCACATCAATTAGCGTCGTAACCTTTAATTTTCCTCATTATCAGCCACTTGTTTTTCTTCTGATTCTGGCGTAAACATTGGAAATAATGCTCTCCTTGACCAGCCTTCGCCGGCACAGCCTGTCCATCTCATTTAAAAGAGGTGGGGAAAAAAAGATAATCAGTTAGCCGTAATTATTACAACCAACTGATTATCATGGTAATATATGTGGGAGCAACAGGATTCGAACCTGTGACCCCCTGCTTGTAAGGCAGGTGCTCTGAACCGGCTGAGCTATGCTCCCTTGATAAGAGGGTGCAAAAGTACTGCTTTTTTTCATTTCTCAAAAGCCCGGTCCATAATTTTCCTTCTTACGTATTTCTCCTTACTTTTGCCGTTACTCCTAATTTCCTTTGAATTGAAGTACTTACAGATTCCATACCGGCCATGCATACTTCTGTTGTTACTCGTCATCACCGGTTGTAAAGTAACTAAAAACCTTACTCCGAAGGAATCCCTGCTGGTTAAAAATAAATTTCATATAAATACGCACAAAATCACTGCCGAAGACCTGAACGGCTATCTGCAGCAGCAACCCAACAAGAAATTATTCGGATTGTTCCGGGCCAATATTGCCCTGTATAACTGGGGATGTAAAGGGAAAGACAACAAGTTTAAAAAATGGTTGAGAAATACTGCTGGTTCGGCTCCTGTAATCCTGGATACAGGCCTTTCGATGATAAGCTGCAAACAAATGAACCTGTATCTTTCAAACAAGGGATATTTCAATTCCCTTGTCACTGATTCCACCGTAATCAAAAAGAAGAAAGCGACTATTCATTACAAGGTCGTTACAACAAAGCCTTACAGGATCAGAAAACTGGAATATGCAATACCCGACACATTCGTGGCGGCTTATATCATGAAAGATACAGCCAAGTCTCTGATCAAAGCAGGGCATAATTATGACGCCTATAATCTTGATGATGAACGTACACGGATTACATCCAATCTCAATAATGACGGATTTTACCGGTTTAATTCAAATTATATTGTTTTCCGTATTGACAGTACCGTGGGCTCCCGCATGATGGATCTTACCATGGAGGTCACCGACCCGGTTGTGCCCTCTTTCGATAATATGTCACTGATGGTGACCGAACCCCATAAAAGGTATTATATCAACCGGCTGTATATTTACCCGGAATTTGATCATCTTGCCGGGGATTCGATTACCTACGACACACTTGTCAAGAAATTCGAAGGACCAAAAAAAGACACTTTAAAACATTATTATTATTTCCTGTATGATAAAAAAATGACCATCAAGCCCCGGACGATAAACCAATCCATTTTTGTGGAACCGGGTAGTTTTTACAGCCTGAATGACGTGAACCAATCATACAGCAGCCTGTCCAACCTGCAGGTCTTTAAATACATCAACCTGAAGTTTGCCACATCCGAAAGTAAGCGTGATACGACAAAAAAGAATGCCGACCCAATCGACTGCCGGGTACAATTGTCACGATCGGCGGGGCATTCTTTCAGCGTCTCAGCCGACGGAACAAACTCAGCAGGAGCGTTCGGGCTCCAGGGAGGCCTGACCTATTCAAACAGAAATATCTTCAGGGGAGCACAATTGCTGAGGTTGGGCCTGAACGTTTCTGCTCAAACACAAACTCCGCTTAACGATAATGCTCCGAAAAGGTTGTTTAATGTATTGGACATCGGGCTCAACGGCAGCCTGACCTTCCCCCAGTTCCTTTTCCCCATCAACCCGGAGAAACTGCCGAAAAACATGAAGCCGAAAACCACCGTGAGTATTGGTTATAACTTCCAGAGGCAGCAGGATTATGACCGCCATATTACCAATGCAACCTTCGGTTATACATGGATCCAGAACAACAAACTCAGCCAGACCATCAACCCTGTTGAAATCGCCCTGGTGAAAGTCCTCGGGGACTCATTGTTTAATGCCTATGTGAGATCACTCACGGACCAGCGGCAAAAGTACCAGTATTCCGACCACCTGGTAGCCGGATTAAGGTATACACTTTCGTATACCAGCCAGAAACTGAATCACTGGAACGACTATATTTACATCCGTACTAATTTCGAAACAGGAGGGAACCTGTTGTATGCCATAGATAACGCCATTAAAGCCCCGAAAAACAAGGAAGGGTATTATACCTTACTTGATATACAGTATGCACAGTATATAAGGCCTGATTTCGATTTCCGGTATTATGAGATCCTTTCGAAACTGAATTCCCTCGTTTACCGGTTCTATGGAGGGATAGGAATACCGTACGGGAATTCCCCGTCTCTTCCGTTTGAAAAAGCCTTTTTCGCAGGCGGGGCAAACGACCTGAGGGGATGGAAAATGGGGTTCCTTGGCCCGGGAAGTTTTCATAATGATACGATCAGCGGTAATTACAATCAGTTTGGCGATATCCAGATTGAAGCCAATATCGAATTCCGTATCAGTGTCTACAAAATGTTTAAAACCGCTTTATTCCTCGATATGGGGAATGTATGGCTTCTGAAACCTTCTCCTTCTGTCCCTGGAGGCGCCATCACAATTTCGGGCCTGATCCCTGAGATAGCCATCAATGCAGGCATCGGGCTGCGCCTGGATTTCAATTTTTTCATGATCCGCATTGATCCGGCCATCCCGCTTCGGGTCCCCTGGTATCCCGAAGGCAACCGCTGGTATTTCAATAAAATGCAATTCCGGGATATCGTCTGGAATTTCGGTATCGGGTATCCATTCTGAAGAATGATGCAGGTAATTTTCCAATCGCCGGCCAGGATTTGCAGTATGCTTGTATGATTCCCGGGTAAGTCCTGTATACCGCAAGGCTCATCTAATGAGTAACAAAGATTTTACTTATTGATGCCTTACCGGCAGCTTCAATTTTTAAAAAATACATCCCTGATTTTAAACTCCTCATATCTATTGTTGCATCCCGGCTGTTTACTTCCTGTTCGTGCAAGGTACTGCCGATAAGATTCAGCACCATGATTTTATCGATGATGATCCCGGCCCTGATATTAAGATCTTCCCCAGCCGGATTTGGATATATCTCGAAATTGTTTTGATTCAGTTCATTTACGGAAACTGCACAAAAATATTTAGGATAAGTAATCCCACTGACGGCACATAAGCGAGTACGGTACCCGTCCCTGGTGGCACCGTTGGGAAGAATATCGACATAATCCACAGCAACATTTGCGTTTTGCTGTGTCCTTGTAGCCTCCGTTTTTGTAACCCAGGTGTCGGCATCCTTTATTGCCGGATCAGTCGTGTCGGGCAACAAAGCCGTCTTATCCCAGCTGATGTTGATAAGTGATTTGCTGGTCCCCACACCGTTATAGGTAATGGTTCCCGGTCCCTGGATGCTGACTGACTGAATATTTACCGTTGAACTCACGAGCAACGATACTGCGTAGAACCTGAAATCCGTAGGCAGATTGCCTGAAAAACTGATGACCATGGTATTGCCTGCTTTCGTTGTGGCTACTGTAAGATAAGGATTCAACAGGATATATTCAAGCACTTCCCTTTCGGTGGTCATCCAGATGTTGTCCAGGGCCCCTTTGCCGTATTTACCGGCGATATAGTTCATCTGGGCCTTGAAAGTGGCAAAGTCATATCCATAGGATGCGTTGGTAATGGAGTGGGAGAAAGCCACTCCCCAGTGATGTGCTCCTCCCGTACTCGCTGCAGCCATGTTATCGGCAAGCGTCGCAATATTAACTCCGGTATAAAATTGTGTCCTTCCCATCCTGAACGGGTCGTGGCTCCAGTTGGAAGCCACATCAAAACTGGGTTTCCCGAAGGAAGCTCCTTCCAGGTAGCAAACCCGGTAACCGTTCTGAAAGGCATACTTTGTATATGACGTATCGCCGTCTGGATTGACGAAGATCCCCATGCGCATACCCTCGGAAACGGCCGCCTGGGTCTTGAGCTTTACATAGCTGTGGTTCCGCTCAACCGAATATTCGTAATTGCCCACGTTACCGCTTATCCCGTGGTTGCTAATACTCCACCCGTTCTGGTATATCTCGTCGACCTGGGGCCATGTGATATATGCGGAGTAGCCTGTTACGGGGTCATGTATGTCAATTGTTTCCGAAACATCAAATGAATACAGGGAACTGCTCATCTTAAATTTGATATCATTCCCGCAGCCATCGGTATATTTCAAACCTGGATAGGTAGTCCCGGAAACAGTACCCCCGTTCAGGAATGGGAAGCCGTTTGTATAAATATCCGATCCTCCGTCATCAAGCTGACAGCTGAAGGCAAAAAGTTTGTTGTACCTGAGCGGGGTTTTCGTTACTGTCGTCGTCCCTGGTGCGGAAACAAACTTGATTGTGACCTTGGTCTTTCCAAGGTTTCCGTTCGACTGGGGAAATGCTCCCGGGATCAAAAGGGATATCATCAATACTGAACTGTAAACCCTTTTCATTTGCTCATGTTTTATAATTCAACAGTCTCTATGAAGCCCCTCTTTTCAGGTCGGGGAAAAGATCCAGGATGATCCCGATAAGCTTGCCGGTGCGCATTTCCCTTCCTTTCTTATTTGTATGATAGACGGTATCAAAAAAATACTCATCATCATAAACGAACGTATCGATGCTGTTGACAATGGGTATTTTCAGGGACTTTCTCATCTGGCTGTCATAAGCCACTATCGCAGCAAGATATTTATTGAATTCGGAACGCACATAAACAGGATACAGGTAAAACACTTTTGCACCCCTGCTTCGGGCATAATCAGCAAACTGATTGATTATTCCAATATATTTTGAATAATCGGCATACTCAATCTTATACCTGCGGCCCACTGTTTTCGGATTCGGCTGATCAAGGTGTGAGACCACATCCCCGTTCCTGTTGAATCCGCTCCTGGTATAAATTTTTTCGACAAAGCCCGTATTGAATTGCGCGGTTCTTTGCAGGTCCCTGATGAGGTGCTGGAGCCGGAGGTTTGCTTCCGCCCAGGGGTAAAGAAACTTTTCATGATCGTTCAGGTATGGCCATGCTTCGGGGACCATGTCAACGGTATGCGCAAGCAGATCCATCTCTCCTTCTCCAAGATAGTACTCGAAAGAGATGAAAATGATATCCCCTTGTTTAATATATGGCTTTGCCGCGTTGATCATGAATGTAAGCCCGTACCCGGCAAGCATGCTCATATTCACGACAGGGAGACCGGTTTTTTGTTCAACCTCCCGGCTGTCGACCCCGAAAACAAGGTTCGACCCTCCCACAAAAACGATCCTTGGGGATGAGGTCCGTTCCATTAATACTGTTTTATCATGCAGTGCAAACACAAAATCATTTGTATCTGCAGTCGTTTTCCGGAAAATATAATAATAAACACCTGCACATGTGGCCAACACAAGGAAAAAAAGGAACGAAACGCGGATTAAGGTTTTTTTCATCAGAATTGAAAATAAATGAACTGCCTGGCTGATTCAAACACCCCGAAAAAAATGAATACCAAAATGAAAAAATAATAAATGAAATACCTCTTCCCGACCGGGGTCTGCTTCAGCAGCTCCCTGATATCCCAGCTTTTCTGCCGGGTCTCAATGAAGAGATAAACCGGCAGAATGATCAGTGTAATAAAGAAGTTGCGGGGGGAATCCAATGCCACAATATACTTAATCATAGAAGGATGATGGACAATATCCCTGACATTGGAGGGTATCCCTGTGAACATATGCCTGAGGATATAAATTGCATCGCCGAAGCTGGTGGCCCGGAAAAAAACCCAGGCCAATGTTACAAGGCTGAAAGTCACCAGGATCTGGAAGGTATTGAAGGCCCTGCTTTTTTTATTGACGCCCATCTTCTTATACAGCTTCGATTTTGGCTTGCTCGTAAGAACTGCCACGATCAGGAAAACTCCGTGCAAACAACCCCATATGACGAAATTCCAGCTTGACCCATGCCAGAGGCCGCATATCAGAAAGGTTACAAGGGTTGCGTATATATATACGAGGTAGTCCACCTTTATTCCATAATATTTCTCTTCCCTGAGCTTTCTGGAGGTGGAATAGGCTACTGGTAAATAAAGATAGTCGCGCAGCCAGCCTGAAAGCGTGATATGCCATCGCTGCCAGAACTCCGCAACAGACTTTGACAGATATGGCCGGTTGAAGTTGGCGGTGAGTTTAAACCCCATCACTTCAGCTGTGCCCAAGGCGATATCGGTATAACCCGAAAAGTCAAGGTATACCTGGAAAGAATAGAAAACCGTGGCCAGGACCAGGGAAATTCCTTCAAAATTTGCCGGGAAATCGTAAACATTATTGACCATCTGGGCTAGTCGGTCGGCAATGACCAGCTTTTTAAAAAAGCCCCAGGCAATCAGCTGCAGTCCTGCTGCAAGCCGGCTGAAATCAAACTTATGCCCAAAGGCAAACTGTGGCAGGAGGTTTTGTGGCCTTTCAATAGGGCCGGCTATAAGCCTGGGATACATCATCTGGTAAAGCATGAAAAAACCGAAATTCTTTTCTGCTTTCTGCTTTCCCCTATAAACCTCCAGAAGGTAACTTAAGGCCTGGAAAGTCTGGAATGACAGGCCGAGAGGGATGATGATGTTCAGAAAAGGCATCTGATCCCTGACCCTGAACCATTTCAGTATAAAAGCTATATTCTCATTCAGGAAGTTATAATATTTGAAAAAAACCAGAATGAGTATATTCAGTACAAGACCGATAACCAGGAACAGCCTTCGCCTGCCGTCTGCGCTGTTTTCAATCAGTATCCCTGAAACATAATCCAGTCCAATGATCGCGAGGATCACAAAAATATAGACCGGGACAAAAGACATGTAAAAATAACAACTGGCGAGCAACAGGACCAGCCACCGGTACTTTGGCCTGAATAAAAAATAAAACGTGGTGACAATCAGAAAGAAAACGATGAACTGGATGGAGTTGAAGAGCATGAGCCAATCGTTTGAACAAAAATAACTTATTCTGTCCTATTTTTTTAAAAAAAGAGGCCTCATTTCACTGAAGCCCCTTTTAACCAAACCAAAATCAACGTATGAAAGTCAATGAGTATAAATCTTTGTGTTATCCCTGTAACCTGATAAAGCCTTGTACCAGTCAGGGTAGCTTGAGCCGGTGCTTTGAGCCCATGTTCCGAATTTCAGGTAACCTGTGACGATCTGGTCCTGTTCGATCATATAATTGAACTTTTCGGCAATATTGATCAACCATGGGAGATTGGTGGCCGTTTTATAATATTTTCCACTTGAAGGAAGGCTGTTGTCATCAGCTGTCCCGAAAAATGCGGGGTTTGCTTTGTCGGTCGGGGGGTTGTCGACCATGTGGATCTCCTGGCCCCTGACCTGGTTGACGATCAGGAACGGGTTGTATGGAGGGGTTCCTATGGTAGCAATATCCACCGGCTGGTTTAAGGTAATGGTAAGCTGCATAGTGTCGGGTGTAACATAAGGTGCTCCAACAGTGGTATTTGATCCGATACCGGTCCCGGGATATGGAAGCCGGTCATAAGCATCATCATAGGGTATGATGACGGCCTTCGATTGCCCGGCTTCACAGTTATTTGCAAGCAGAGTAACAAGGTTATGCCTTAATGCCAGGCCGGTCACGCCCGAAACCTGCGCAGGAGTGCAGCCCATCTGAAATCCGAATGCATTATGAAGCGTGGCTCCCATGGCCTCCGTGATCAATGTGACCTGGATCTTTACTACGGCATTGTCAGCATTAGTGATCTGGTTGAAACGGTAACTTATGACAAGGTCATTAAAGTCATAATCCCCCATTGATGGCCAGAGGTCTTCAAAAGCCAGAGAGGCATAACCTGTCTGGCTGGGATAATAGTTATTATGCGCCATAGTGGGGTCATTCGGATAATCATCCTGGTTATCAGGCACACCGTCACCATCCTGGTCGGGCATGGTTGTATGAATCACAGGCATATTGACTGTATTAACTGCTGTAACAGGGGTTGCCTTTACATAAAGAATGCCGTCATTAAAATCCTGGTCGGAACCTTGGTCACGCCGCCAGTCTTCAAACGAGAACATGAATTTTAGACGATTGGGGTCATTCAGCAGCAGGGTATGTTTCTGAAGGTTCGGGTCTGACTCGGGGTTCAGTCCAGGAATAGAATAAAGCAGGTAGTTCCCATTGGTAACAACCTGGTGGACGCCATCCCAGCCATTGGCAAAAATGACCCATCCAAGGGATTTACCGGCTGGATATCTACCCAGGTAAACCCTGTTCCCGGGATACAGTCCTCCCCCGCTTCCGTTATTTGAAAGATTGGGGAAAATAATTTTTATTGTATCTATCTGGCTTGACGATGTCGGGGGATTGTTCGTGTTGAATAAAAAATACCCGACCGCATTCTGCCATCCGGCTCCTTCAGTGATATAAGTGATCCAGACATCGCATTTTTCAAGCAGCTCAAGGTTGCATGGGGCGTTCGAAGCAAGAAACTGGGGATGGTAAACCGGCACAGACTGATATTCCGGGAGAGTGCTGTTGAGGTCGTTGAGTAAAGACTGGTCCACGACGTCATTTGAAGGATCCAGGTAATTCGGCACACCCTGTGAGTCATAGGTTCCCATATAAAAGATGTTCGAACTTATGGCACTTTTTATCGGACCGGAAGAAAAGGATTTCACCCTCAGGGGAGCCGGGGCCTTCCCTCCGAAAGTTGCCTCAATTTTATTATTGTTTATTGCCAGGTTCATTTCGCGCTGAAGCCCGAGGTATTTCGTGGTCACGGTAAGCTTCTTAAAATATGAAGGGACCGGCTGGGTAACGATCCATTTCCCTGAAGCATCGGTGGATCCGCTGAACATGAATTTACCGCCTGAATCAGGATGAGCCGTATAAACGAAAAATGTCACATGACTCAGGGGACTGCCTGCATTGTCCTGTGCTGATAAAGTGAACAGGACGTTCTCAGTCGTTGCCCAGTTGAAGCCCGAGGGAATGACAAGCTTTTCGATGGAATCCGACGGGAGAGCCGTCGTTTTTACTTTATTGCAAGCCGTGACGGCCATCAGCAGGACTGCTGTAAGGACGACCGGCACGAAAACCGGAAAACTGATTTTTAAAAATCCTGATTTCATATTCTGGGATTTGCTTTGAGTACCATTTTATGCTGAAAATACAGTATCTTGATTTGTCAGCACAAAGATAAGGTACGGCATCCCCCTTTGGCAAGCAGCAATTCGTAAAGGTCGGTTGAAAGTTAGTAACTGTTATCCGTTAATACTTCCCTGTATATCTGTCAGTTCTGCACGATGGAATTGATATTCTGAACCGCGATGAGCTGGTCGGTTTGTGCCCCCGACGGCCGGTAATATACATAGATAGTATAAATATGCGGGGTCTCCCAGTGACTGCCTTCGATCATGAACTCATCACCCCGGGTATCCCCTTTCTTCAGTGTGACATATATATAGTTGTAATACCCCTGTTTGAAAAGAAGCACTTTCTCATAACGCCTATAATCACTGTTGTACCTCATCCTGCTTGATTCGTCCATCCTCCAGTTGGTAAGCGCACCCATGATATAAAAATCCCCGCTGGTCATTTCTGCAGGAAACGGAAGGAAAAAGTGGACCCATGCGTAATCGGCTTCTATAGCGCTGTTGTCAGCGTCAACTTCATTTTTGATCAGGAATCGTCCGTTTATGTCCTTATCATAAACATAGTTTTTATAGGTGCGGGGTTTATCGGGGAGGAGCAAGACTTCATTTGCCGTATCCCATTTGATTTTATCAATCCTTTCGGTCTGGGAACTAAGGGTTTTAATATCGAAATTCCTGTATGGGCTTCCCCCATTGAATACATTGTTGTTATCGTACCGGTAATCAAGATCTTCACCCATCATGGTTCTCGGCTTTATGTTTCTCAGTGCATTATCCCACCGGTCATCCTGCTGTACGATGACTTTCAGCTCACGGTTGATGTCCATTACCCTGAACCCGTTAAGCCTGATCATGAAATCAATCTGTTGCTTAGCCTGGCGGTCATCCGGTGCCTGGTGCACCGCTCCTTCGATGGTTACCATCGTTGCTTCCGTCACCATGAACCTCCGGGTAAAAACAGGTTCCGAAGGGTCATCGAGGTAAACGATCAGAAGGTAATTTCCCGATATTTTCGGGGCAATATTCCTGTTCGGGAACTTTGCCTGGTAATGCACATACCTGACCATGGTGTTCAATGAGTACTCAAAATCCCTGATATTCTCTTCACTGAACCCGTTGATGTATTCTGTCTGCATCAGGTCAGCACTTGTGCTCCAGTCCGACTCACAATGCCGTATCGTGTATTTATAGGCCTTTGATCCTGAATCGAAGTCATCAAACTCAAGTTCAAGATGTTCAGTCGAATTCAACTGGAAAACCGGGGCGGACATTTCAAAGCCCTTTTTATATAACTCAACCGTATGTATGCTGGGGTCATAAGTGATGTTTTCATTCGGGAATTCAGCACAAAAAGCCCGGACAGAGAAAAACGAAGTGCAGAATATTACACAGGCAGGAATAAACAACTTCATAGGTTAAATTTCAATTCTATTCTCCTTCAATACAAAGTTACACTTTTTACACTTACAGGAAACCAACCCGGGACATTCAGGATGTTCTGCGGCGGAACTCACTGATCACAATTGCCGTAGCGACAGCAGCATTCAGGGATTCGGCCTTTCCGGTCCCGCTGCTTCCGAAAGAAGGTATGAACAAGCGGTCGGTGATACCGGAGGATAATCCGGCAGAGATGCCGTGTGCTTCACTGCCGATCACGATAAATCCTTCCGTTCCCAGTGTTTTATCATATATATTATCGCCTTCCAGAAAAGTGCCGTAAACAGGGATCCTTCCCCTTATTTTATCGAGAAGAGAGTGAAGATCAGCTTTTACGACCCTGACCCTTGCAACCGAACCCATGCTTGATTGAATGACCTTGGGATTATATAATTCCACGCTGCTTTCGGAGCAAAAGATAGTCTGGATGCCGAACCAGTCGGCAATCCTGACTATTGTGCCAAAATTACCGGGGTCGCTGATATCCTCCAGAACCAGTGAAAGCATTTGAAAGATTCCCGGGAACATCTCTTCCGGATGCTCAATGTCTTCAGCCTTCAGAACCTTTAGCGCCCCATCCGGGATTTTCACAACGGCCAGAACCTGGCTTGGACTGGAGAGGGAGCTGATCCTTGACATGTCCTGGGCCTCAGTTTCATACACGTTAAGTTTTTTCTCACTGATCATCCGAAGGTTATCAACGATCCATGACTGTAATGCATAAACTGAGGTAATCTCCAGCGGGCTCTGGATCAGGTCCTGGACAAGGGTATTGCCTTCTGCTGCAAATTCGCCGTATTCATCCCTGAATTTCTTGAGTTTCAGGGCTGATACATGTTTCAGCTGATTGTGCGAGAGCATAAAAAAATCCCGGATATGGTTTCCGGGATAAAGGTAATAATAAAACCCTGCTTTGACGGGGAAATCCATGGGATTAAACCCAATGGCCGCCCCTTATCAGGTTACTGCCTATTCGGCGAACACTTCAAAATTGATCTCGAGATGAAGGTCTTTGTGAAGCACCACCTTGGCCTTGTATGTGCCGAGTTCCTTAATGTGCTCCTGGTCAACATGAATGCTCTTACGATCCACATCGAAATTAAACTGGTCCTTAAGGGCCTGGGCGATCTGGATAGCGTTAACAGAACCGAAAATCTTACCGCTTTCAGCCGCCTTGGCACCGATCTTCACGGTAACATTGTTCAATGCTTTTGCAAGATCCTGGGCCGACTTGAAGACCTTTTCCTCTTTATGCGCTCTCTGTTTCATGGTTTCAGCAAGCACCTTTACGTTAGTTGCCGTAGCAGCAATAGCCAGGCCTTTGGGGATTAAATAGTTGCGTGCGTAACCGGCCTTTACATGAACCTTGTCGTTAGCATATCCCAGATTAGCAACATCTTGTTTTAAAATCACTTCCATCGTACAATCCTCCTATTTTAACATATCTGCAACGTAAGGTAATAAAGCCAGATGGCGGGCTCTTTTTACAGCCTGCGCAACTTTCCTCTGGTACTTTGTTGAAGTGCCGGTAATACGGCGGGGTAAAATCTTTCCCTGTTCATTGATGAATTTTAGCAGGAAGTCCGCGTCTTTGTAATCAATGTACTTAATACCGCTTTTTTTGAAACGGCAGTATTTCTTCTTTTTGGTATCGACCGTAATCGGGGTCAGATATTTTATTTCGCCTTGTTGTTGAGTAGCCATTTTTACTGTTTTTTAAATTATTAATCCTGAACTTCTTTCTCTTTCTTCTTATCCCTTGACCTGGCACGTTTCTTTTCGTTGTATGCCAGCGAATGCTTGTCAAGGACTATAGTAAGAAATCGGAGGATACGTTCGTCACGTTTGAAGGTTACTTCCCATTCGCGGATCACAACCGGTTCAGCCTTGAATTCAATAAGGTGATAAAAACCGGTGCTCTTTTTCTGGATGGGATAGGCGAGCTTTTTCAATCCCCAATGTTCCTCGTGAATGATCTCGGCCTTTTTGGTGACGAGGAACTTCTGATACTTTTCTACCGTTTCCTTCATCTGTTCTTCAGATAAAACGGGAGTCATAATGAAAACGGTTTCGTACTGGTTTAACATTTCTCGTTGATTTTTAATGAATTTATCTATTTTTTAAACAGGGCTGCAAAATTACAAAGAAGAATGGAAACTACCAAACGCCTCAATGACAAATCCTGAAAGGGAATGACCTCAGGAACTGCGAAGATAACTCATATGGCAGCGGCATTGATCCCTGTTATCTTTGCAGTTCATCCTGTTTTCTATACAGCCTGAACTTCCCGTTTTCAAAGACCATGGTCAGTCTGTCAGCATTTTTCTTTATATACTCCTCGAGGGCATTGTTAACCAGATCGGTGGTTGTAAGCAAATAATCATATCCTATCGATCCATACTGTTTCCCGGCTGATTCCAGGCTCTGGGAGGGGTGGTTTGTAAAACTTTTCCTCCCGGTGTAAAGAGCTAAAACAGTGGGTTTAATGAAAACGATTTTTGAATGCTCAGGGGTGTTTTGCCGGATGAACCCAAACACACTGACAGCTTCAGGTTCCTGCGGGCCGACCAGGGTGTTTTGCTGGGTGGCGATGATCTCCGAGATTCCCGATTTATATTGTACAAGCATCATCAAGCCGATACACAGTGCTATATATTCCGGTCTCAGGCGAAGCGGCAGCTGAACCGACTGTAAGCCCGTTATGATGTAATAAACTATCAGGGGTGAAACGGGGACAAGATACCTGAAACCCTGGGTGGTATTAGGGAAACTAAATACGATAAACAGGAAAAACAAAATTACGAACTCCGGGAACCTTGGCCCTTTCAAACATTTAATGAACAGCCCGAGAATGAAAAACACGATGGCGAACGCCCTGGTAATGGATGGAAAAACATTCCACCTGCCGTTTTCGGGACGGAAGAAATCCTGGATTACTTGGACATAGTAATCGGAAGTGGCCAGGATAGTGCTGCCCATGGTCTTGATATCGAACAAAGTGGAAAAAAATCTGAACGTATCGTCCTTTGACGGGAAAAGCAATTTATCGCTAAGAAGATATAAAACGACTGATGTTATAAGAACACTGGAAATGAAAGTAAGCGTTTCCCTGTTGAACCTTTTCCGGTTTTCACCGGCCTGTCCCGGTTTAAATATTACATCGGCAAGGATTCCTGAAAGCAGGACCAGCCCGATGCCCTTGATCAGCATGGCAAATCCGATGCAGATGCCAAGCATGATCCCCCTGAGGAAATCTTTTTTCCTGACGTCATGCCCGACATAAAGCAAAAGCGACAGAGTAAAAAACAATGTAAAGGGGATGTCCGAAACGATCTCGCCCTTGAACTTCAGAATCCAGGGATTATAGGCAAGGACGAGGACAGCAAGGAGGGAAATGAGGAAACTGAAATATTTACTGAAGAAAACGAACATCGCCGAAAGCGCGCAAATCAGCAGGACTGTGATATAAGATGAGAATACAGCAATGTTATTGCCAAAGAAATAACAGGCCGGGGCCAGCAGGATAGGAAATCCCACCGGATAGGAAGAGGGGGCGAGGTATGGATTGTCGGGGTTGAAGATATACCCGTTATCCCATTGCGGTTTTCCTTCGGTAATGTTAATGGCCTGATGGATATACTGTGCAAAATCGCCACCCCAGTCATGACTGTTCCTGATGTTGACCAGGAATAACGGCATCAGCAAAAGGAAGAGGAAGAAAAACTGAAGGTAATTATTCCTGTTTGACTGGTGAAGGTCGGTCATACCTTTCGTTGTTTCAACCTGCAATATTACGGAATAAGGGTGGATGAAAAGACTCAGGAAGCTTCAAGCAGGCAAACTGCATATGCCGAGATACCTTCTTCCCGGCCGATAAAACCAAGTTTTTCACTCGTCTTGGCCTTGATATTAAGCCTGGAAGGTTCAATTTTCAACGCACCTGAAAGAATTTTTATCATTTCAGGGATGAACGCGGCAATCCTGGGCTGCTGCAGAACAACAGTACAATCGATGTTGCCGACCGAAAACGATCTTTCCCTCAGCATATCCATTGTACGGCTGAGGAGAATCCTGCTGTCGATCCCTTTATACTCTCCGGAGGTATCCGGGAACTGCCGCCCGATATCAGGTAATCCCGCTGCACCGAGAAGAGAATCGATGATCGCATGGATTAGAACATCTGCGTCGGAATGTCCTGCCGCTCCTTTGGTATGTTCAATGCTTGTCCCTCCCAGCCTGAATGTCAGTCCGGGTTCAAGCCGGTGTGTGTCGAAACCAAAACCAATACGAATCATATGACGATTGATGAGTGATGAGCGATGAGTATAATCGCAATATCACTTTTTCACTGTCCTGCTAGTTTTCAGGTGCCGCCTCCTTGGAATTCTTCTTATGCGTATCAAAATTGAACAGCAGGGTGAACTGCAAGGTGTTCTGCAAGGGGTTATTCTGATGTACAGGGATAAGATATGAAAAGTCGAGGCCGAAAACATTATACCTCAGCCCGGCGCCGACAGTAAAATACTGCCTGTCGCCCTTGTACTTGGATTCATAAAAATATCCTGCCCGTAAGGAAAACAGTTTGTTATACCAGTACTCGGCTGCAGCCGACACCGTGATCTCCTGGAGTTCTTCCTTAAGGCCGTAAGGTGCATCGTAAAAGGACTGGTAGATCCCGGTGATCGGTGAAACATTATTATCTTTACCTGCAATGATATTACCGGCACTGTCCTTGACCGGCGGTGTGGGAACCAGGAGCTTGTCGAAATCGATGGCAAAGGAAAGGCGGTTATAATCATCCACATCCAGTGTAAATGAAGGACCGATCCGGAGATTGGTCGGGATAAAATCCTTGACAACTGAAGTGCTGCTGTATGATATTTTAGCCCCGATATTGGAAATATCAAGTCCGAAATCAATTGCGCCCCCGCTCGTTCCCTGGATGTCCATTTTGTGATGGTAGTATATTGCAATATCAGCGGCCACCGAGGTTCCCGGACGCACATCATAGGAAGTATAATTAACAGGTATAAGGTTGGAATAGATAAAGCGGCCGGCAACGGCTCCGGAGAATTCCCTGGAGAACTTCCTTGCATAGGTTGCGTCAATCGTCCATTCATTAGGCTTAACCGATCCCAGTTCCTGGCCTATATCGTTAGTAAAGGTCACACTGCCCATTGAAAAAAACCGCAGCGACACGGCTACAGCCTGCTTGTCACCAATCTTTCCATATCCGCAAACCGAAGCAAGCCCGATATCGTTGACCAATCCCCTTAACCAGGGCACATATCCTATCCCAAAACCGAGAGTCTTTTCGCAAAAGGCATATTTTGCAGGATTCCAGTACATGGAGTATTCGTCGGGAGTGGTCGCAGCCCCGGCATCACCCATTCCTCCCGCCCTTGCGTCAGGTGCGATCAGTAAAAAAGGTACCGCGGTGGATATCACCCGTGATCCGTCGGTAGGTTCAGGTGGCAATTGGGCAAACAAGCGTGAAACCAGAATCAAAAAACCCAACGTTAAAACCAGTCTGTTGTTAATCTTTAACATTCGAAAAATATTATATGGTAAGTACTAATTAAGGGCTGCAAAATTAACGCAATTATGCTTTCTATATTGCTTTAGCCTGAAAAAATGAAAGCAAACGGCAGTCTGTCAGTGAATTATCACAATTTTTCCGGAAGTCTGGGAGTTAGCCCCGTTTTTCGCCTTGAATTTGATCATGAAAGGATAAAGCCCGCTGCCCAGTTTATTCCCGCTGCCATCCTTCAGATTCCATGGAATAAGCAGCGGAAGCTGGGAATATTCAGTGAAACTGGCACTGATGGTTTGCACTCTGACTCCTGAAATATTGGAGATCTCGATAACCACATCCACACCTCCGCCGATATTGACTGGATTGAAGGAAAAGGTCGTCTGCTCAATGGCGGGATTAGGGAAACAGACTACGTTCTGGATGTCGATGGAAGCCGGGTTGAACACCCAGAAAAGCAGGTCTTTCTGAGAAGAATTATCATACAGGTCCCATGCTCTTATAGTGAGCTTATGCAGGCCTGCTGATAGATTTGAAAACTGATAAGTCAGGGATCCTCTGACATTATCTCCTGTCTCAGCAATATAATTATCGTTCAGCATGATTGCATGTGCCCAGTCATCGTCAAGCACAGCAAGAAGATCATGTCCGATCCCGAGGGAAAAGTAGTTGATCCCCGAAGTATCATAAAGATCGGCAATCAGCAAAGGATTTGGCCCTGTCTTGCCGCCTGAGACAAAGGTCCTGGCATCCATATACATTTCGATGTCGGGGCCCTGGGTTCCTGGAATGACAGCAGGATCCTTTCCGCCGAAAACCAGATCGCTATAGTATCCCTGTGCATCGGTCTGCCCGTTTTGGGCGTAGTAGCTTATCTTGCCATTTCCAAAGTTAAGTCCGACGTCTTTGGGAACAAGGAAACTACAGGTAAACGTTCCATTGGTCACAGGCACTTTCAAGCGGTTCAGAATATGATCCTGGAGGACGAATTTCGCAGGATAACTTCCGTCATATGAATTCTGGGTGTTCCCAAGAGTATAGTATACCGTAGGCTTATCATAAATATCGACAGTCAGGAATCCCTGGAAACCATTGACCGTATTGCCCTGGGAATCCTGGATCTGTCCGCTGACACTGGCCCTTGACAACCCCAGGGCTGTATCGGCCTGGTCAGCCGGGTGGCTGTTGACCTGAGTAGTGACCACTTCCAGTTCCGGTAATGCAATTTGCTGGGCCGGGTCTCCGAGAAGGACGAAATTTCTCAGTAATGGATTATTCTGGTTCAGGTTCTTGGAAATTTTAATGAGTTCGCCCATGCTAATGTATTTACCGTCTTTTTTATCCATAAGATGGCGGAAAAAGCTGGTATCGAGCGATTGATTTGTGCCTGCAAATGTGGTTCGCGATGTTGAAAACAATGCGATCCCTCCTCCTCCCTGCATGGTTAATATCTGCTCGCCTGCAGAAAATCTTGCCGGGTTGTCAAAGCGGCTGAATTCGCATGTTGCTGTTACAAAAACAGGAAGTTTCTCGGAATTGGTCCAGGATTCGATATCGGGGATGGTAAGGCACTGGTTGGAGCTCCAGCCGCTTTCGCCTCCGTGGCCGATGTAGTTGATGATAAGAGTGCCCTTTGAAACGGCCGAATTGATGGCTTTATTCGCTTCAGGGTAACGTGTGCCGGAGGCAATATTCACTAGGGGATAAGCATCAAAATAGATCTTGTTGACGTTCATCTGGGGATATTTACTCGCTACGATTGCAGCAAGGTCCTCAGAATTCTTAAAGAAATAGTTGCTGCTTCCGTCATCCGCGGCAAAAGCAACTGCGTTTCTCCAGGATGATAAAATTGTATCGCTTACACTGCTGTAATGTAGTATCTTATCCACGACTATGGCTGCCTGCTCCGGCGTACTTACAGGGAAACGGCCCACTCCTATCCCGATGCTGCCCCCTGCATCATACCCTCCAAGGCTTCCCATGATCCCGTAAAAGTCATCGGTCACATAGGAAGCAGTCGTGGAAAGGGATTCCTGGCTTTCAAAAGCAGGTATCAGGTTATTGTTCCCGGTAACCCTGTTCTTGGGATCATAAGATCCGTCCCCGAAAAGAAGCAGATAATTGGGTAAAACCGACGATTGTCCCCTGTCATAAAGCATCTTTACGAAATCACGGATGCCCCCCGGATCCGGCTCTCCGCAGGAGAATTCATTGAAGATCTGATCAACCGGAACGACCAGGGCATCTATCTGGTCATGGGCAAGGTGGAAATCTGCAAGACGCCGGGCTTCGGATAGAAGGGCAGTTGGAGCAATGATGATCATTTCCTTTGGCTGCAGTGCATGAAGATTCTGGTTTGCAACTGTTCCCACATACTTAACCGAATCATAACGGGAACCGTCAAATACAACGAAAGTGCGAAGTGAGTCAGTCCTTACGGTGAACTGCAGGCTTGTCAGGTCAAACACTGTCTGGGCCTGGGCGATATTTGACATATCCGTAATATCCCAGATATACAGATTCGGTTTAGCCATTTTGATTGTGAAGCGTGTAATTTTATTGGGACCCGGCGAATTGACGTCACGGAAAACGAATTCAGGGGCTGTCCAGTAAAGATTCCTCGAAAATTGCATCTCGATGTAATCCAGCCATCCTCCTGAAGCCTCATCCGGCAAATTATATTCAAGTGAGAATGTAAATTGCTTTTTCGGGTAAAGGATCAGCGACACCTTGGTTTTCCCTATCGCAAACGGTCCTGCCTGGTCCAGTTCGACAGGTTCAAAGCTGATGCTGTCAAATTCCGCTCCGTTTTTCAGAAAGCGGAATATACTGGGCACGTCTGATCTTGCTGCCAGGCCAGCCTTGACCCTGAGAGGTGTGATACTGTCAATATAAGGAAATGAGCAGTTGAAATCATACCTTAAATTACCTTTCGTAAAGGACTCTCCGTACCATTGCTTCCCTGAAGCGATCAGGCTGACAAGGTCCTGATCATGGACAATAAAATCATCATACCTGGAGGAAAAGCTGTTGGCGGCCGAATCAATTCGCGGCAGCAGGCTCACTCTTTTACCAGGCCCCAGATCAAACGTCATAAAATAATAGGTGACATCCGAATAAAGGTTTTTTGAATGTGAAAAGATTTTCGTGGTTTTGTTCATTACCCAGGCATCCGGTCCCTCGCCATAAAAGATAATATAGTCGCCGGGGCGGAATTTACCTTCGACACTGTCTTTCACCACGATGGATATTTCCCTCAGGTCATCAATCCTTGCAGAACCATTGGTTTCAGGCACCATCCCGCTGCCATTGCTGAAAATACGGATGTCGGCGGGGTTGATAGAATCGGGTGTGATCCCCATGTTAACCAAATCATTATAGGTTATCTTGTGCATCCCGGAAGTGCTGACTGAAAATTTATACCATTTACCGGTTGCCAGGACTGAATTCTGAACATTGGCATTACCCGCATTCAATATCCATGGGGTCAGAAGAAATAACCAGAGTAAGCGATATCTCATTGCAGAATGATTGATGTAATTACCTGATAAAAACAAGTTTGGATGATTTTACAGCCACCGTTCCATCGGGCAGACTTATTTTCAGATTGTAAACATAAGTGCCTGATCCAAGAAGTGCGCCTGAATCGGATGTTCCGTCCCACTGAAACGGTTCCAGCCTGTAACCGTTGGCATAGACGGTCGTTTTAAATGTCTTCAGCAGGCTTCCATAGATGGAATATATTTTTAATTCGATACCCAGGTTATGATCAGCCTGGTTTGTCTCAAAGGAAAAAGTGGTATGATCCCTGAATGGGTTCGGGTAGTTCATGATTTCCTGAAGGGCAAATTCTTCTGTTGAAGCCACCACAAAATCGATGCCTGCCTCAGTGGAATTATTAAACACATCCCACACTTTCAGATCTACATGATGGGGACCGTCGGAAAGATTGAAAAATGGGTATAGTATTACTCCTTTCTGATAAGTATCAAGTTCCGTTGTATAATAATCGTTCAGGATCAGGGGGTCCTTGCTGTCATTATCAAGAATGGCCGTGATATCATGACCGATACCATTACCTACCGTATTGATCCCTGACTCGTCACTCACATCCGCCAGCACAACAGGGTTCTGGTTGGTAATCCCTCCGCTTACAAAATTCCTGTCGTTTATATACAGCGCAAGGGCAGGACCACTCGTATCAGGCAGGGCTTTATTATCGTAGCCGCCAACGATCAGGTTTTCGTCATAACCGTTTGCATCGGTTTCACTGCTCCGGGCATAATAACTGATCCTCCCCAGCCCGAATGTGTAATTGATATCCTTCGGAACGATGAAGCTGAATGAAAACGTACCGTTTGAAACCTTTGACTGGCCGCTGTAAATGACATTTTTTTGCAAGTAAAAGTTGAAGGGCGGAGCCAGATGGTCATTGGCCAGTGTAGTGATCTCCGTGGTTTTGTCATAAATCGTCGGAAAAACGATCCCATTAAAACCGGAAGCAAGGACACCGCCATCCCTTACTTCGCCTTCTATGGTAACCAGCGTCAGAGCTTTCAACGTATCATTCTCTGTAAGCGGTGAACCGGTTTTTATGGAAGTAGTCACGACATTCAGATCAGGGTATGCCATCATGAGAGCAGGATCTCCGAGCAGCACGAACTTCCTGGTGTTATCATCATTCGATGTTTTCGAAAGCCGGATCAGGTCACCCATCCTGTGATGCTTCCCGTTGACCATCTCAAAAAGATGGCTGTAGAAACGTGAAGTAACATCGAGGTTGCCCCCTGCGAAAGTCGCCCTTGTGGTTGTGAACAGTGCGATGCCTCCACCTTGCGGGTTCAGGAACACCAGTTCCCCTGCAGAAACAACATCGGGATCATCCATCCGGCTGAATTCGCAGGTCGCCGTCACAAATACGGGAAGCTTATTATAATTCGTCCAGTTCTGTATGTCGGGATCCTCGAGAACCCGTTCATGGGCCCAGCCGAGTTCACCCCCATGGCCCACGTAGTTGATCACCAGTGTACCCTTGGCGATTCTCTGGTTGATCGCGTCGTTCACTTCCGGGTACCTTGCTCCCCCGGGCGTTGAAATCTGCACGTAGGCGTCAAGGTAAATTTTATCAATATTATAATATTTATTTATCTCCCCCGCCAGGACCTCGGAATCTTCCATAAAACCGTTCAAACCCCCATTGTCCTGATCGTCAGCTACAAACGTGATCACATTCCTCCAGTCGGTCTTCACCGAATCGGAATTTGAAGAATAATGGATCACTTTATCAACTGCGGATGCAGCATCCGAAACACTTCTGACCGGGAACCTGCCAATCCCGATATAAAGGGAATCCTGGTTTGATCCGTGCTTCAGAATGCCATAATAGTCGTCAGTAACATAAGAGCTCACCGGGTCAAGCGATTCCCACACCTGGTATGACGGAACAAAGTTTGTATTATTCTGGACCCTGTTCTTATAATCATAGGATGCATCTCCGAAAAGAAGCAGGTATTTCAGGTGATTTGCCTGGGATTTCCGTTCCCAGAGCATGCGCATGAAATCCCTGATGGCAGTAATATCCTGGACTCCGGATGAAAATTCATTATAGATCTTTTCGGGTGTGGTGATATAGACATTGAGCCCTGAATTTGCACGGTGGAACTGGGCAAGACGTTCTGCCTGGTCCTGAAAATCAGGATACGTGACAATGATGTAATCGTTCCCGTCGAGGGCGTGAAGGTTCTGATTTGCCACGGTACCGACAAAGTTCGGGGTACCGTAAGAAGTACCGTCAAAGGCAAAGAATTCCCTCAGGGAATCCGTTGCCATTCTGATGCTGTATTGATTTCCGCTGGTCTGTGTTTCCAGGTTCCTGACATTGTATGGCAACGTAACGTCCCAGATTGTCAGGGGGCTGCCCTGGGAAGTAAGATGGAATTCACTGATACGGCCGTGCTGGGCTGAGGAGGCATTTCGGAAGCCCATTTGCGACCCGTTCATGACAAGGGAGCGGACAGCATTCAGCTCAAAGTAATTCAGATAGCCGACAGCCCCTGATACCGTCTGGTTGTATATCAGAGTCAGGCCGATCGTGGGCCCGGAAGCTGCGTATGAGGCCGATACATGCCCTGTAAACCCGTAAGGATCATCAAACGTGCTGGTCGTGGCGTCAATGGAGACCGACATCAGGGCCTTCCCGTTCGCATTCACATCAAAGGAAGTGGCCAGCCCGAGGGATCTCGCTGCAGCATCAAGGGCAATCACCACCGGAGACTGGGTTTCAAGGTTCGGGAAGGTAAAGGAATAATTCCTTGTCGTTGTGACATCAAAAATCTCCTGGTCATACCAAACCCTTCCGGACTTGATCAGGTTAATATCATCCCTGTCGTATGCAATGAAATCATTAAAATCAGAATAAGTCTGCGATGCCTGCTGGCTGCTGAAAGACTGGGTGGGGATACGCTTCCCAGCTCCCAAGTCATAATTCAGGAAATAACATGTAATATCCGAATAAATATTCCTGACGTGATGAAACAACTTGTCAGTCTGGTTGTACTTCCACCGGTCTGGCCCGGTGCCGTAAAAAAGGATGTAGTCCCCCGGATCAAACTTTCCGTCTTCCTGGCCATATACGTAAATCGCATTCTCGATAAGGTCATCAATACTGGAGCTGTCATTCGATTCCGGCAGCATCCCCCCTCCGTTACCATAGATCCTAATATTCCTGGGATCGATGGTCGAGACAGGTATCCCTGCATTCTTAAGATCGTCATAGGTCAGGCGGTAAACCCCGTCGGCAGTAATGGAAAATTTAAACCACGAGCCTGTGGCCAGGACAGAATTTGCATTAAAACCGGATTGTGCACCGGCACGGGAAACGAACCAGCATATCAGCATTAATATGCTGGTTGTGAATATACTATATTTTTTCATCCCATGTATCAATGAAAACATTTTATCCCCTGATGTTGATAAAGACCCCTTCCGGCTTAAAAAAGTTCGCTGCCACCGGGAATTTATCTTCAATCTGTAATATTACGCAAACGATTTATTCTATTTAATATTGTCAATCTCAAAAGCAGGGGTGGAATTTTTCATTACCTTTGTTGTTGTTAAACAGCAACGGGGCAGGAGCCGTAAACGAATTCATCTCCTGGAACTGAAACCGGAAATTATAAAACTTTGATTACCAGGCTACGGTTAACGGTATTCTTTTTCCTGTGTTCAACAGGTATCCTATTTGCCCAGGACCCTGAGTTTTCGCAATTTTATGCTGATCCGCTATACTTGAATCCCGCTTTGACCGGCGCCGCTGTATGTCCGAGGGTGATGGGAAATTACAGGAACCAGTGGCCGGGGCTGGGGAAAGCTTTCAACACCTATAGCTTTTCCTATGATCAGTATGTCGGAGTTCTTCATGGCGGGTTGGGTTTGCTTCTGATGGCCGACAGGGCCGGAGGGGGCAACCTGAACACGACAACCATCGGCCTTTCCTATGCATATAAATTCAATATCACGGAAAAACTGAATGCCAGCCTGGCTGTCCGCGGTTCCTATTACCAGCGGCATATCGTGTTTGATAATTTTGTTTTTGAAGATATGATCGACCCGAGAACCGGCGAAGTGATCCATCCGACCAGTGAGAAACAACCTGATAATCCGAAAGTCACAGCAGTTGACTTTTCAGCCGGGATGTTACTGGATTATGACGGAATCATTTACGGCGGATTTGCCGTTGACCACATGACACAGCCTAGGAATGGCTTTTATAACGACAACGTTTCCAGGCTTTATATCAAGTATACGGCGCATGCAGGCGCTGTGATCAATCTGAAACAGGGAGGATGGGCGGACGAAGACAAGGAATTTTCTATCTCCCCCAATGTCCTTTACCAGCAACAGGATCATTTTCACCAGCTGAACCTTGGTGCTTACCTGACCATTGATCCCATTGTCTTCGGATTATGGTTCCGCCATAACTTTGAAAATGCCGATGCAGTGATCGCGATGGTCGGGCTTCATTATAAAAACCTCAGGGTTGGATACAGTTACGACCTGAGTGTTTCCCGTCTTTTTTCAGTCTCAGGCGGGGCTCATGAGGTTTCTGTCTCCTGGCAATTCCCATGCATCGAAAGAAAAAGAAAGATCAAAGCAATAAAATGCCCAAGATTTTAGTTATTAAGAGTAAATCATAGAATTGTTCATTTTATTAAGGTAAACGTCAGGCCGGCTGAACTTCAGGATAGAATTTGTTTTTATTCCGATTTTCATGTAGGTTTGCAAAAATTTTCTCCGGATGAAAATTCAAAAATGGTTTCATGTAAGCGCTTTAGTGACAGCAATATTGCTTACAGGCGCCTGCAAAAAGGAAGTTTCCCGCACAACAGGGTGGGA
>Ga0182027_10003018_pt1 | contig 26980 bp, 45 predicted proteins | sample 712E1DmetaG_FD_121300 | JGI IMG/M metagenome (GOLD analysis project Ga0182027, IMG submission 121300) | Permafrost microbial communities from Stordalen Mire, Sweden - 712E1D metaG (Illumina Assembly) | ecosystem: Environmental > Terrestrial > Soil > Wetlands > Permafrost | place: Sweden...
TCAAATGCTTCTTGAATAATTTTTCCTTATATAGTAAAATAATCAAATGGCAAAAGGGAGAATAAGAGTACGTTTAAAAAGTTACGATGCCAGAGTAATCGATTCATGCTGTCAGCAGATTCTTGACACAGCTATCAGAACCGGCGCCAAAGTCGTAGGTCCAATTCCACTTCCCTCCAAAAGATCCGTTTACGCTATTAACAAATCTCCTTTTATTGATAAAGACGCCAGAGATCACTTTGAGATCAAAGTTCACAAGAGGCTAATTGATATTATTTCTCCGACAGATAAAACAATTGACAGCTTAACTCATTTGGAACTTCCTGCCGGCGTAAACATTGAAATAAAAATGTAATCTTTCTCCGGAATCGACTTCTATTTTGAGACAAGCTTCCTATTGCATTTGCTTCAAGCTTTTTATATAATTACCCTTGAAAGTCATGTTTAACCGATTGGAGGTAAATAAGGCTGCATAAATAGAAGGTTTTTGGGATTTTTCCCTGAAGCGACTGTGTGCAGTCGCTTTTTTGGTTTTATGAGCACAATATTGGCAAAAAAAGTTGAACAAGGACAGAAATTTTTGGAAAACGGAATCCGCATTCCCGTTACTAAACTAAATGTAAACGGAAACGTTGTTGTAGCAATCAAAACCATGACCCGCGATCATTATTCCGCAGTCCAACTGGGTTTTGACAAAAGAGCCAAAGCCAAAGCCTCCAAAAGCAACAGATCCGACTATCAATTTCTAAAAGAAGCAAGAATGACGGACACCGAAGTAGTGCCCGCTGTCGGAGACGTAATTAAGGCCAGCGAAGTTTTTAAGCCGGGAGACGTTATAAATGTTACTGGAATATCCAAAGGAAAAGGTTATGCCGGCGGAGTCAAGAGATATCATTTCAAGGGCGGACCCAGAACTCACGGACAATCGGACAGAGAAAGGGCACCGGGAGCCATCGGTTCGACCACCACCCCAGGAAGGGTATATAGGGGCAAGAGAATGGCAGGCAAAATGGGCAATGAGCAAGTTACGATTAAGAATATAAGAATTGTAGCCGTTGATGATAATTTTGTCCTGGTTAAAGGTTTGGTTCCCGGAGGAAGAAACACTTTGTTGATGTTGAAAAAGGTCGGAGAAGACAAGAAGCTTGTTCCTTTGTATGAAGAAAAGGTAGAGGAAAAAATTGCAGAGCCAAAAGAAGAAGTTAGGGTTGAAGCGAAAGCAAGTGAGCCAAAAGAAGAAGTCAAAGTCGAAGTAAAAGCGGAGGAAATTAAACCTGTCGAAGAGAAAAAAGAATTGAAAGAGGAGGCTAAGTAATGGCAGACAAAAAAATAGTTAAAAAAGTCGCAATTAAAAAAGTTACAAAGACAGCTAAGCCCGTTGTGAAAAAAGTAGCTGTTAAAAAGGCTGTTACAACAATTAAAGCTGTAGTAAAAACATCGGCCCCCACTTCGCCAAGGCTTCGCGGGGCAATTAAAGTTGAGGCCAAAATTGCTGTTTCAAAACCAAATAAGAGTGTTAGCATGAATGCCTCAGTCTTCGATATCAAGGGAAAGGTTGCCGGACGCATGGAACTTCCTGCCGAAATATTCGGCGCCAAAATAAATGACTCCCTTATGTCTCAGGCGGTCAGGGTTTATTTGGCAAATCAAAGACAAGGAACCTCAAAAACCCAAGACAGAGGGGAAGTCGATAGGACCACGAAAAAGATCTATCAGCAAAAAGGAACAGGTCGAGCTAGGCATGGTTCCAGACGTGCTCCTATTTTTGTCGGCGGAGGAAGAGTTTTCGGACCGACCCCCAGAGATTTGTCGCTTAGTATTTCGAAAAAAATGAAAACCCTCGCACTTTTCTCCGCACTTTCTTCCAAACTCAAAGACAGCGAAATAAAAATCATCCAAGGATTAGAAACAATTGAACCCAAGACAAAATTAATGGCAGAAGTTTTGAAGAATTTGGAAATAAAAGATGCTTCAAAGATTCTGTTGGTTATGTCAAAGCCGGGAAAAGAGTTGGAAAATGTTTACAGAGCAGGGAGAAATATTAAAGGTGTTGAAATCGTCAGCGCAAATTCACTTAATGCCTACAGAGTTTTGGATAATAAAATGATCATTTTAATGAAAGAAGCTGTTAATGGCCTTAAAAGTACATTTTTAAAATAATATGAATATAAGAGACGTTATTATTGCGCCAATCATTACGGAAAAATCAATGAAAGATGCATCCATGGGAAGATATACTTTCAAAGTCGAAACGGCAGCCAACAGGCCTTTGATCAAGCTGGCTATTCAGGATAAATTTAAAGTAAAAGTTATAAAAATAAGAATTGCTCTGGTCAAGGGAAAAACCGACAGGCGCGGAGCAAAAAGAGAAGAATTTGTTAAGACTGCCTGGAAAAAAGCCATAGTCCAGCTGGCAAAGGATCAAAAAATCGGACTTTTTGACGTAGGAGGGCAAACAGAACAGAAATAATCCCAAAGGGAGATACACACTATGAGTAAATTAAAGTTTTTAAGAAAGAAAAATTCAGGCAGAGACTCGTCAGGACAGGTAACTGTCAGACATCAAGGTGGAGAACATAAACGTTTTATGCGTGTGGTTGATTTTAAGCGCAACAAATTTGGAATCGAAGGTAAGGTCAGCGCGATTGAATATGATCCCAATAGAACCACTCAAATTGCTCTTATTCATTATGTCGACGGAGACAAAATGTACATTCTAAGCCCTCTTGGCTTAAAGGTCGGAGATGTGGTAAAATCAGGTCCGGACGCTGAGATTAAGATTGGGAATGCTCTCCCGTTAAAAGCGCTTCCTCTCGGAACTGTTGTTCACAATGTTGAAATAATGCCCGGACGTGGTGCTCAAATGGGAAGAAGCGCAGGAACAGGTATTATTGTTCAAGCCAAGGAAGGAAATAATATTGACTTAAAGCTCCCATCAGGAGAAGTCAGAAGAGTTGACGGCGATTGTTTGGGAACAGTCGGAACATTGGGAAATATTGATTGGAAAAATAAAGTATTCGGCAAGGCTGGCGCAACCAGACATAGAGGTATTAGGCCGACGGTCAGAGGAGTTGCTCAGGATCCAAGGTCTCATCCGCACGGAGGAGGAGAAGGTCGAAGCGGAATCGGAAGGAAAAGACCGATGACTTATGCGGGTCGACCGGCGGTCGGAAAGACTAGGAAGCCAAGGAAATATTCGGATAAATATATATTGCAGGGAAGACGAAAAGGCAGAATGTCCAGACCTAACTAAAATATGGGAAGAAGTATTAAAAAGGGGCCATTTATTGACCCGAAATTATTAAAGAAAATAATGAAGCAAAAGCAAATGGGCGATAAGTCCGCTATCAAAACGTGGGCCAGAGCGAGCCAGATTTCGCCTGAGTTTGTCGGACACACATTCGCTATTCATAACGGGAAAAATTTCATAACCTTATTTGTTCTTGAAGGAATGGTTGGACACAGACTCGGAGAGTTTGCTCCTACCAGAACATTCAGAAGTCACGGAAGAGTCGTAGCCAGAGAGATATCTAAGACATAAAAATATGCAAATAATAGCAAGAAGCAGCGGAATCAGAATCAGTCCGAGAAAAGTAAGATTAGTAGCCGACGGCATACGTAATCTTTCTTTGGATAAAGCGCTTAATGTGCTGGATATGACCCAGAAAAGAGGAGCCAGTGTTTTGAATGCCATACTTAAGAGCGCAATTGCTAATGCGGTTAATAATGCCAAGAAAAGCAAGGAATCATTAGTTATCAAAGGAATTGAAGTTTGGGACGGGCCGGGCCTGAAAAGATTCCATGCTTCAACCAGAGGAAGAACGCATCCTTACAAAAAAAGAAGCAGTCATATAAAGATAATATTGGAGGCAAAAGAATAATATGGGACAAAAAGTTAATCCGCACATTTTAAGACTCGGACCGATTTATAATTGGAGCAGCCGTTGGTTTGACGATAAAAACTATAAAGATGTGCTTTTGGAAGATTTTAAATTAAGAAAAGCCTTAATGGAGAAATTAGCGCCGGCCGGAGTGTCGGAAATCGAAATAGAAAGATCAATTAACAGCTTAAAATTAACAGTTAACGTTTCAAGACCGGGTATGGTAATCGGAAGAGCCGGAAGCGGTTTGGAAGAAGTAAAAGATTATTTATATAAATTTCTGAAAATTTCCAAGAATTCCAAAACCGCTCCGAAAATAGATATTAGAATAGAACCAATTAAGGAGCCAAACCTGGACTCATTTTTGGTTGCTAAAAATATTTCCGATCAGCTGGTAAAGCGTCTTCCTCACCGAAGAGTTTTAGGTCAGACAGTTGAAAGAGTTATGGGAGCAGGAGCAAAAGGAATAAGAATTATTATTTCAGGACGTGTCGGCGGGGCGGAAATAAACAGAAAAGAAAAAATGCAAAAAGGAACAGTCCCATTGTCAACCATTAGGGAAAGAATAAGTTTTGCCAGCGTTCCGGCATTAACCAAAAAGGGTTATATCGGCGTAAAAGTATGGATAAATAAAGGAGAGGGAAAATAATATGTTAGCACCGAAAAGGGCAAAATATAGAAAGCAGCAAAAAGGACGGATCAGGGGGAAAGCTCATGCCGGAGTCAAAGTGTCCTTCGGTGAATATGGCCTTTTATCTGAGACCAGAGGAGTAATTACGAGTAGACAAATTGAGGCTGCCAGGCGTGCGATAACTCATTACACGCAAAGAGGAGGAAGGCTTTGGATAAGAATTTTTCCGGATAAGCCGATTACCAAAAAACCGGCAGAAACGCGTATGGGCGGAGGCAAAGGGGATGTTTTTGAATTCGTTGCTCAAATTAAACCGGGAAGAATGCTTTTTGAAATGGGCGGAGTTACGAAAGATATCGCTTTCGCCGCGTTAAGATTGGCATCATATAAATTGGATGTCAAAACAAGAATAGTTATTAAATCGGAATATAATATTTAATATGAAAACAAAAGATATAAAAGAATTATTTACAAAAGATATAAAAGAATTAAGCAACATGATTGTTGAGGCAAAAGATGCGATGTCCGCCTTGAAGCTTGAGAAAATACAGAATAAGCTTAAGAACACCAGTCAGTTGGCGGTAAAAAGAAAAGAAATAGCGCAAATGATGACAATTCTGAGAATGAAAGAATTGGCCCAAGTTAAGCAGGAAAAAAAGAAATAATTATGATAGATATGAAAAAAAATGATAAAAAGGATATGCAAGGTGGCATGAAAAAAACATTTGACGGAGTCGTTGTCTCGATTAAGATGAACAAAACGGCAGTTGTCAGGATTACGAGGAAATATCCTCATCCTTTGTATAAAAAAATTATTAAAAGAGACAGTAATTTGAATGCAGACATTGGGACTTTTGCTCCGGTCGTCGGAAACAGGGTAAGGATTGTTGAAATAAAACCAATGTCTAAGACTAAAAATTTTAAAATATTGGAGGTAATCAAAGATGGTTCAGCATAGAACAATATTGAAAGTTGCGGACAATAGCGGGGCAAAGGCATTGGTCGTCGTCCATATTTTCGGCGGATCTCAAAGAAAATTTGGATATATCGGAGACGTCTTGAACTGCGTGGTCAGAGGGGCCAGTTCAATCGGGACAGTCAAAGACAGCCAGATTGTAAAAGTTGTTTTGGTCAGAACCAGAAAAGAAAAAAGAAGATCGGACGGATCATATATAAGATTCTCCGATAATGCGGGGGTCGTAATTGACAACGCAACGGACAAAAATCCGATAGGAACCAGGGTTTTTGGTCCTATCGCCAGGGAAGTAAAAGATAAGGGTTTTTCGAAGATTGCCAGCATGGCTATTGAGGTTATTTAATCTATGAAATTAAAAAAAGGTGACTTAGTCAAGATAGTTGCGGGAAAAGATAAGGGCAAGACAGGTAAAATAGAAAGAATTTTGCCTAAGATTGAAAAGGTTTTGGTGACCGGCGTTAATCAATACAAAAGACACATGAAAGCCAGAGCTCAAGGTCAAAGCTCGGAAATTGTTACGGTCACAAAACCTTTAGCGGGCACAAACGTAGCCCTTATTTGCCCGCATTGCAAATTGCAGACCCGGATTGGATTTAGAGTAGAAAAAAATGGTAAAATCAGAGTTTGCAGAAAATGCGATAAAAAAATATAAGTATGGATACATTCAGAATGAGATTTAAAAAACAAATTGCGGGAGAATTACAGAAAGAGTTAGGCATTAAAAATGTCATGGCCGTTCCTTCTTTGTCAAAAATAGTGGTAAATATGGGAGTTAAAGATGCCGTGGCGGATAAAAAGAATTTGGAAAAAGCATCCGTAATTTTAGCTCAGATTACCGGACAAAAACCCAAGTGGGCAAGCGCTAAAAAATCAATCTCGGCTTTTAAATTAAGAGAAGGAGATAAAATCGGTTTGGTAGTAACCTTGAGGGGACAAAAAATGTATGATTTTTTTGAAAGATTGGTCAGCGTAGTTATGCCGAGATTCAGAGATTTTCATGGGGTTAAAAAAACAAGCTTTGACGGAAAAGGCAACTATTCATTGGGCTTTACCGAAACGACGGTTTTTCCCGAGATAGATCCGGGTAAAATTGATAAAATACAGGGGTTTGAGGTAACTATTGTTACAACGGCAACAAACGATAAGATAGGATATGCATTATTGAAGGCGTTGGGAATGCCCTTTGTAAAATAAAAATATATGGCTAAAAAATCTAATATAATTAAAGCGCACAGCAAGCCGAAATTTAAAGTAAGGCAGAAGAATACCTGTAATCTCTGCGGAAGAAATAGAGCCTATATCAGGAAATTCGGTATCTGCAGATTGTGCTTCAGGGAATTGGCTTTGAAAGGACAATTGCCGGGCGTAGTCAAGTCGAGTTGGTAAATAAATTATGAATTATAGAGTTTCAGATTTAATAATAAGAATTAAAAATGCTACCAGGGCTAACAGAAGAGAAGTGGCTTTGGATAATTTGAAAATTAATAAAGCAATTTGTAAAGTCTTGGTAAGCGAAGGATTCCTGGAGAATTTTGAAATCGGCACAAAAGAAGGAAAAAAAGTCATAATTGCCAAAATCAAATATGACAAAAGAATTCCTAATTTTACGGATGTTTTGATAGTCTCCAAACCGTCTTTGCGTAAATATGCCAGCGCAGCGGAAATTCCCGGAATTCAAAGAAAAGGCAGACATACAATAATACTTTCTACCAATAAAGGAATAATGACGGGCCGTGAGGCCTTGAAGAAAAATATGGGAGGAGAGATCCTATTCAGGATTTGGTAAAAAAATATGTCAAAACTTGCAAAAAAACCTGTCAATATATTAGAAGGCGCCAGTGTTGTTCTTGAAAACGACACGGTTAAGGTAAACGGTCCCAAGGGGAATTTATTCTTCAAAATTCCTGCTGGAGTCGAGGTAAAAACAGCAGAAGGACGCTTAACGGTTTCTTTGAAAGACAAAAATAATCAGGATCTAAAACCGGTATTGGGATTGACAAGAGCGATGATTTCCAATATGGTTACCGGCGTCTCGAAAGGATTTGAGAAGCGTCTTGAATTATCGGGTGTGGGTTATAGAGCTCAGGTTGCAAACGGGCGGGACTTGGTTATTTCCGTCGGATTTTCCCACCCCGTAACGGTTAAGGCAACGGACGGATTAACTTTTACGGTTGCAGAAAATATTATAATTATATCCGGGACGGACAAAGATCTGGTCGGAAATATGGCCGCCAAAATAAGATTTATTAGGCCACCGGAACCGTACAAAGGAAAAGGAATAAAATATCAAAATGAAAAAATAAGAAGAAAAGTCGGAAAAGCGGCAAAGGCATTAGGAGTAAAATAAATCTTTAACAGGACAAATATGAATACTAAAATAGAGAGAAAAATAAAAAGACAAACCAGAACAAGATCCAAGATCAGCGGAACGGCAGATAAGCCGAGGTTGTCAGTATATAAATCAAATCGCTTTATGTATGCGCAATTGATAGATGATGTCGCCAAGAAAACAATTGTGGGAGTTTCCGAGAAACACCTTAAAGAAACTGTTTCGGGTAAAATTGCCAGAGCGAAAGCCGTGGGAATTTTATTGGCCAAGAAGGCAATTGAAAAGAAAATTAAAAAAGTGGTATTCGACAGGGGCAGTTATTCATATCACGGAAGAATTAGCGGTATTGCAGAAGGCGCCAGGGAAGGAGGACTTGAATTCTAATGGATAATAATTCCAGATCTTATAGAGACAGACCGAGCGACGGATTTGAGGAAAAAATAGTTCAGGTTAACAGGGTTTCCAAAAAAACAAAAGGCGGAAACAAAATCGGATTTTCAGTCCTGACTGTTGTTGGAGACAAAAAAGGAAAAGTCGGAGTAGGACTCGGTAAGGGTCCCGATATATCAGGGGCTATAAAAAAAGGAGTATTGCTTGGTAAAAAACATATTATAGAAGTGCCTATAATTAACGGTACTATTCCTTTTGAATTTACAATAAAGTTAGGAGCAGCCAAAGTAATGTTAAAACCGGCTCCCCGCGGTTCAGGCGTTATCGCAGGAGGAGCAGTTCGGAGTGTCGTTGCGGCCTGCGGAATAGAGAATATTTCTTCCAAAGTCTTGGGAACCAAAAATCAGGCCAGCAATGTTTACGCGACAATTGAGGCATTGAAGAGGATGACAGAAAGATATCATAAATATAATAAGATCAGATCTAGTAAAAAATAAATATGAAGCTTTCAACTTTATCAAAGACAATAAAAAGAACAAAAAGAAGATTGGGTCAGGGTCATGGATCGGGACGAGGCAAGACAGCCGGACGCGGAACCAAGGGACAAAATGCCAAAGGTGACAGATCCTTATCTTTTGAAGGCGGAGCATTAACGATTATCAAGAGACTTCCCTTTTTAAGAGGAAAAGGTAAAAACAAATCGTTTAAAGACCAGCCAATAACGGTAAATGTTAAGGTTTTGAACGGACTTAAAAAAGGCACGATAGTCGATATTAAATCACTCGTTGAAAATAAAATTGTTAATGTCGAAGAAGCAAAAAAGTTCGGAGTCAAAATATTGGCGGACGGAAAACTTACAGTTTCCTTAATTGTAAAACTGCCGGTATCAAAAGGAGCTTTAAAGAAGATTGAACAGGCCGGCGGAAAAGTAGAAATCTAGCTTTCCCTGTATGAACAATATTTTTGGGATCTTTACCAAGAGCATGAGGACTCCTGACGTAAGGAGAAAACTTTTATTTACAGCCGGTATTTTTGTAGTCTTCAGAATTTTTGCCCATATACCCGTTGCAGGCGTAAACTTGGGCGCGCTAAAAACCCTCTTTTCTCAGAATCAGTTTTTGGGACTTCTGGATATTTTTTCGGGAGGAACACTTGCCAATTTTTCCGTAATGGCGCTCGGTCTTAATCCATACATTAATGCTTCAATTATCTTGCAGCTTTTGACAATGGTTTTTCCAAAATTGGAAGAACTATCTAAAGAAGGAGAGTCCGGAAGGCAAATGATAAATCAATATACGAGAATATTGACTGTTCCCTTGGCAATTCTTCAATCAATCGGTATGTATGCTCTTCTTCGCAGCCAGGGAATTATTTCGACCCTGAATATGATCAATATTCTTTCTTTTGTCGCCACAATGGCTGCGGGAACAATGCTTCTGGTCTGGTTGGGAGAATTAATAACCGAAAAAGGAATCGGAAACGGAATATCGCTTCTTATCTTTGCCGGCATAGTCGGAAGAATTCCTGTTGCTTTCGGACAAACCGCTTCAACGGTAAATGCTACTAACTTTTTTAGTTTGGTTACGTTTGCGGTAATGGGCATCTTGGTCATATCATCGATAATTTTTATCAATGAAGGCACCAGAAAAATTACCGTTTATTATGCAAAAAGAGTCAGGGGAAACAAAATGTACGGAGGACAGTCAACTCATTTGCCTCTTCGGGTAAATCAGGCAGGAGTAATTCCGATAATCTTCGCTGTTTCCCTAGTTCTTTTGCCCTCGATAATCGCAAAATTTTTGACCACTTCCTCTATTAAATTTTTAAGCGGTTTGGCAACCGTAATTACCGGATTATTTAATCCTTCAGGAATATTTTACAACAGCTTATACTTCATATTGGTTGTAGGTTTTACCTATTTCTATACGGCTGTAATTTTTAATCCCAAAAAAATCGCGGAAGAAATTCAGAAATACGGCGGATTTATTCCGGGCATCAGGCCGGGAACTCCGACAGCAAATTATTTAAATTATGTTTTAACCCGCATAACATTGGCCGGTGCGGTATTTTTGGGCATTATCGCAATCTTTCCGACCATCGCCAGGGCTTTTACGAACATTCAAACACTTATGCTGGGAGGAACAGGGATTCTGATCGTCGTTTCGGTAGTTCTTGAAACAATTAAAGCGGTTGAAGCGCAATTGGTAATGAGGAATTACGAGGGATATAATAAAAATTAGGTGAGGAAATCGAATCTATGAAATTAATATTAATAGGAATACAGGGATCGGGTAAATCCACACAAGGAAATCTTTTGAAAGAGGAATTGAACATTCCCTATCTTTCAACGGGACATATTTTTAGGGAAATGTCCAAGGAAAAAACTTCTTTAGGGCGTTATATAAAGGAAATTATGAATGCCGGATTTCTTATTCCCGACGATAAGACAGTTGAAATCGTCAGCGAATATTTAAAAAAGTCGGAATATACGAAGGGTTATATTATGGATGGTTTTCCGAGAACCTTAGATCAAGTAAAAATGTTTGAGAACGGAGTGGACAAAGTTATTTATCTTAAGGTTTCCGATAGGGAGGCCTTATGGAGACTTTCCTACAGAGACGGAGATGACCGTCAGGATGAAACATTAGCGGCAATCCGGAAAAGAATTGAGCTTTTTAACACCTTGACGAAACCCGTCTTGGATTATTATCAAAAAAAAGGGATTTTGGTAGAAATAGACGGAGAGAAATCTATCGAAGATATCCGTAAAGAAATTTTGGAGAAAATAAAAAGCTAAGTGTGCTAAAAAACGACCCTCTAATTATAGGAATAACAGGAGCATTCGGAAGCGGCAAGTCAACAGCCGCTGAAATTTTTGAAAGTTTTGGGTTTGTAAGAATTAGTTTGGCTTGGTTTTTGGAAAAAGAGTTGAAAAATCAGGGAAGAAAAGAAATTTTTCGCAAATCCCTTCAGGATTTAGGAAATGAGTGGAGAGAAAAATACGGGCCTGAGATTCTCGCTAAAAAGGCGCTGGCATTAATAAAAGAAAAAAAAGTGCAAAAAGCGGTTATTGAGGGTTTTAGAAATAATGCCGAAATAGAAGAGCTAAGGAAATTTAAAAATTTTAAATTAATCGGCATTGTTGTAAACCGTAAAATTCGCTTTGAGCGTTTGCAAAAATTAAACAGAAGAGAAAAATTAAATTGGCAGCTGTTCAATAAGCTTGATAGTAGGGATTTGGGAATTGGAGAGGGAAGAGATGGATTACAGGTAGCAATTTGCCTGGCTCTTTCAGATATTTTTATAGAAAATAATTGTGGTTTAAAAGAGCTAAAAAATAAAGTAACAAATGCAGTTAATGAGAGAGCGTATGAATGAAAAAGTGATTTCGGTTGCAATAGACGGTCCGGTCGGTTCGGGCAAAGGGACGTTAGCGATAGCATTGGCAAAAAAAATAAATGCTTTATACGTTTATACAGGAGCAATGTATCGAGAACTTGCCCTAGCCTGTTATAGGCAAAAGGTAAATCTTGAAGATGAGGAAAAAGTTTTGGAAGTTTTTAATTCAATATCTATCGAACTTAAACAAACAGATGGTGGAATAAAGGCAATTCTAAACGGGGAAGATGTATCAGATGAAGTTTTTAGTCCGACCATAAGCAAATTAGTCCCTGTTGTAGCGGCAATTTCCCGGGTCAGAAAAGAAATGGTTATAAGACAAAGGACGATGGTAAAGAATGCCATTGACAGTGGAAGAAGTATAGTCATGGAGGGGCGCGACATTACGACCGAGGTAATTCCTGATGCAGACATAAAAATATATTTAACGGCAGATGTTAAAAAAAGAGCGGAAAGAAGACTCAAGCAATTTAAAGAGAGAGGAATTGAAATTAGTTTTGATGATGTCTTGAAAGATCTGGAAAAAAGAGATAAACAGGATACGGAGAGACTGGCCTCTCCTTTAAGAATTTCCAAAGATGCCGTAATCATTGATACTACAAGCGACACAGTTGATCAGACAGTCAACAAGGTTATAGAAAAATTAAAAGAGAAAAATTTAATATGATTAAGATAAAGACGGAAGAGGAAATTGAAATAATGCGTCAGGGCGGGAAAATTTTGGCAGAAGTTTTAGAAGAACTAATCGCCAATGTCAAAGCCGGTATTTCGGAAATTGAGCTGGACAGAATGGCGGAAAGATTAATTATTGCCAAAGGCGGAGAGCCGGGATTTAAAAAAGTTGAAGGATACAATAATACTATCTGTATTTCGACCAACGACGTGGTTGTTCACGGAATTCCGACGGAATATGTCTTAAAAGTAGGAGACAAGGTCGGAATCGATTGTGGAGTGTTTTACAAGGGCTTCCATACGGATATGGCGCAAACAACCGTAATAAAAGGCGGAAAAAATTCGGATGAGGTCAACAAATTTTTAAAAACAGGAGAAAAAGCGATGTGGGAAGGCATTCAAGCCGCGAAATTAGGCAATAGAATTGGGGATATTTCCAAAGCAATGCAGGGCATAATTGAAGGGCAGGGATATTCGGTGGTAAGAAGCCTTATCGGGCACGGAGTCGGCAGAGAGCTGCACGAAGATCCGGAAGTTCCGGGGTATTTGGATCGTCCTATTTTAAAAACTCCTCTTTTGAAAGAGGGAATGACGATCGCGATTGAGGCAATATACAATATGGGCAAAAGCGACGTCATATATTCGGGGAATGACGGATGGACCATTAAAAGCAGGGATGGCAGCCTGTCGGGGCTTTTTGAGAGGTCAATTGCTATTACAAAAAGGGGCACAGAGGTGCTGACACAAAAGTAATTGCAGTTTGGAGGCTAGTTTGCTATAATTGACTCTTATGGCCCATCAGGGATCTTTTGAGATAGAGGGAGTTGTTAAGGAATCCTTGCCCAATACCCTTTTTAGAGTAGAGTTGACAAACGGAGCGATAATTCTTTGTCATTTGTCGGGCAAGATGAGAATGAATTTTATCAAGATCTTGCCGGGCGACAAAGTCAGGGTAGAAATGACTCCTTACGATAAGGAAAAAGGCAGAATTATATATAGGTTTAAATAATAATATGAAAGTTCAAGCAAGTGTTAAAAAAAGATGCGTAAAATGTAAAATAATAAGAAGAGCGGGTGTTGTGAGAGTTGTTTGCGAAACTCCCAAACACAAACAAAGGCAAGGGTAAAATTATTTATGAGAATTGCAGGATACAACATACAGGATGAAAAAAGAATTGACATTGCCTTAACCTATATTTATGGAATCGGACGAAAAAACGTTGTCGATATTCTTAAAAAAGCGGAAGTGGAAAGCGCAAAAAGAGTAAAATCTTTGACCGAGGATGAGCAAAAGAGAATACAAAAGGTGCTGGAAGGATATAAATTGGAAGGAGATTTGAGGGCCGAAGTACATGCAAATATCAAGAGATTGAAGGAGATCGGTACTTATCGAGGCTCAAGACACAGTAAAAACTTGCCGGTCCGCGGTCAACGCACGAGGTCAAATGCCAGAACCAAGAGAGGGAAGAGAGTAACGATCGGAGCTATCAAGAAAGAAGAAGCGGTAAAGACAGAGACAACAAAGAAGGAGACTAAATAAAGTATGCCGGAATCTAAAGAAAATTCAAAAGTTGTAGTAAAAAAAGCCAAAAAATCTCAAGCCGTAGTAACCGGTGTCGGTCGCGCGTACATAACTTCGACCTTTAACAACACCCTTATAACCATAACAAATGACAAGGGAGACCCGATTGCCTGGGCTTCGGCCGGTTCGGCCGGTTATAAAGGAACAAGAAAATCTACGCCTTTTGCGGCTTCAAGCGCAATGGAGAACGTTGTCAAAAAAGCGGTCGAAAAAGGTTTGAAAACAGTTGAGGTGTATGTCAAGGGCCCCGGGGCGGGCAGAGATTCGGCTTTAAGAGCGATCAAAAGCGCCGGATTGTCAATTTCTTTAATTGCGGACATAACGCCCGTTCCGCACAACGGACCCAGAGCCAAGAAAAAGAGGAGAATATAATCCTTACGGGATATAAATAAATATGGCAAGATATACCGGACCAAAACATAAAATAGCCAGAAAAGAAGGAATAAATATTTTCGGAAAAGAATCTGCAAGTTTGCAGAGACGTCTGAATGTTCCTCCCGGCGGACTTCACGGCAGAAAAATGAAGAAAAGGCTTTCCGAATACGGACAGCAATTAAGGGAAAAACAAAAAGCAAAAGCGATCTATGGTCTTTTGGAGAAACAATTCAGAAATTTAGTTAAAACAGTCGGGAGTAAAAAAGGCGAAACAGGTGAAATGTTAATCTCCTTGTTGGAAACAAGACTTGATAATATAGTTTTCCGTCTGGGATTTGCAAAAACAAGAGCAATGGCTAGGCAAATGGTCAGTCACGGACAGGTTTTGGTCAACAGCAAGAAGATAAATATTCCGTCTTACCAAGTAAGGTTGGATGAGGTAGTGTCTTTGGGTGAAAAAGCGCAAAAAAACGTTCAGGTGCTTAAATTATTAGAAGATAAAGATATGATTATAATTCCTTTTCTGAAAAGACAAGCATTTTCGGGAAAACTTGTCAGAATGCCCAAAAAAGATGACGTTCAGGTCCCGTTTGATTTACAATTGATTGTTGAATACTATTCCAGATAGTGATATAATGACGTTTATGGTTAATCCAGTATTTAAAGTAAAAGAGGAAAAAATTGCAACCAATCATAGTGAATTTACAATAGAACCTTTGGAGCCGGGATACGGTCATACTTTAGGAAATGCCTTAAGGAGAGCGCTTCTGACATCCATTCCGGGAGCGGCCGTAACATCAATAAAAATAGCCGGCGTAAAACATAAATTCTCAACCATCCCGGGAGTTAAAGAAAATGTGGTTGATCTCTTGCTTAATATCAAGGGATTGAATTTCCGCCTTCTTGACGGAGCGGAAAAAGGAAAAGCGTCCCTGAACGTAAAAGGTTCAAAAGAAATAACCGGCGCGGATTTTGAACTTCCCGAAAACGTAGAAATCGTAAATAAAGATCACTATGTTGCATCGATTAATGATAAAAAAGCCAAGCTTGAATTGGAATTGACAATCGAACAGGGAATGGGATATTCGTCCGCAGAAGAAAGACGAAGCACAACTTTGGGTCTAATTCCGACAGATGCGGTATTTACACCCGTTAAAAGAGTAAGCTATGAAGTTTCGGCTACCAGGGTCGGAAGACAGACGGATTTGGACAAATTAATATTAAATGTTTGGACAAACGGAATAGTCAGCCCAAAAGACGCTCTTGAGGAAGCGTCTAAAATTTTAACGGCATATTTCCTGCAAGTCTATGAACCGAAATCAGTAGTTTCTTCAGAAACAACCGGCGCAAAATCATCAATTTCGGACAGTATTTCCAAATTGACCATCGATGAGCTCGATTTACCGACCAGAATTTACAACAGCCTTAGAAATGGCGGAATTGAAACTTTGGGTCAGCTGTTATCCACAACCAAGAAAGATCTTATCTCAATGCGTAATATGGGAAATAAATCCATAATGGTTGTTGAAGAAAAACTTAAAGAAAAAGGCGTGTCGCTTACCCAGTAAGTTTATATCTCAAGCGTCAAATGTCAAATCCGAAATTTTGAGATTTGCGTTTTGCGATTTGAGATTTTTTTATGAGAAAAAATGTTTTCGGAAGACAATTCAGTAGGGACACAAATGAAAGAAAGTCGCTTTTTAAAAGCCTTATTTCGTCTCTGATTTTAAAGGAAAGCATTCAGACTACTTCGGAAAAAGCGAAAGCGATAAAAGGAGACGTCGATAAGCTTATTAATAAAGCCAAAAGAGGAAACGAAAAACTTGCAACCCAGTTTTTGCAGCGCAGCCTCGGAGCTGAAGAGATGAACAAAGTTATCAAAGATCTGGCGCCGAGATTTAAAGACAGAACAAGCGGTTATGCAAGAATTATAAAAGTGGGCAGAAGATTTTCCGACAATGCAGCAATGGTAGTCATGGAGTGGGTAGTTAAGAAAGAGGTAAAAGAAGAGAAATTGCCGGTAAAAGGCGGCGTTAAAGAATTGCCGGCCGGAAAAAAAGAAGAAAAGAAAAAAGTGGAAAAAACTAAAGAGAACAAAAAAGAGGAAAAAGGAAAGGCTAAAAAATAATGAATTCGGAAATGACAAAATCAACAAAATTAGGAGACATAAAACGAGAGTGGCGCCTGTTTGATGTTGCGGACAAAACCCTGGGAAGGGTTGCCAGTCAGATTTCAACGGTTTTGATGGGTAAATCAAAGCCGTATTTCGTCAGCAGTCTGGATTGCGGAGACTATGTAGTTGTGATTAATGCGGAGAAAATTAAAGTTACGGGTAACAAAGAAAAAAATAAATATTATTTCCGTCATTCAGGTTATCCCGGCGGAGATACGAAAGAATTTTTAATGGACCTTCGAAAGAGAAACCCTGGAGACATAATCAAGTTTGCGGTTATGGGAATGTTGCCACAGAACAAATTACAGGATAGAATGTTAACAAGGCTGTTTATCTTTAAAGGCACGGAACATAAGTATCAAGATAAATTCAAATCTCAAAATTTAAATGTCAAAACCGAAGAAAAGAAAGTTTAAATAAATTATGGATAAAGCAGAAGAAATTGTCGTTGCAAAAAGACCGGTCAAAAGAGATTATGTTTACGCGCTCGGAAGACGGAAATCCTCGACAGCCGAGGTGCGTCTTTATAAAAAAGATGCTACGGTTTGGGAAACAACACTAGTCAAAACGGGAGAAATTGTGGTCAACAACAAGACCGCTGTAGAATATTTCGGCAAAAGTTTTGAAAAAACATTAAAAGAACCTTTTCTGATAACAAGCCAAGAGGGTAAATTTGCCGTTGCCATTAAAGTTTCGGGCGGAGGAAAAATGGGGCAATTGGATTCGGCAGTCTTGGCCATAGCCAGAGCTTTGGATAAGATCGATAAAGAAAATTTCCATTCCGCTTTGAAGAAAAAAGGAATGTTCAACCGCGATCCGAGAGTCAGAGAAAGAAGAAAGGTCGGCATGGGCGGAAAATCAAGACGAAGAAAACAGTCTCCGAAGAGGTAACCTCACCCGATAAATTTATTTTCTCCAAAACGCGATGAGGAAGCTTATCAATAAATATATCAATAAGATTTGCCAGAAAAGTATAGAAATTAAAGCCGAGCTAAGCGCGATTGAGATAATTTGGCGGTTAAATCCATAAAAGGTTATGAGTAAGGCGCCAATCCTGCCCAAAATAAAAAGTATAAAAAGCCCTACAATAGGCGTAAAAATTACCGGTAACAAAACCGGCCGGCGGGTGACCTCCCGTATAGTAGAAAAAGGATGAAAAGTCAGTCCCAAAAGTGTTTTTGTAAAGATAAAGCTGCCAAAAATCAGAAAAGTTCTTTTTTTCATAATTTTCCGAAAATTTTCAAGATAAGCTCATTATAATTTTGCCCGAAAATTATATTAAAAATTAAGGTAATAATAAAAGCCAGCGGAATTAGAATTCTCCAGGGATGGTCTCCGAGCCAAAAGCTGACAGCGGTGAAAAATTTGGGGAAATACATTCCTTTGATTATTTTTTCCTGCTCTTGCGCTCTGGCTTGCAGCCGATTAAGAAATTCCTGCTCGTTCATGTTCTGAATTCTTCAACATGTCCTGAGTTTATCGAACGGACATAGGCTAATTTAAAGCTTTGTCTGGCTCTGAAAAGGAGGGATTCGGTAGCTTTGAAGGATAAATTCATTTTTTTTGCCAATATCTTGACGGGAATTTTTTCTTCATAATGCAGTCTTAATATCTCCTGATAGTTGAGAGAAAGACCATGAAGAGCAAGTTCAATACCGTCCCTGATTTTATTCTTTTCGAATTGAAATTCAGGTTGATTGATCTCGGATTCTATGACTTCAAGAAACGGCATGCCGGACAGGAGTATGGATTTAATTTTCTTTTTGCGGTAGAAATCAACCATTTTATTGTGGGCAATTCTGTAAAGCCAGGCTGAAACATTTTCGTCTTTTCTAAGCATTGACAAAGAGTCGATAGCCTCTAAAAAGACGTCATTAGTGAGTTCCTGGGCGTCTTCACGCCGCGGAAGTTTTGCGGAAAGGTAAGACAAAATTTTTGGCGAATACGACTTGTAGAACAAGACTACCGCTTCCGTATCTCCTGCCAGAATCCGCTTTATAAAGGAAACAGACATGGGTCTATTGTATCAAATTTCTCTTTCGAATGATTTTGAAAGTATTTACGACTATATCTATAGAGCTGAAGAGGCTTTATCTTTTTGTTTCAAAAATAGGAAATTTACGATGAAAATGTTTCTGAAAGAATTAAAATTCGATTCAACAAAGCACACCTACATAAAAGATATTACGGGAATAGTTAATAAAGCTATTAAAAAAGCGAAAATCAAACAAGGCTTCGCCATGGTGTCGAGCAAGCACACCACTCTTGGCATAGTCGTAAACGAGATTGCCGAGCCCAATCTGCTGAATGACTTTATCAACCATTCTTTGACGAATGTCCGTGAGGATAAAAGATCAACCAGAGTGAGCAAAAACTATAACTATCCGACATGCGATTATAAACACCGTTGCCAGGATAACCCTTTTTGTAACGAAATAGACGAAGATTACAATGCCGCGGCCCACATCAGAGCTTTGGCATTTTCTCATTCAAGCGTAATGATTCCGGTAAAGGATGAGAAATTGGAGTTCGGAAAATATCAGCAGGTGGCAATATTTGAATTTGACGGCAGAAACGGCAAAGGCAAAAATCCGATCAGAAAAAGAACGGTGCAGATTTGGATATATCCCGGCGAGAGCTTAACGATGATCAAATAAGTATGAAAAAAATTTATCTTGCCTCTCCGAGGGGATTTTGCGCAGGAGTATCCAGAGCTATCGCAATTCTTAATTTTGTTCTTGAAAAATTCGGGCCGCCGGTGTATGTCCGTCATCAAATTGTCCACAACCGCACGATTGTTGCCGACTATGAAAAAAAAGGCGTAATCTTTTGTGAAAATATTGAAGATATTCCGGAAGGGTCGCGCGTTGTTTTTAGCGCTCACGGAACGCCCCCTCAAATATATGAAGCTGCAAAGAAAAAGAAGCTTGTCGTTTTTGACGCAACCTGTCCGCTCGTAACCAAAGTCCATCTGGAGGCCAAACGTTATGCCAATGAGGGGTATTTTATCTTTTATATCGGCCACAAACGTCATCAGGAGGCGATAGGAGTTTTGGGCGAGGTGCCGTCAGCGTCTTCGGTATTAATCAGTTCGCTTGATGAAGCAAGGCTTGTGCAACCTGCCCAAACAGAAAAACTGATCGCCCTGACCCAAACAACGCTTAGCTTTGATGATACCGGTGAAATCATTGCTCTTTTGCGACAAAGATTCCCGAAAATGATCCTGCCCCCGTCTTTTGATATCTGCTATGCAACTCAAAATCGCCAAAACGCAGTCAAAGAATTAACTAAAAAAGTAGAACTTGTTTTGGTCATCGGCTCAAAAGAAAGCTCAAATGCAAACCGGTTGAAAGAGCTGGCCGAAAGAAAAGGAATAACGGCTTATTTAATAGACGGTGTGCAGGATATTAAAAAAGAATGGTTGAAAAACGTTGGGAACATCGGTATTACGGCCGGATCATCCACTCCGGATTATGTCATTGATAATGTAATAAAATTTCTTCGGACTGAAGGCACGACAGTCGAAGAATTGGAGACGGTTAAGGAAAACATTCATTTCCCGTTTGATTTAAAATTAATACAAAAATGAAAAAATTACTGATCCTTGGTTCAACAGGTTCCATAGGTAAACAGACTTTGGATGTGATACGTAATTCTCCGGGCAAATTTAAAATTGTAGGTTTGGCTTGTAATGCGAACGTAAAATTGTTGGAAGAACAAATAAAAGAATTCAAGCCTAAATTTGTGTGCGTAAATAATCAAGAATTAGAATTTAAATCAGGCAACACAAAAGTTTTGTATGGCGAAAATGGTTTACTTGAATTGATCCGTAAAGCAGATTACGACTTGGCAGTTTTGGCGATAGTCGGCGCAGCGGGCCTGAGGCCGGCAATTGAAATAATACATGCGGGCAAAAGTATAGCTTTGGCGACAAAAGAGGTAATGGTTCTGGCCGGAAAATTAGTAAACGAGGAGATCAAAAAGAAAAATAAAGAATTGCAAAAAAAAGGCAAGCCATTGATCAGATTATTTCCGATTGACAGCGAACACAGCGCCATTTGGCAATCTCTTGCTTCAGGTCAGCACAAAGAAATAGAAAAAATATTCCTGACCTGCAGCGGCGGACCGTTCCGCAACAAGACAACAGAAGAACTTCAGGGACTCACCGCCGAAGATGCGCTTAGGCATCCGACCTGGAATATGGGAAAGAGGATTACGATTGACAGCGCAACTCTTATGAACAAGGGTTTTGAAGTAATAGAAGCAAAATGGCTTTTTGATGTTCAAACTTCTCAAATTGAAGTAATTATTCATCCCCAGAGCATTCTGCATTCGGCAGTAATGTTTAAAGACGGATCGGTCATCGGTCAGTTTAGTCTTCCCGACATGAGACTTCCCATCCAATATGCCTTATCGTATCCGGAAAGATTCAAAAATTCATTCCCCCGGCTTTCATTTGCTCAAATGAAAACATTGACTTTTGACAGCCCCGACATGAACAAATTTCCGTGTTTAAAATATGGGTTGGAAGCAGCAACTACGGGCGGAACATTGGCTACGGTTATTAATGCGGCTGACGAAATAGCCGTCAGACTCTTTTTGGATAATAAAATCAAATTTCCGGACATTGCAAATATTATCGGAAAAACAATGCGCAAACATAAAAATATACAGAATCCGACTTTGGGAGAGATTCTAAAAACCGATACTTGGGCCAGAGAAACTGCAATGAAAATTTCCAACGATCTGAAAATAAAATAATTAATTTATGAACTATTTAATTATTGCTGCCGGAGGCAGCGGCGAACGGATGATGTCCGAAGAAAACAAGATTTTTCTGAAAATTAATAATAAAGAGATCCTTTATTGGACACTCAAGTCCTTTGAAGAAAATCCGGCCGTTGATTCCATCATTATCTCGGCAAGGGCCAACGATCAGAAAAGAATAAAAGATATTATTGAGATGAACAGTATTGAAAAGGTTATAGCGGTTGTTTCGGCAGGGGAGTCAAGGCAAAAAACCGTTCTGAATGCGCTTGAGTGGTTAAAAGCAAAAGCCAAGGAAGGCGATCTGGTCGGCATACATAACGCAGCTAACCCTTTTGTTTTGCATCAGGAAATTAAAGATGTTTTTGCTGCTGCCGGAAAGTACCGCGCTGCGTTATTGGCCCATCCGGCGCATGATACGGTAAAGATAACCAATGATGACAATTTGGTCGTTGACACTCCGATGAGAAAATCCTGCTGGTATGCTCAAACACCTCAGGTCGCTTTTTATGGCGATCTTCTTGCGGCCTTTGCAGCGGCAGAGGATAAAAATTTTGTCGGAACGGACGATACCCAGCTTTTGGAAATGATTGGCATTAAGCCAAGGGTTGTTCCGTGTTCAAGATATAATTTCAAAATAACTTTTCCCGAGGATTTGATTCTGGCAGAAAAATTATTACCGATTTTTACAAAGGAGAATAAATTATGTTCAGAGTAGGTCTTGGTCAGGATTCCCACGAATTTGTTGCTGACGGAGAAAATAAACCTTTAATATTGGGTGGCGTTAAGGTTGACGAAAGAGGAGGACTGAAAGGGAATTCTGACGGTGATGCAATTTTACATAGCCTGTGCAATGCTTTAAGTTCCGCAATTGGCGGAGATTCATTGTCTACGTGGACTGATGAAATGTGTCTCAAGCAGGGAATAAAAGACAGTTCGCGTTATGTTGAATATATTTTTAATAAAATAATCGGACTAAAATATTCAGTTGTTAACGTGTCTATTTCGGTAGAAGCAAGAAAGCCCCGTTTGAAAATGGAAATTATAAAGCAGATAAAAGAAAAAATTGCTTCATTATTGAAAATTGAGATCGATCAAATAGGCTTGACTTTTACCTCGGGAGAAGGCCTTACAGAATTTGGGCTTGGCAAGGGCATACATGTATTAACAATAGTAAGTATCACCAGACATGATTAATAAAAAGGCGTTTGCCAAATTGAATTTAAATCTGCACGTTCTCCCGCAAAAGAACAGTAAAGGTTATCATCTCATACATTTTATAAACACCCAGCTGGCATTATATGATGAACTTTTCTTTGAACCGGCCGAACACGGGATTGAAGTAGTCTGTGATTATAAAGGAATGCCAAAACAAGAGGATAATTTGGTTTATAAAGCGGCGTTACTGCTGCAGGAAAGGGATCCGCAAAAGCGGGGAATTAAAATCACGATCAAGAAAAATATTCCGATAAGAGCCGGTTTGGGCGGGGGCAGCAGTGATGCGGCAGTTACCGTTAATACCCTCTCCGAATTGTGGAATATTCACCTGACCGGGGAAGAACGGACAAGTCTGGCCAACCTTCTGGGTAAAGACGTGCACTATTCATTGGTTGGAGGCGTGGCAGAAGTCAGCGGTGACGGCAATAAAATAATGCCATCATCATTTAATGCTCCGGAACTCTGGCCGGTAATAATTATGCCGAAGGAGACAAAACCTTCAACGGGATGGATGTATTCGGAAATTGATGAAACGAAAATCGGTAAACACTTGCATTATATTCCGAAAATTAAAGAAGCAATGGGTTCCAAAAACGATAAGGATTTTTTAAATTATATTTTCAATGATTTTGAATCCAGTGTCTTCAAACATTTTCCCGTTACATTAACCATGAAACAGGATTTGGTTGACAGCGGAGCCTCTAAAACGCTGCTTTGCGGGTCGGGCCTGTCCGTAGCCGGTTTTTTTACCGACGAAAAAGAAGCCAAAAGGGCACAAAGATTATTAGCCGATAAATATAAAGATGTTATAATTACTAAGCTTAATTAATTATGTTCACCCGAGAAAAAACCCGCAAAGTGCCCATTGGAAATCTGATTATCGGGGGAGGAAATCCCGTCAGGGTTCAGTCGATGACCCAAACAAAGACGAAGGACGTTAAATCTACGGTAAAACAAATCCATGAACTGGAAGAAGCAGGATGCGAGATAATCAGAGTGACTGTTCCAGACATGGAATCTGCAAAAGCCGTTGGTGAAATTAAAAAACAGATCACAATCCCGCTGGTTGCAGATATTCACTTTCAATACCTATTGGCAATTGAAGCAATTAATCAGGGTGTTGACAAAATACGCATCAACCCGGGAAATATAGGCGGAGAGGATAACGTAAAAGCCGTTGTTAATGCTTGCAAGGAAAAAAATATTCCGATCAGAATAGGTATCAATATGGGGTCTCTGGAAAAAGATCTTTATGCAAAATATGGACAATATGGTATTCCGAGAGTAATGATGGAATCCGCTATCCGCAACATAGATATTCTTGAAAAATTAAAATTTTATAACACAATTGTTTCGCTCAAATGTTCGGATTGCCGTATTGCCGGTGAAGCATATAAATTATTTGCCCAGCGTTTTGATTATCCTCTCCATGTCGGCATTACCGAAGCCGGACCTTCGGTTGCAGGCGTGGTAAAAAGCGCTGTCGGCATAGGATCAATATTGTCTGATGGTCTTGGGGACACGATTAGGGTTTCACTTAGCAGCGATCCCAAAGAGCAAGTGAAGGTCGGTTGGGAAATATTAAAATCATTAGGTTTAAGACAAAAAGGTGTAAATATCATCGCTTGTCCCACTTGCGGCAGAACAGAAATAGACTTGATTGGGCTGGCTAAAAAAGTGGAAAAAATTTTGGAGGATGTTGATGCACCTTTAAATGTGGCAGTGATGGGCTGTGTGGTTAACGGTCCGGGAGAGGCGAGTTTTGCCGATATTGGTCTTTGCGGCGGCAAACAACAAGCGGCAATTTTCATGAAAGGAAAACTAATAAAAGTTATCGGAGAGAAAGAAGCTTTGCCCATTTTTATCGAGGAAATAAGAAAATTATTAAAGGAGAAGGGCTACGAAAAAGAGATAAAAAACATCCGCTTCTAAAAAGTTCTTTTTTCAATAATTTCAATTAAATTCAAAAATTTTTGTTTATATATCTCATTTACTTTTAAATTATCAACAATTTTTCTTGCTTTTCCGAAATTATCTTTGATTATTTCTTTTCCATATTCAAGCGACGGAAAATAAGTAAAATAAGTGTGCTGGTTTTGCGTCTTGTCCAAAGAGGTTGTTTTGCCTAATTTTTGATCGGATGAAGTTATGTCCAATAAATCATCCTGAGTCTGAAATGCAATTCCCATTGCCAGGCCAAATTCTTTGCAGAAATTTTCAATATCTCTGTTAGTATTGCCGGAAAGCGCTGCTCCGATTAACAGAGGTTTAATAAATGAATAGCCTGCGGTTTTGAGTTGAGTTTTATTATCTATTAATTCTTTTGAAACATTTTTTCGGGTTACAATATCCGCATCGAGCATCTGTCCGATAACTACCTCGTCAATCATTTTGTAGAAATAGCTTTTAACTTTTTGCATAATTTTCAGGTCCAAATCATTATTTAAGTTTAAAATTTCCTGCGTCCATGAGAATAAAATATCGCCAAGCAATATTGCCTGTGAATTTGAAACGTGCCTCAGGTCTCCGATTCTATTTTCTTTCTTTAACTTTGAATAAATATATGCTTGAGAAGTGGGTATGCCGTGGCGTAAATTTCCTTTATCGATTATGTCATCATGAATAAGACAAAAGGAATGGAAAATCTCGAGGGATACCAGCAATTTCATAACATTTTCGTTTTCTTCGTCCGAAAATGTTTGATAAGCAAGATATGCAAGATACGGTCTTATTCTTTTCCCTCCGTGTAGGGAATTCTTTTTTAAATAATTAATATAGTCAAGAATGGAGGCGTCCTTAGTGTATTTACTTATTTGTTTAATTTTAACGTCTAAGTAATTTTCGAGGAGAATATCGAATTTTTTCTTAAATATTAATAGGTTTTCCATTTTTATTTATTTAGATCTGGCTCCGAATCGTCTTTCTCTTTTGGTGTAATCAATAATTGCTTTTACAAAATCCTCAATCGTCGCATCGGGTAATAACTTTGAAATGGAATAAAATTCCGAATTTTTTCCTAGCCAGCCGATATCCGAAGTTCTGTTTTCACCGCTTGTTCGTATTATCAGGTCTGCAGGGGGAATTTCCCCCCGGCCGTCTCTTAATCTCCGAACGAGATCGGCAGTTATATCGGTATTTCCGGACAATTTTTGTATTTCTTTCATAATTCTTATTTCCTGATCTTCTCCGCCGAAATCAATTGCAAGGCAAAGGACTTTTCCTTTGTTATTTCTTGTCGCCTTTTCGGCATCCTTGATAGCAACCTGTAATGAAAAGGGAATTCTGTCTTTTCTGCCGAGATGAACAAATTTACTTTTGTTTTTCATCAGTTCGGGAACAAGGTCTTTTAACCCTTCTTCAAAAAGCTTCATTAACTGGGATACTTCTTCTTTTGATCTTTTCCAATTGTCAGCCGCAAATCCCCAAATAGTAACGGTATTTATCGGTAAATCCTGTAAATCTTTTAAAACTTCTTTCAGAACATTAAATCCCCGACGGTGCCCGATAATGGGAATACTGTTTATTCTTTTCGCCCAGCGCCCGTTACCGTCCGGAATAATTAAGACATGATCGGGAAATTGTTCTTGGGGAATTTTTTTAAGCTCGGGAAATCTTTCAAATACATTAGTTTTCATACTTCGACTTTGCTCAGTGTGAATGTAATTGTATATTTAAAAAGAGTAAATTGCAATTTCTTTAGACTTATGGTATATTGTTCAAATGCCGGTAAGAAAAGCAGCTAAAAGAAAAACGAAATTATCTACAGTTCAAGAAGCCGTAATGCCAAAACCGGTAGAAATGTCTCCTGTTAAAAATAAATTACAACGGCAAAAAGTCTTGATAGGGCTATTAGTTGTTGTTTTGGTAGTCGCAGCCTTTTTGCTCAAAGGATTGTTTATCGCAGCCTTGGTTAACGGACAGCCGATTTCCAGATTTACCGTTATTAGTGAATTGGAAAAACAAAGCGGCAAACAGGCCCTTACATCATTAGTTAATCAAACTCTTATTTTTCAGGAAGCAAAAAAGAAGAATATAACGGTCAGCCAAAGTGAATTAAATGCCAGCTTAAAACAAATAGAAGACAGCCTTAAGAGCCAGGGCCAGGACCTAAATACGGCCTTGGCAGCGCAAGGGATGACCATGCAAGATCTGATGACACAGTTAAAACTTAGGAGCTTGGTTGAGAAATTATTGGCAGATAAGATAGGAGTAACCGATGCGGAAATTTCCGACTATATCGCAAAAAACAAAGATACTCTTCCTACCAATATGACCGAAGCCGAACTCAGAAAGAATGTTGAAGAACAATTAAAACAACAGAAATTGGGAAGCGCATCTCAGACTTGGCTGGACCAACTTAATAAAGACGCCAAAATTAACTACTTCGTAAACTACTAAATTACAACGGAGTTATCTCTCTATTTTTCTAAAAGAAATTCTTATATTCAGAAGATGTTTTTAATATGTCGGGATGCAGGGAATTGAACCCTGGTTACCGCACCCCCAGCGCGGCGTACTACCGTTATACTACATCCCGATTCTTGTGCAACAAGAATAAGCCAATATTCAAATAAGCCAATAATCTAA
>Ga0182027_10003020_pt1 | contig 26970 bp, 25 predicted proteins | sample 712E1DmetaG_FD_121300 | JGI IMG/M metagenome (GOLD analysis project Ga0182027, IMG submission 121300) | Permafrost microbial communities from Stordalen Mire, Sweden - 712E1D metaG (Illumina Assembly) | ecosystem: Environmental > Terrestrial > Soil > Wetlands > Permafrost | place: Sweden...
ATAAATGCTGATGGAAATTTTAAATTTTCCAATGCAACTGCCGGAGCGAACTACGAATTTTATTTAACTTCAACCGCGGATGCAACTTCCGCTCACTATTACTATGAGCCTTTTATTAGAAGCGACTACCTGGTTCGTTTAAAATACCTCGCACCTAATATCCTAGCTCTTTTGATGGATCAAAGTGCTGCCCACTCCAACCTTATTGTTATCAGAGACAAGGAATTCCTTGGCGTTGACTCTATGTCTCCCAACGAGGATCATCTCACAGTCAACGGTACCGAGTTGTGTGCCGGTTTGTTACCAGGAGCCGGACTTGTCGGTACACCAATAGCACTCTTTATTTTTGACCAAGGGTCGGATGGGGTAAGTTCTGGACTTACAAGTTTATCATTACCATTCATAGCCGGGCTGGATTTCTACATGAGAGCCGCGAATCCGCCGGATAGCACGATCCCTATTGTTCTTAATGGTCGTTATTCAGGAAAAACACAAGTGGTTAACGTCCCCAACTGGCAATCAACCACAGATACCATTACGGTTCAAATGTGGGACTATTAAAATAACATCCTTGTGTTTTTACTGTGCCCGTAAAGCAACATAAACTAAAATAAGGACTGTTTCGTAACGAGATTTCTGCTATCCATTTTGACTAACCGCACTTTTTTTCGCTGTTATTTTCCGGCGGCATTCCGATGCCGCCGGTTAAGCAGATCGCTACCGGCAAGGCGCACGGTTGCGCGCTGGATAGCGATATTTCCGGCCTGCGCTGCTAGGGCGACAACAGCAACCGGCAGCTCGATGATGTGCCGATGCTGACCAATCCCAAGCAGCTGGCGGCCGCTGGCAATCATAATTGTGTCATCGGTGGCGGCAACGTGCCCGCGCTCATCGATCATATTCCTGAAGCGATAACGGCGCGACAGCGAAAACAGTTTCGCTAATGCTCCGACAACGGCAATGTTTTTAGGCTTAAAGAAAAATTCCATAAAGCCGCTCCCGATTTCTTCAGATTATTTTTTATTTCTCTCCCAAGGAAGTCCGGAAAAAAATAAAAGGCAGCGCGTTGGTAAACGCGCTGCCTTGATAAATTATTAGTTTAATTTTGTTTGCCAGGGTTTTCTTATCCAGAAAAAATGTCGCCTTAGAAAGACCCTGCTGTCCGTGCCGCAGGAACAATCATTGTTTTTAATAAAAAATTCTACTGTTTTTCAGCAACGTTTAATCGTACGATTGCCCGCATCAATGCGGCACGCGCTTTTTCAAATTCGTCACTATCTTTGGCGATCTTCTCCAAACGGGCTTCCGCATTTTCCTTTGCTCTTCTGGCTCTATTTTTATCGATATAGTCGGATCTTTCGGCTGTTTCGATTAAAACGGTCACTTTATTGGCAGTAACCTCAGCATAACCGGTATTAACAGCATAATGAGTTTTTTTGTTGTTTTTTGTAAAAACTAACTGCCCAATATCTACGGAAGTCAAAAAAGCTTCGTGACCGCGCAAAACACCGAATTCTCCTTCCGTACCCGGAATCGTAACATCTTCCACATTGCCTGAAAAGACCATCTTTTCCGGCGTTACAATTTCCAGCATTAATTCATCCGCCATTTACTTCCTCACAACTTAAAATTATTGGGAAATTTTCTTGGCCTTTTCCACGGCTTCTTCAATTCCACCGACCATCCAGAAAGCTTGTTCGGGCAAATCATCGTGTTTGCCATCCAAAATTTCCTTGAAACCCCTGACAGTGTCGGCAACAGTGACAAATTTTCCATCTGTTCCGGTAAATTGCGCCGCAACAAAGAACGGCTGTGATAAGAATCGTTGAATTTTTCGGGCACGGCTTACTGTGAGCTTGTCGGCTTCGGAGAGTTCATCCATGCCCAGAATGGCGATAATATCCTGTAAATCCTTATATTTCTGAAGAGTCACCTGAACTTGCCGCGCCACCTGGTAATGCTCTTGGCCTAAAACGTTAGGATCCAGAATACGCGATGTAGAATCCAAGGGATCGACCGCCGGATAAATACCCAGTTCAGCAATTGGCCGGGACAAAACGACTGTTCCATCCAGATGCGCGAAGGTTGTTGCCGGTGCGGGATCAGTTAAGTCGTCCGCAGGAACGTAAACGCACTGGACAGCTGTAATAGAGCCTTTGGTTGTCGAAGTGATTCTTTCTTGCAGTTCGCCCAAGTCTGTCGCCAAGGTCGGTTGATAACCGACCGCCGAAGGCATACGTCCTAGCAAAGCGGAAACTTCAGAACCGGCCTGGGTAAAACGGAAAATGTTATCGATAAATAAAAGCACATCCTGACCTTCGACATCACGGAAATATTCCGCTGCCGCCAACCCGGTTAAAGCAACTCTGGCTCTGGCTCCAGGGGGTTCAGTCATCTGACCATAAATCAGTGCGGCTTGTTTTATAACACCGGATTGTTTCATTTCCAGATAAAGGTCGTTTCCTTCGCGGGTACGCTCACCAACGCCGGCAAAAACGGAAATACCACCATGATGCAGAGCAATATTATGAATCATTTCCATCATAACGACTGTCTTGCCGACTCCAGCTCCACCGAACATGCCCATCTTACCACCGCGGGGGAAGGGAACCAGAAGGTCAATAACCTTAACGCCTGTTTCCAAAACGTGAACTGAGGTATCCTGCTCCAGGAATGATGGTGATAGACGATGAATAGGCATATAATTCTGAGCATTCACCGGTCCGAGACCATCCACGGGATGACCGACAACGTTTAAGATTCTTCCCAGACATTCTTTTCCAACCGGCACCATGATAGGAGCGCCTGTATCCTTAGCTTTCATGCCACGAACAAGACCGTCGGTAATATCCATAGAAATACAACGGACAACATTGTCTCCAAGATGCAGCGCAACTTCAACGATCAAATTATCTTCCTGATCATTGATAGCTGGGTTAGTAATCAAAATTGCATTTAAAATGCTGGGTAGTTTCCCTTCCTCAAAGGTCACGTCAACGACCGGACCGATGACTTGAACAATCTTTCCTATATTCATAACTATCTCCTTACAAATAGTCGTATTATGAAATTTTATCCGCGACAAGTTGCCGCGAAAATGTTATCCCTTCGCCAGAGCCTCGGTACCACCGACGATATCCATCAATTCCGCAGTAATCGCCGCTTGTCTTGCTTTATTCATTTTGAGAGTCAAAGACCTGATTAACTCCTCACAATTGCTGGTTGCGTTGTCCATGGCCGCCATTCTGGCGCCGTTTTCTCCCGCTGATGTTTCCAGAAGCGCCCGATAAACAAGAACATGGACATACATCGGTAAAAGCTTTTGCAGTAATGCTTCTTCTGATGGTTCATAAAGATAATCCAAGCGTTTATCGGGATCAATGTCAACGTCTTGTCCAATAGAAGGCAGGGGAAATAACCTGACTACTGTCGGCCGCTGCACGGAAACATTGACAAATTGATTGTAAACTAAATAAAGCTCGTCATACTCTTCTTTAATAAAAGGTACTATTACATCATTGGAAATGGAAACTGCCAAGGTCATATCGAACTTGCTTAAAACATCAACCCATTGTCCGATAATGTTCGCTTTTTTTCGGAAAAAATCTCGTCCTTTACGCCCGACGCTGATCAAGCCGATTTCCTTATCTTCCTTGGTTTTATCTTTTAAAAATCTTTCCGTAGATTTGATTAAGTTTGTATTAAACCCGCCGCAAAGACCGCGATCGGAAGTCATGCAGATTACTCTGATCCTTCTGGGATCCCGCACAGCCAAAAGCGGATGGGACATGCTTTCGACACGCAGGGCCAGAGAATTTAACACATCCATGAATTTGCTGGCGTAAGGACGGAAATTTTCCATCCGCAATTGTGACGCCTTAAACTTCGATGCGGCGACCATGTTCATTGCCCGCGTAATTTGCTTCGTTTTCTGAACTGCGCCTACTTTTCTTTTAATATCTTTGAGCGAGGCCACTAAAGAATTATCCTCAAATAATTATTTGACGGCGTTGTAAAAAGTTCAGTTTATGCGAATTAAGGACTTATTACTAATCCGTCGGTTATTGAATAAATTTATTCGGCAACAAAGGCGGAATCAAAATCCGTCAAAATTTCCTTCATTTTCTTTTCCAATTCCGGAGAAATAACTTTCTTTTCTTCGATTTCCTTCATTATTCCCGAATACTTACTTTCTATAAAACCCAAAAGTTGCTGCTCATAGACACGCACTTTTTCCACTTCATATTTATCGATAAATCCTCTGGTTCCGGCAAAGAGGATAACCACTTCTTGGGAAAGAGACATGGGCTTAAATTGAGGTTGTTTCAGTAATTCCACCAAACGCACACCACGATCCAATTGCGCTTGCGTTGCCTTATCCAGATCACTGCCAAACTGGGCAAATGCCGCCAATTCACGGTATTGAGCAAGATCAAGTTTTAAAGTTCCCGCGACTTGTTTCATTGCCTTGACCTGCGCGGCGCCACCGACGCGCGAAACCGACAAACCAACATTGATTGCCGGACGAATACCGGAGAAAAATAAGCTTGGCTCCAGATAAACCTGGCCGTCAGTAATCGAAATGACGTTTGTCGGAATATACGCAGAAACGTCGCCGGCTTGAGTTTCAATAACGGGCAGGGCAGTTAAAGAGCCGCCGCCCAGTTCTTTGCTCACGCGCGCCGCGCGTTCCAGCAGTCGGGAATGGTTATAAAAAATATCCCCCGGAAAAGCTTCACGCCCGGGAGGACGCCTAAGCAGCAATGAAATCTGCCGGTAAGCCACAGCTTGTTTCGACAAATCATCATAAATAATCAAAGCATCCTGGCTACGGTCACGGAAATATTCACCAATACTACAGCCAGCGTAAGCGGCGATGTATTGCAGAGTTGCCGGGTCGCTCGCGCAACCGGCAACAACGCAAGTATAAGACATGGCATCATGCTGTTTCAATTTCTCCACAACTTGTGCCACGGTGGACTTCTTCTGACCGATAGCGACATATATGCACTTAACACCCGTATCCTTCTGCCTGATTATCGCATCGACACAAATTGCCGTTTTACCTATTTGGCGGTCACCGATCACCAATTCACGCTGTCCCCGGCCAATTGGGGTCATGGCATCGATTGCCTTCAGGCCTGTGTACATAGGTTCGTTAACCGGTTGGCGTTGAATAACGCCCGGCGCGATCATTTCAATACGGCGATATTCTGTTGTTTCAATCGGGCCTTTGCCGTCGAGGGGTTTACCGGTCGCGTCGATTATTCGTCCCAGCAATCCATCGCCCACCGGCACTTGGGCAATTTTGCCCGTCCTTTTGACAATATCACCTTCCTTAATATGCGTAACTTCACCCAAAACGGCGACGCCGACATTGTCCGCTTCCAAATTGAGAACCATACCTAAAATACCGCCGGGAAATTCCAGAAGTTCCATTGCCATCGCGTTTTGCACACCATAAACTCTAGCTATACCGTCACCTACGGATAATACAGTTCCGGTTTCGCTTATATCCAGCTTTTTTTCATAGCTTTTAATTTGCTCAGAAATAATTTGACTAATTTCTTCCGCCCTAATTGTATCCATGCCTTATCTTGCCTCCCCTAAGAGATTTCTCATATTGTTCAACTGGTTTTTGACGCTGCCATCGTAAAGTGTATCGCCAACACCAATAACTATGCCCCCTAAAAGACCAGGGTCTGTTTCCATTGTTATTTCCACTTTCCGGCCTGTTATTTTTTCCATGTTCAAGTTGATATAGTCTTGCAGTTTTCGGGAAAGGGGGAATGCGGTTTTTAAATTGATCCGGATTTTCTTTAATGCTTCATCCATTAATTGCCGGTAACAAGCTTCAATATCCGGTAAAGAATCCATTCTTTTTTTATCTACGAGCAATTTTAAGAAATTGACAGTCATGCCAGAGAACTGAAGCTTGCTTATTATCTTTTCCAAAACTTTTTTCTTATTTTCCTGCTCAAAAATCGGGTTAAATAAAAAATCTCCCAGAGCCTTATTTTGAGCAATAATCGAAGATAATTTATTCAGTTCGGTATAATATTTCTCCAGATTTTTGTCTTTTTCCGCGATTTCAAAAAATGCGCGAGCGTAACGTTTGGAAATGTTGCTGATCAATTTTTACTCACCACCTTGTCCATGTATTCTTTGACCATGGCTTCATGATCTTTCTCGGTAATGTTTCTTTTTAAGATTTGCTCCGCCATTTGCACGGAAAGCTGCACTGCCTCAGTGCGCAATTGGGAAGAAGCTTTCTGTAATTCCTGCTCAATACGTGCTTGAGCATCTTGCTTCATTTTCTCGGCGACTTTTTTCGCATCGTCGATTATCTTTTGTTTTTCGGCGAATCCTTGTTCCTTGATCATTTCAAAGATGCCGTCAATTTCGAGAGAAGCTTTATCGATTTTTTCCGAATATTCCCGATATTTTTTCTCGGCTTCGGTTTTTTGCTTTGCCGCATTTTCCAGCGACTCTTTAATTTCCTTGCGCCGCCCAACAAAAAACTCTTTTATTTTTGCCGCTAAAAGCCAATAAAGGAAACCAACCAGCACGATAAAATCAAATGTCTTCCAGCCGAAGTCCCACCATTTATTTGCTTCATGACCTCCTTCACCGCCGGAAGCATAGGCAGCGGATGCGGAAATGAAGAATAAAAAAAACAAGGACAACGAAAGGAATAATGAAAGCCTTGCCGACTGAGTGGAATTTTTCATCGGACGCCCCTTCCCAACACTTTTTCGGCAATCTCTAAAGACAGCTTTCGGGATTGATTATCCAAAATTTTCCGTGCGGCTTGGATTTCTTTGTCCATTTTTTTTTGAAATTCTTGTGTCATTAAAGGTATTTCACCACGGACAATGTCAACTATACTTTTAGCCTGATCGTCGCCTTCTTTGATTATTTCTTTTTTTAATTCGGAAGCATTTGTTTTGGCTTGTTTGAGTTTTTCATCATATTCAGATACTCTTTTATCCACGGAATCGTTAAACAGCTTGATTTCGTTTTCTGATTCTTCCAACTGTTTTTTGCGGCGGTCAATTATATTGAGAATCGGTTTGAAAAGAAGAAAATTAAGGACATAAATTAATACCAGGAACGTAACTATTTGGATCAACAGCGTATAATCAGGAATGACAGTAACCATTGCTTACCTCATTGCATTTTTTCATAAAAAAAGCCGAGTGTTGAACATTCCTTTTGCTCACTCGGCCGCTTTCATCAATATGCATAACCTCAAACGGATAAATTTCTAATTACTCTAAGGATGTTTTGAATATGTTTAATGTATAAAGCGGAAGAGACCTTACCATTGATACCCAAAACTTATGGGTTACTAATCATAACCTTGGTTGCTTGTCAAGCTTTTTTATGACCGGCAGTCTACTTTTTCCTGATCGTATATTATTACGATAATGATAAACCAGAAGCGATTAAAGAAGTTTGAAATTATTACACTTTTTAGTTACCGGATTTGTAATAATTTTGATGCCGTTCAATCTGCTTGATGATCATTAATTTTCTTTTCCACGGCTTCGGCCATGTGGGATTTACCGTCAAAAAAGGCGCCTTCTTCCATAATAAGTACCGGTGTGTGTAAATCGCCCAAAAATTTGCCCGTGGAATGGAGAGTAATTTTTTCTTTAGCTTCAATGTTGCCCTGTACTTCGCCTCCTATGTAAACACATTTAATCGCGATGTTAGCTTTTACCAGTGCACCTTCTCCAACAACCAATGATCCTTGTCCATGAATTTCACCTTGAAAATCGCCATCAATGCGGACGGATCCGTTAAAAATAAGCTTTCCGACAAACTCTGCTCCTTTGCCTAAAATCGCCTTGATTTCTTCGCTCTCTTGCTTTTTTTCCCACATAACATTCTCTCCTTAATCAAGTTTAATTCATATATTAAATAGCATTGAATTCGGAACCCTCAAGAGGGCAATTACCGGTATGAAAATGTGTATTCACTATCCGCTTCCAGGGTAAGGTGTATGCTTCCGGTAATTCGTCTAACTTTTTAAAGACGTCTTCAATATACTTTAATAATGGCTAGCGCTGCAAAATAAATTTCCGTACATTGATATTCATTAACAGTCCCATCGCCGTCATTAAAGAAACCATTGCCGAACCGCCGTAACTCAGAAAAGGAAGGGGAATCCCCACGACCGGCAATATCCCTAAAACCATTCCTATATTGATGATAACTTCCCATGAAATAAGAGCTGTTATTCCAAACGCGATAATCGTGCCTAATAAATCTCTGGCATGCAAGGCAATTTTTAGCCCCCAAAGGATAAGTGATATAAACATGATAATCAAAACTATCCCGCCAATAAAACCCCACTCCTCAGCAAAAACGGAAAATACAAAATCAGTTTGCTGCTCGGGTAAAAATTTCAATTGTGTTTGTGAACCGTTTAAAAAGCCCTTGCCAAAAAATCCTCCCGAACCTACAGCTATCATAGATTGAATAATATGATACCCAGCGCCTAAAGGATCGTTTTCAGGATTAAAAAAAGTAATTAATCTCTCTTTTTGATAATCTTTCAAAAAAAGCCATCCTATGGGAATTAAAATTAATCCTCCGGCTAGAACAATAAGAAAGGATTTCCAATTAACTCCTACAAAAAAAATAATGGAAGCAAAAATAATCATGATGATTAATGCCGTGCCTAAATCCGGCTGTTTCAATATCAGTAAAAAAGGCGCGATAACGATTAGAAAAGGTACAAAAAGCTCCTTTAATTTGTAAGGCTCATTGGATTTATGATCGTCAAAATAGCGCGCCAAGGCAATTATTATCGTCAGCTTCATCAACTCCGAAGGCTGAAAGACAAAGCCGCCGAAGGCGAGCCATCTCTGAGAACCGTGCATTGTATAACCATAAATATATACAAGGGCGAGAAGCGCGACGGAAATGCCGTAAATTACATAAGCGCCTTTGATAATTAAGCGGTAATCGATGAAAAAAATAACCATCATTATTATTAATCCAAGTGCGATCCACTGAATTTGCTTGAGATAAAAAGGAAACTGCCTTTCGCTGGTGGCATAGCCTGCGGAATAGATATTTAAAATGCCGATGGCGCAAATGGATAGTACGAGTACCAGAAGCGTCCAGTCGAAATTCTGGAAAATGCGGCGGTCAAATTTTAAAAAAATCATCAGCTCTCCTAAATATTATAAACACCCAACATATAAATAATCATGGATTTGCTTTATTTGCCGTCACGCCTTGCGCCACAACTTGTGACTGTTTATCTTTCTCTTTTCCTTCAAAATAAGCATCCAAAATCTTACGGGCGATCGGAGCGGCAATTGAACCGCCGTGACCGGCATTTTCCACAATCACCGCAACAGCTATTTCCGGATTTTTCAAGGGCGCGTAACAAACAAACAAAGCGTGATCTTTTAGCAAAACTCCCATTTTTCTCTGGCGGCGTCCTTTTTCATTTTCCGGTAAGCTGACAACCTGTGCAGTTCCTGTTTTGCCGCAAACGTCAGCATTTAATATCCTGGCACCTCCTCCGGTGCCGCCCTGCTCATTCACTACACCCCATAAGGCCTGGCTCAAAATATCAAAAGTATTTTTACTTAAAGGAAGATTTCCATTTTTTATCGGCGCGAATTCCTTATACGTCTTACTGTCGATTGATTCGATACGTTTTATTAAGTGCGGTCTCCACACGGTGCCGCCGTTGGCAAAAGAGCTGTAAGCGTTAGCTAACTGCAGAGGGGTGACCAAATCGTAGCCCTGACCGATGGCTATGGATATGGTTTCACCAGGCTGCCAAGGCTCCTTCGTTCTCGCCAATTTCCATTGTTCTGTCGGTACAATGCCGTTTTTTTCATTAGGTAAATCAATGCCGCTTGCTTCTCCTAAACCAAAGAGTTTCGCGTATTTAGCTATCTTATCTACACCCAATAATTTGCCGACATTATAAAAATAGACATCGCACGATTCGACAATAGCCCGATGGAGGCTTATGGAGCCGTGGCCGTTTTTATGCCAGCAATGAAAGGTTTTATTACCCATCTTAAAAGACCCGTTACAAAAGAATTTTGTGTTGGGAGTGATAATGCCTTCTTCCAAAGCGGCAGCGGCGACTATTAGTTTGTAAGTCGAACCGGGAGGATATTGACCGGATATCGCCCTATTGGACATAGGAGCCAAGGGACTGTTTTGCAGTTTATCCCATTGATCGTAAGAAATTCCACTGTTGAATAAATGAGGATCGAAGGAAGGCGAACTTACCATGGCCAATACCGAACCGTCGCGTGGATCCAAAGCAACTGCCGCGCCGGCTTTTCCTTTAAATTCTTGCCAAGCGGCTTTCTGTAAATCAGCATCAATGGTCAGCACAGCGTTATAACCGGGAACAGGTTCGATTCGGCGTAAATTTTTCATTTCTTTGTCGTAAACATTTACCTCCACCAGTTCCGCGCCGCTACGGCCGCGGATAAAAGAATCAAGAGTTTTTTCCACGCCATGCTTTCCTAAAACATCACCGTAAGCGTATTCTTCATCACCATTTTCCAATTCTTCTTTGTTGATTTCTCCTGTGTAACCAATTACCGGCGCCATCATTTCTCCACTGAGATATAAGCGGACAGGTGAAACATCGATATAGAGGCCCGGCAGATCCAGGGAATTGGTTTCCACCAAGGCAACTTTTTCCATGCCCACGTTCTTTTCCAATTTTATCGGCAAATATGGTTTCACTATTTTGGAAAAGGACTCGTCGTCAGCAAATTCCAGGGATTTCTTTTTGTACAGGATTTTTAGTTTTTCGATTAACTGTTCGTAATCTTTTACCTTGCCGGGCATGTAAACGACATCAAAAGAAGGGAAATTATCCACCAGCAAATGTCCTTTCCTATCCATAATCAGGCCGCGCAAAGGCTTAATTTTCCGAAAACGGACGGAATTAAATTCCGATCTTTGCTTCAATTCTCCTCCCTTGATAACTTGCAGATACCAAAGCCTGATCAACAAAACGGAGAAGATGATCAATAATAAAGCGAAAACGATTTTAAACTTCTGCCGAAATTCGGACGTTTCCGGTCCGTTCAGCAAGTTTAAGCGGTTTTCCATAGAAAAATACCTCTAGCCGATGCATCAGATAAAAAAATACGGGTGCAGCGAGGCCGACTACCAAAGCCTGTGGTAAAAAAATAAAAGGAATATTTGCCAATATATCAAATTTAAAAATTAAATTATAAAATAGAATCACCAAAATTTCCTCCAGAAAAGCACAAATGAAACTAAACAAGGCAATGAAATACATTTTTTCGGTAGCCATCCGGAAAGAAGCAAGAAATGAGCACAGAAAAATGACTACATAAATAAAAGTAAATAATCCGATTACCGAACCGGCGACGCAATCAAATACAAACCCAAGAATAAAAGCAAAGATTGATCCCCTGATTAAATCAAGCCTAAATCCGGCGTAAACGACAGCAATTAGAGATATTTCAATCACCAGACGGCCGGAAAATATTATGTCGGCGATAGTTGTTTGCACTACTACCAGTAATATTGATAAAAAGGGGAGCGATAAATAATAAAGCATTGTTATTTACTTCCCGGTTCCTCGGAAGCTAAAACCAAAACTTCTTCCAATTTGGTAAAATCAACAAATGGAGCAACATTAATTTTCAAAAATAGTCCGGCATCTTGTTTTAGGACATAGCTAACCTTGCCGATTAACAAACCTTTGGGGAATATACCCCCCATGCCGGATGAAATAACGGAATCACCTTCCTGAACATCCTGATTTTTATAAATATATTTTAAAATGCATCCGCGGGAGCCCGCACCGCTAACAATTCCTTGCGTTCGCGTTCTCTGTAAAATAGCGCCAATGTTATTGTTTTCATCAATAAGCAGCAGCACTTTGGAAACATGCCAGGAAACATCAATCAAGCGGCCTATTAATCCCGGAGTCGCAATAACTGGCATGCCTATTTTTAGGCCATGAGCCGTACCTTTGTTAATCAATATCGTCTTGGATAGGGCGGCCTGCTCATTGCCGATAACCCGGGCAGAAATGAAACGATAGTTATAATCATCTCTAAGAGCAAGAAGTTTACTTAGTCTCTGCGCTTCCAGATAACCTTCCTGATATAAAACAAACTCTGCTTTGATCTCGTTAATTTTTTTGTTTAAATTTTTATTTTCTTCTTCGAGACCGACAAGAAAAATATAGCGCAGCCAGGCATCACTTACACTTTTGACGGAAATGCTCAAAACTTTTTGCACAGGCGCGGTTGCTTCTAACACGATTTTTCTGAAAAACCCTCCGCCTGTATCATACTTAACGCTATAGGACAGCATAAGCAGAGCTATGATAAGAACAACAGCAACAAAAATAACAGTCTTATAATTTCTCAAAAAAAACATTTTTTACCTAAATAGGAAAATAATCATAAAACCGCATGGAACGCTGATTACTGTGCACGAAGGTATGCAGAGCCCATTTTATCACCAGATACTTTTATACTTGAATAGCAATCTCTTTGAGGATATCGAGTTGATCCAGAGCCATGCCTGCGCCCCTGGCCACGGCTGACAGAGGATCATCGGTAATTGTTATAGGTAAGCCTGTTTCTTCTCTGATAAGGATGTCGATATTTTGCAGAAGAGCTCCGCCACCTGTAAGAACGATGCCGCGGTCAACAATATCACCGGCAAGTTCTGGCGGAGAGTTTTCTAAAGCGTCTTTAATAGCATCGACGATAAGAGTAAGCGGCTCGTTAATGGCTTCCCTGATTTCTTCCGAATTGATTTCGATGATTTTGGGAATTCCCGAAATCAAATCCCTGCCTTTCACATCGCCGATTTTAATTTCTTCGAGGGGATAGGCGCAACCAAGATCGATTTTGATAGTTTCAGCCGTTCTTTCACCGATAAGTAAGTTGTATTTGCGCTTCATATATTGAATGATTGCTTCATCCATCTTATCGCCGGCAACCTTTATGGATTTTGAATAAACAATGCCACCAAGGGAAATAACGGCGACTTCCGTCGTCCCGCCGCCAATATCAACCACCATCGAACTTGTCGGCTCGGCAATAGGCAAACCGGCACCGATAGCTGCGGCCATTGGCTCTTCGATTATATAAATTTCTCTGGCGCCGGCCGACTCGATTGTTTCGCGCACGGCACGTCTTTCTACTTGAGTTATTCCCGAGGGCACCGCAACAATAATACGCGGACGAACCAATGCTTTACGGTTATGCACAGATAAAATAAAATGTTTCAGCATTGCCTCAGTTACATCAAAATCAGCAATGACACCGTCGCGCATCGGTCTGATAGCCATAATATTGCCCGGAGTTCGACCCAGCATGACTTTAGCTTCATTACCCACGGCAAGAACTTTTTTCATCCCTCTGGCATCTTGATGAACAGCCACAACAGAAGGTTCATTTAGAACAATTCCTTTACCCTTGACAAAAACCAATGTATTGGCTGTACCTAGATCAATTGCCAGGTCGTTGGAAAATCGCCCCAAAATATAATCGAACAGCATTTATCCTCCAGTCTTTTTTACATGAAATGATATAATTTACTCTCTTACGGAGATGTTTTCTATACCGTATTTCCTAATCCTAATCAACGCCTTTTTAAATTATGTTTGCTTTTTACAAGTGACTGTAATAGAAAAAACCAGAGTTCTAGTTGCTATCGGGCAAAATTAATTATCCTTTTGAGGTGAATTTATGCTGAGATTTTTGCGTAGAAACGCGCGCAGTTGGGTAATGTACATAATACTGGGGGTAATCATTTTCGTTTTTGTCCTTTATTTCGGTTCGAATAGAGGCAGAGATTCAGCGAATGCAATAGCCATAATTGACGGAAAAACAATCAGCGAAGCAGAATTTCGTAACGAACACGAAAAATTATTGGATATAGTCAGAATGCGTTACGGCACAAATCTTTCTCCGGAAATGCTGAAGAAATTGGATCTCAAACAGAGGGCGTACAATAGCCTGATTAACCGGCATATTATCATCGCTAAAGCCGCGGACTTAAAGGTTCAAGTCTCCGACGAGGAATTAAGGAATATGATCATAACTATGCCGGCATTACAAACAGATGGTGTGTTTGATGAACGTAAGTATGAACAAATGCTGCGCTATAATAGATCGTCTGCTGAAGATTTCGAAGCTCTCCAAAAAATTGATCTAATGGCCAATAAAATTGAATCGATTGTGCGCGAAGGTATTAAGGTTTCCGATAGGGAAATTTACGACATTTATGTTTTGCAAAATCAAAAAATCAACGTTAACTTTGTGCAAATTTCCGGCAAGAATGTAAAAAAGCAAATTACTCCCACGCTGGCGGAACTGGAAAGCTATTTGAGCAACAACAGCAATTTATTTCGCCGTCCCGAACAGGTAAAAATTAAATATCTATTTTTTCCCAGCAATGTGTTTTCACCGGGCAGCATCAGCGATTCCGATGTTCGCGATTATTACAATCGCAGCAAAGATAAGTATAGAAACAAGGAAGGCAAGCAATTATCACTGGCCGATGTGAAGAATGCCATCATCAAAGAATTCAAGAAAACAAGAGGAATGCAAAACGCTTACAAAGAAGCCAAAAAGGCTCATGACGTTATTTATCAAGAAGATAATTTTGATGCCTACAGCAATAAAAATAATTTAAAAGTTTATAATGTGGAATTTTTTCCTCTTAATAAGCCGCCGAAAGAATTTACCTCTATGAGAGATCTTGCCGCTGTGCTTTTGGATTTGCAGAAAAACGAAATCAGTAAAATTCTTGTTGCTGAAAACGGCTATTATCTTTTGAAAGTTTTAGATAAAAAGCCTGCTTATTTGCCGAAACTCAAAGATATAGAAAATGAAGTAAAAAATCATTTTATTGAAAACGAAATGAATGTGCTGGCCGGAAGGGAAGCGCAAACGATTTTAGATCGGGTAAAATCGGGAGAATCTTTCGATAAAATCGCCAGAGAAAAAGGTTTGAAAATTAATGAAACGGGGTTCTTCATGCCGGGCAATACTATTCCCAAGTTAGGATTTAATCAGGATGTGGCTGAAGCTCTTTATCAACTTTCCGTCCAGAAACCATATGCGGAAAGGCCGCTGTTCATCAATAATTCTTATGTCGTATTAAAGCTAAAGGATTTGAGCAAACTGGATATGAAAGATTTTGAATCAAAAAAAGACTCCTATAAAAAGGTATTTGCTTCCATCAAAAGGGAAGAAGCAATGCAGACATGGTTGGAGGGCAATAAAATGGCCATGATTAAGGAGAAAAGAATTAACATTAAAAAGGAAGCGAAGGATTTATAATCACGGGTATCTATGAAACCCTCCGCCTATAGCGGGATCAATTCGACTTACAAATTTCAGTTCCCTCCGGTCCTGAAAAAGAAGGATGTGTCATTAATCCCGAGGTCTTGACCTCGGGATAATTCGACTCACAATTTTCAGCGTGTGACCTTTAGGTTATTCACTTTGTTCCTGAAAAAAGAGATGTGTCATTAATCCCTACTTGCTTCGCTCGCGGGATAGTTCGGCTAGCAAGTTTCAGGTCACTTCGTTCCTGAAACTTGAGTCTCACTAAAAGGGGAGGAGCAGATAAAAACCCTTCCCTTTGATTTTTGGTGGAGCTGAGCGGGATCGAACCGCTGGCCTCTTGAATGCCATTCAAGCGCTCTCCCAGCTGAGCTACAGCCCCAATAAAACGTGATTAATTTGCAGCCCCCTTAACACAAGCATTAATTGCTTGTCAACAGATTTTAGCTTGACTTTCTGCTTACCGACTATATAATCGCTGCCCGTGCCGGAGTGGTGAAACTGGTAGACGCAGGGGACTCAAAATCCCCCGTTCGCAAGGACATGTCGGTTCGATTCCGACCTCCGGCACCAGTAGAATCAGTGGTTTGCAACGTTCAGCGTTACAACCTTTTTTCGTTTTTGGGCCGATTGTAACTAAATTGTAACTGTTCTTTTAGTAAATTGCTGGCGCTTGATCGCTGCTTCTTTCAGATCATCCTGCGACACGATGTTATAACAATCAAAAACACTGCGCGTTTTGTGTCCAGAAATCATCATAACAACACGCTCGGGAACACCGGCTCTCACCATATTCCTTATTGCACTTCGCCGGAGGTCATAGAAAAGCAAACCTGATTTACTAACGGTGCCGCAAGAATTTTAATATAAACAATAAGATATTCTTTTGCAATTTATTAAAGGTATTATGAACAAAAATATTTGTAATTTCTTAATAAAATATTTCAATGATAATAGAGTTGGGAAAGAACAAATAACCAAGTTATTAAAAACAGAAACTGCGACTAATTTTTTACTTATATGGTCCATCTTTGAATCAAAATGCTTCAATGGATTTTGCAGGGATGATTTAATAGTAAAATATAACGATGTCTTTACCGATAAAAAAATAAAAAAGGATTTTGAAAAATTAGTTCAAGTATTTCATAATCGTTATCAAGACAAAAACAAATGGAAAAATTTATGCTATAAAAATGAGAATAAGAATGTAACCGATATTAAGAACAAAAGATATGAAGACTTAACTGAAGAAGAGAAATTAATATTTGGATTATATGTGGTATTTAGATTTAGGAATAATATTTTCCATGATAATAAGAAGCTGGATAGTTGGCTCGCCTATAAAGAACAAATTAATAATTGTATTTCAATGATGTTGAATATCATGATTGATAAGAATATTACGACTGATACACAATAAAAATGCCTGACAACTGCTTATTAATGAAACTTTGTAGGTGCGGGTAGTATTTGCTTCTTCCTGAAAGAGTTAGAGCTGATTTTACCGAAGATATACGTAAAATAGCCATTTTAAATTTGAAAACTCTGACCGGTTGAGTCGGTTGGTGCCGGCCGCGGGCTTCAAACCCGTTGGGCAAACCCGGCAAGGTTTGCTGTTCAGTTCGATTCTGAAACCGGTCTTAAAGTTTTATAGGAGCAGCAAAAAAATATTCAATAGAGGTTGAAACTACAGCAAAAGAAGAATATAAGCTTCATCTGAAACCTCATGTATTCAACGACAAATAAAATTGTTTTTAAAGACGCGTCCACCGTGATTTTAATCCGGCCGTCGAAATCCAGCGACTGGGAAATATTTTTAGCGCGGCGTAATCAGAAGCAGGCCTTCATGGCGGGGGCGTATGTGTTTCCCGGCGGGCAGCTGGAAGAAACCGACAGCGACCCGCAGCTCGAAAATTATATCAAGACCGCAGATGTCTTTGATCCTTGCCGGCTACTGCAGGATAATAACCTGCCTATAGAAAAAGCGCGCGGACTGTTTATCACTGCCATCAGGGAAACTTTCGAAGAGGCCGGCATTCTTTTAGGCGGCAAAACTACCGGAAACTTTGTTTCGTTTTATGACAAGAACGTTCTTAAAAGATTTAATGATTACCGGCCGAAGCTTAATGCCTCGCAAATTACACTGGCGGAAATTGCCCGAAAAGAAAAGATTTTGTTATTCCCCGACACTCTGATCCCTTATGCCCACTGGATTACGCCGGAATTTGAAAAAATGAGATTTAACACCCGCTTTTTTCTGGCCAAGTTGCCGCCCTGCCAAACACCCGTGGCCGATGCGGTAGAGCTTACGGAATCGCTCTGGGTAACACCGCAAAAAGCGTTGGAAATGCAGCGTGAGCAGAAAATCCTCTTAATGCCGCCCACCCTGAAAACTATAGAAGAGTTAGCTGCCTTTAGAGATATTGAAGAACTGTTTTCCACAACCGAAAAAAAGATTATCTATCCCATCCTGCCGCAATTAGCGGGAAACAGCCTTAAGTTACCGCATGATCCCGAATACAGTATTGATGTTTATAAACGGCCGCCAAATCCTAACGAACCTTCCCGCATCTTAAGTGAAAACGGTGTGTGGAAGACAGCGTTCTACGGAGGAACTCCATCGGTATAAGCCCTAAATAACAAACCCCGGCCTTTAATTGTCTAAAGTCCGGGGCTGATTATTTCCATAAAAAGGCGTTTTACGCTTAGAATTTTACCTGGGGAGCAGTTTTGGCTTCTTTAGGCGCTTCGAAATAAGGATTTTCTTTAAAATTGAACATACCGGCGATTATGTTCGCGGGGAATGATCTGATGGCCTCGTTATAAGTCTTGACCGCTTCATTATATCTCATTCTTTCCACGGCAATTCTATTTTCCGTGCCGGCCAGCTCATCCTGCAGACGCATAAAATTCTGATTCGATTTCAAATCCGGGTATCTTTCGACTACCAATAAAAGTCTGCTCAAAGCGCCGGATAATTGATTGTTGGCCGCAATTTTATCGGGAATATTACCCGCCCCGCCGACTTTCGCGCGCGCGTTGGTCACTTCCACAAAAACACTTTTTTCTTGCTTGGCGAAACCTTTGACTGTTTCCACCAAATTGGGAATCAAATCATAACGGCGCTGCAACTGGTTTTCCACTTGTGACCAAGCGGCTTTTATCGCCACATCCATCTTGACAAATTTATTGTAGTTGCCGGCAAAAAGCGAGTAAATGGCAAGAGCGATAACAAGTATTACCACCAGCACGATGATTAAATTTCTTTTTCCTGATTCCATTTTAATCCTCCTAAATTATGTTAGCTCATTTTATAATGAATCGACGATATTGCACATATTCGCGACTTCCTGAGTATATTTTGTAAAGAGTCTGACGATATCAGCGCCGGACAAATTGCTCTTCCCTTCTTTAATATCCGCGCATTGGAGAAACGCTTCGGCATCAATTGCAAAAACTTTAGCCAGCTCGTTGATTGTATCGCGTCTTTTTCGCGGCGCGGCATCATGCTTATAATAAAGCAGAGCTTTAAAAATGGAAATAAATGCTGTAAAGGAACGGCTGATTAAATTTTTCAGTTGCCGCGGCTGGCCCTGGGCTTCCAGATAACCCTGACGCAGCAAAATCAGCTTTCCTTTTAGTTCCCTTTCTATTTGCAAACGCAAATTTTCCGGGCTGACATCTATCTGTTCCAGAACGTTATCACCATAAATCAAAACATGATTATTTTTCATATTCAAAAATTCAATGGGGTAACAATCCAAAGAAGTATTAATGAACGCTTTAGTCATAACCAGAGGTAAGGCGACGCCGCGTTTTTTCCAGTATTTAATGGTAGCAAATGCGTCCGCTAATTTATCTATGCCTTCCGGCGTCAAAACCAAAAGCAAATTAATATCCGACTTGCCTTTGATATAAGAGCCGCCGGCGGCACTGCCGTAAAGTATAAGAGACACAAGTTCTCTGCCGAATACTTTCAGATAGGCTTGAGTTAAAGGAACAAAAACATCTTGTGGTTTATCTGGTATTTTTGCCATTTTACACACCTGATTAGTTTGTTAAAAATCTCGGCCGGCTCCGCCGCCGCCACTGCCACCGCCGCCAAAGCCTCCAAACCCGCCGCCGAAACCGCCGCCACCGCCACGGCCGCCACTCAAGAACAGAAGCAACAACCAGGGGAGCATTGATCGGCCTGTTCTTGTACCTAAAAGCAGAGCGGCCACAACAAGAAAAATAATTATTCCAAAAATATTAATGCCTTTATTCTCTGCTCGGGTTCTGGTCCGGTATGGAGTCGGCGATCCGCTTAATTGAACACCGGCATCTTTGGCAATATAAACAGAACAGGCATACATCCCGTTATAAAGGGCTTGGCCGTAATTGCCGTCCTTAAGCAGCGGAATAACATACTTATCCAGTATTTCACCGACTAAACCATCCGGCAGTATCCCTTCCACTCCATAGCCGGTTTCAATGCGGATTTTTCTTTCTTTGACGGTAAGGAAAATCAAAACACCTTTATCTTCACCTTTTTTTCCGATACCCCACGCTTTGTAAAGGCCATTGGCATAAAGGCTGTAATCTCCATTCTCGCCGACAGTATCAACAGTTGCCACGACAACAGCCGTGCCTGTTTTCTGCAATACTTCGCTCGCCAACGCCTCCATTCTTGCAGTATCGGCCGAATCAATTACATTGGCAAAATCATTGACTGCTCCGCGCGGCGATGGGTATTTCTCGGCTGAGAATGAAGAACTCGTTAACAGAGTGATAAATATCGCCGTGCAGAGAGACAGTATTATTTTACCTCTGCTGCCGGGAGGTTTGATCATTTCATTTTTCACAACGTACCAAAAGATTATTTAGAATCGAATTTTTTTACTATTTAACCATTAAGCGGAACTATTGCGTAAAGAGCGCCACCTGTCAAGCTGGAAATGATAGCCGAAAATTGGCCTTGTGCAAGCGATAATTAAATACTAAGGAGATATTAAATAGAGAAGAAAATATTCAAAATAATTGCATCTGATGAATCCCAAAATCATTTTAATTCATCCGCCAATTGCCAAGCCGGCGGAACCGCCGGCAGGTATCGCCAAATTATCCTCCTGCCTGAAAGCATATAACATTAACCACCAAGTCATTGATGCCAATCTGGAAGGCATTCTTTACTTGATACAAAATACTGCCCAAAATAATACGGCAACCGATCGCTGGACATTGCGCGCCGTAAAAAATTTGCAGCGCAATCTTGTCACTATACGGAATATAGCAACGTACAGCAATAGAAGCATGTATCAGCGGGTTGTCTCCGACGTTAACCGTCTTTTAAATTCAGCGGGCAAAGCCCGGGGCATTGATATGTCGCTTGCCGATTATCATGACAGCAATCTCACGCCGGTGAAGAGCTCCGATTTAATTTGCGCCGCGGAAAAATATCCAGATAATCCTTTTTACCCATACTTGGAAACCCGTTTGACTGACGCATTAAAAGAAGGGCCGGAATTTATCGGCTTTTCCCTGAATTACTTGAGTCAGGCTCTTTGCACTTTCGCTATGATCGGGTTTATCAAGCACATCAATCCACGGCAGAGGATCATTTTGGGCGGGTCGCTGACAACTTCGTGGGTAAAGCTTGGTGCCCGCAGTGATATTTTTAACGGGCTTGTGGATGAAATGGTGGCTGGCGCCGGAGAACAAAAATTACTGGAGTTGTTGGGAATCAACGATGGCCGGATAAATTACCCACCTGATTATAAAGAATTTTCCGGTAATCAATATTTTGCTCCCGGCATTATTTTGCCCTATAGCAGTTCCCGCGGTTGTTATTGGCATAACTGCGCTTTTTGTCCGGAAAAATCGGAAGAGAACCCTTATTTACCGTTGCCCGTTTCTCAAGTTTTGGAAGAACTGCAGGCGCTTACCCGGCAGATGAATCCGGCATTGATTCATATTTTGGATAACGCCATAAGTCCGGCGCTGTTAGGCGCACTGGCTCAAGAACCGCTAGGCATTCCCTGGTATGGATTTACACGCGTCACAAAACACTTAGCAGATGATGATTTTTGCTTGGCTTTAAAAAAGAGCGGCTGTGTTATGCTTAAGCTGGGGATTGAATCCGGCGATCAGGAAGTGCTTGACCGGTTGAATAAAGGGATAGATTTGCCGACTGCTTCGGCGGTTCTAAAATCGCTCAAGAGAGCAGGCATTGCCACTTATGTATATTTACTTTTCGGAACTCCGCCGGAATCTAAAGACAGCGCCATGAAGACCTTGGATTTCGCAATTGAGCATCAGGATTGCATTGATTTTTTGAATCTGGCGATTTTTAATTTACCTTCCGGGAGCATTGAGGCGCAAAGCCTGGAAACTGGCGATTTTTATGAGGGCGACCTGTCTCTTTACAAGAATTTTCAGCATCCTCTGGGCTGGCAGCGGCCGGTTGTGCGCAATTTTTTGGAAAAAACTTTCAAAAAACATCCGGCCGTAGCGCCAATAGTCCAGCGTATGCCGGGATTTTTTACCTCCAACCACGCCCCGTTTTTTGTTTTAAACAAAGCTTATTAATTGATCGGAACTAAATTACAATTACAATACTTGACTACACCTTGTCTTGCGTATGTCCTTCTCACGAGAGTTGAGGATTACTGATAGAAAGGTCTAAAATTCAGATCAACGTTTCAAGGGAGCTCAAGACGAAATGACTGTTACGTGCTCTCTCCTACTTTTTACAATGACAAATTAGCGTAACGACACATCCTTAAGGATGGGGAAAGTAGGTATTGTGACAAGTTCAACTAGCAACATTAAAAAATCCATCGCAGAGATATTAGCAGGACAAGGGATTCAATGGTTTGCCGCAGTCAATCTTTTACTTTCATCTCAAAGAGTGTGAGTTCCGATTTAATTATCGGAACCAAAATATCTATTATCAGTTTATTTTAAAACTGCTGAGAAAGGAACCCTCTCGGCTAGTCTAGACCCTTTTTTAATTCTTTGTCTAACTTTGCCCCAGGATTTTGTGATCAAGAAGCTTTCTTCCATATTATCTGCCATTCGAACGAATTTTGGCCATGGGATAGAAAAGGTAAGTACTTCGGGAGAAACACAAGGCCGGGCAGAGACATCAAACATACCCAATACCGCACAAGGTCGTTTGGATTGGAGTTCATAGTAAGGATAATAAACTATAGTACCGCAACCGGCACCAAAGGGAGCAATGACCCCATTAGGTTCCTTTTCATCATAATTTGCTAAAGTGAAAAGACCTGAAAGGACATCCGGGGGAGCAAAGAAAATGATCACTAACGGTTCATCACTTTCTTCCATGGAGTCCCACCGTTTGAACACAATATATTTTGCAGGCGCTTTAAACAGGGACTGTTGCTTCATGATCTCTTTAACAACTTCTGGCGACTTCTTATATCTTTCACCCTCAAGTTTTCCCGGAATACCGTAAGAAAGGAAATATTCAAAATTGGGTGCCTGCTTATCCTCGAAGCCCAGGTATAGCCTTCCACCACCACAGCCTGTTGTATAGACATCAAAACATCTCGTATTACCGTTACGTACACTTGCTAAATCACCGATGATACAGCGATGTCCCTTCGGCGGCTTTAACATGCTTTTTTCTTCTTTCACATTGGTGTAGTAAAATCCGATGGGCAAATCAGCTCCGGGAAAGTATTTGTTCCATTTTTGTTCGAATTCATTCCTGAATTTCTTTTCCATGACGATCTTCCTTCACCTTTAACATATAACTATATTAGATATTTGCTATTGTCGGTTAATATTTCTTTTTTGCATATTTATCTGTTTACAATTCTAATTACCAGCGTCATCATTCATATCTTAATTTTGAGGAACAATCATTCACGAAAATATATATAGTTACCAACAAATAAAGACCCTACTAATAAAGCGACAATAGCGTATAGAAAGTGTGATTTCTCTGAGATTATATTAGACATTTTTCTTATTGGATTCACAGAAATTAATCCACATTGGACGTAGGTTGTTGCATTATCATCATTCTATTCTCCACATTTTTGACAATACATATTTACTTACCTCCAATACTAAAAAAAGATCATCGCCAGAGCCTGCGCAAAACAAGCAGGCTTTTCCTGTCCCTCGATTTCAATAGTGTGTGTTAGAGTCATAAGAATTCTATTATCAGGCCTTTCTTCTAGCGCTGTTAAAACAATGTGATCACGGATTTTTGCTCCGGAAAAAACAGGATTGATAAACCGCACTTTATCCAGACCATAGTTAATCGACATTTTGGCTCCTTCCAATTTAATTGGTGACTGATAACTGAAAAAAGGCAAAAGTGAGAGCGTAAGAAATCCGTGAGCAACAGTTTTGCCGAAAGGACCCTTGGCTGCTTTTTCTTCATCTACATGGATCCACTGATGATCGTGAGTGCTATCGGCAAATTTGTTAATCTGGTCTTGTGTGATCTGTGTCCAATCAGAAAGATAAATTTCCTTGCCAATAAATATCTGCATATCTTTTATTACCGATGCTACCGACATGTTTGAGTTCCTCCCTATTTCTGGATTGATTATCCAATAAATTGTTGCGTACTCATCAACAGCACTAAAGACAATATATCATAAAAAAGATCTTTGCATAACCTTTGATTTGGATATTTTCAATTATTAGTTACCATTTTTGTAAATTAAATTTGTTAATGGAGACTTGATTTTTTCTTCTGAAATGAGGAAGGCTACGCACTATATTTTATCGCAGAAGCATATTCATGTGTTGATAAAAGTTGGGAATGTAGAGATTGTATCATCCTGAGCGATGATGATTATTTTGAAAAACGTTGGTCTAGACAATGAAATTTATAATTTGAACTGCATCATATGGGACAATTGACGGCTCCCATTTATGAAGAAAAATGTTGACCGACAAATGGAACGCCCCTATTAATCAGACATTAATTTTTACGTCGATACCGAAAACACAACGCTATCAATATTCCCATCAATAAAAGTGCCAGGCCATTGCCAAAGATGAACACCATGTCCTTCACATAGAGAGCATAAATCATAATCATGGACATGCCGGTCATCAAGATTATCAGATAAGAAATGCTCAAACCAGTGGTGCATTTTGTTCGGTATGTCTTGATAATTTGCGGAATGGCGCTGACACACATAATTAGTGATCCAGTTATTCCCAATATTTCAAAGAAATGTGCTGTATTCATAATATAGCCCCGAAAAATAAAAAAACCTCCCTAAAATGAAATATCCACTTCGTGGGAGGCTAACTTTTTCAAACCTTGTAGGGCCTGTTTATTTCTGACAGGCAGATATATTCACAAGCAATATTTGCAATTAATATAATGAAACGTATAAATAATGTCAAATGAAATTTATTTAAATTATGGTTAATGATGTTGTTACGTGTAATATCTACAAGTCAACAACAATGGTGAATAAAATATTTTGAGGATTTGTGTATTAATCTAACGAAAAGCTCAGCAGCACGTTTTTTTGTGTCCTCTAGAGCGCCTTGTTAACCAATCTGTCACCTATTTCCCCGTTCGCTCATATTTTCTTTGCTGTGCGTAATCGTCATCTAGCACCGAAACGAACTCAAGTTTTGCTTTATTAAAAATTACTCCATTTCAACTTAAAGCCTTTTCCTGTAACTATTGATTCTTCCACGACCGGAATATTCCCGCTTTCGGGGAGATAAATCTTCATGGGACAGGAATCTGTTATATCTTTCTTGATATCTATGCCGGGCATGACCTCTATGAGTTCCATGCCTCTTTGAGTAAGTTTAAAGACCCCGACATTTGTTACGTAAAGGACCGTTTTATTCTTCTTGAGTGCCTGTTTCCCGCTCATTGTTATTTCGTTTACTTTATCTATGAATTTGTGTTTGCCGGGTTTTTCAATTATAAGTTTTCCGTTTTTGATCAACATTCTGGCTCCCGTCATCCAGCTTCCTACGAAAATTATTGTCTCTGCCGCAGCACAAAAATCCGGGAATCCGCCGGGTCCTACATAATTGATGGCTCCTTTTCCGCGCTTTGACACATTTATATTTCCACAGCTGTCTGCTTCAAGTATTCCAAGGATGGTCACATCGAGATGCTCGTAGCATAGATGAAAGGTTTGGGGCGAAGAGATTATCTTCTTCGGATTGATGTCCGCCCCGAAGAAAATACCGGGTCCAGGAAGTCCGCCTATCACTCCTGTTTCGGATATAAAGGTTACATCATCAAAGAGACCGCCTTCGTAAATAAGGCGTGAAACTTCCTCGGGCAGTCCGACACCTACAACTATGTTGGGGCATTTTTTGACATATCTGGTAAATACCGAGCCACCGAGCCGGGCCAGCGCATTGTCAACCTGGCCGCGCTTTGGCGTTATGCCGAGAACCCGATTGATAAATTCCAGTTTTTCAATGGCGTCTTTCTTATCAACCTTAGCGCCTACTGTGAACATTTTCCAATATTTAAGCTGCGGGATGGAGGCTGCCTGTTCATTGTAAGGATGCACCGCTATTGCGTCCACCTTGTCGGCGGGAAGGAAAATATCCTTTTCGTTTTTTTCGATTATTTCCGCCACACTCACAAGCACCTTGCCTCCGTTTGCCCTGGCTGCAAGCGCGGACTCGTAACTTTCCGTAAACATGCAGCAGTTCCGGATATAGATATTTCCCTCTCTGTCTGCAGCGGGAGCGATGAAGTAGGCAATATCTATTTTGGGAAGCCGGTACTGTAATTTATTGCCCGATACTTGAGTCAGGCTTTTCCCTGTTCCGGGTATTACAAGAGTCCCGTTTCCTATCCGCGGATCAAGAAAGGTGCCGACACCTGTTTCAGTCTCTATTTCGAATACACCCCGGCTCTGTGCTTCAACAAGAAAGCTTTCTATTCCTTGAGGAAAGGTATGAAGCTCAACCTGGCCCAGATCGGCCAGCCTAAGCATCGCTTTTGCCGTTTCAAGATGACCCGCAATATAGCGGGTAACACATCCCTTATGTTTAGCAATCTCTTCGATAGTTCCCGGTACCTTTCCGCGCCCGCCCTGTGCCCCGATATTTATATGCGTCAGGTTCCTTGGATGTCCTGTTTCGCGGAATAATCTTTCTGTTGCCCAGAACCATACCGAGCAGCGAGTATTTCCGCCAAGCCCGGAAGAGAATACGATTGCGCCATCCGGTATAAGTTTTATTGCTTCCATGGCGCTCATGAATTTCGGATTCTTGATACCTTCAATCCTGTAATCAAGGTTTTTCCTGTTCCAGGTAAATCGCCATCTTAAAATGTGGGCAAGAAGTTTTACTTTTGTTAAAATATGCACAACTCATCCTTTTTTTGATTTGGTAAGACATTGCTTGTTCATGGTTGAACTATAAGAAACTCGGTCTTGTGTGTCAAGGAAATCTTGGCGAATGAATTTTTACCACAAAATATGGGGTACTGTATCGGTGATGCGAATTTCATTATTATAATTACAATACTTGACTTCACCTACCTATACGTAACATAATCAGTATTTGCCTTTGATATTATGGTGTTATGTTGTGTTTAAGATTTCATAAATTCCATATCTCGTCAAGAGTTATTTGAGTTGCCAGCCGTTCGTTGTAT
>Ga0182027_10003021_pt1 | contig 26969 bp, 26 predicted proteins | sample 712E1DmetaG_FD_121300 | JGI IMG/M metagenome (GOLD analysis project Ga0182027, IMG submission 121300) | Permafrost microbial communities from Stordalen Mire, Sweden - 712E1D metaG (Illumina Assembly) | ecosystem: Environmental > Terrestrial > Soil > Wetlands > Permafrost | place: Sweden...
AGAAAAACAGTTGCCGGTAAAAAGAAGGCACCATCTAAGAAATAAAGTTCGATAACCCGGAGGTTTAGTTTTGGCTAAAGTTGTAAAAAAAGCAAAAAAGAAAACACACGTTGATGCAAACGGTGTTGCCCATATAAAAGCGACTTTTAATAATGTTATAGTATCGATAACTGATATTTACGGAAACACAATTGCCTGGTCTTCAGCCGGTAAAAATGGATTTAAAGGCTCCAGAAAAAACACCCCTTTTGCTGCACAGGTTTCTGCTGAAGCTGCAGCTAAAGAGGCATATGAGCTAGGATTAAGAAAAATTGATGTTTTTGTAAAGGGTCCCGGTTCGGGAAGGGAGGCTGCTATAAGAGCCCTGAATACTGCAGGTCTTGAAATTAGTTCAATTAAAGATGTTACACCTATACCTCATAACGGATGCAGACCACCTAAGAAAAGAAGAGTTTAATTTATTGGAGAATTAGTAAATGGCAAGATACACCGATTCAGTTTGTAAATTGTGTAGAAGAGAAAAGCAGAAATTATTTTTAAAAGGACAGAAATGTTATACGGAAAAGTGCCCGGTTGAGCAAAGAAATTATCCTCCCGGCCAACATGGAGTTTCAAGAAGAGCAAAAATCTCTGAATATGGGGTTCAGCTAAGAGAGAAACAGAAAATTAAAAGATTATATGGGCTTCTCGAAACACAGTTTAGAAATTATTTTGAAAAGGCGAATAAATCAAAAGGTATAACCGGCGACAATTTAGTTAAACTTTTAGAAAGTAGACTTGATAATGTTGTTTACAGACTGGGATTTGCGTCATCCAGAAAACAAGCAAGGCAAATTATAACACACAGACATATAATTGTTAATGAACAATTAGTTGATATCCCTTCATTTATTCTTGGTGCAGGTGATATTATTAAAATAAAAGATAAAAGCAAGAAACTTGATTTTATTCACAACTCCCTGAAAAGAGTTAAAGATAATACATATTCCTGGTTATCTATAGATAAAGCCTCTCTATCCGGAACATTTCTTCAGGTTCCTGACAGAGCCGATGTTCCTCTAAATGCCAATGAACAATTGGTAATTGAGCTTTATTCAAAATAATAACTATTTTTAAAGATTTTTTTAGAGGATTATAAATGAGCGTTTCATATTTAAAAATGCCGGAAGCCGTAGTGCTTGACGAAGCAACCTATACCAATACATATGGCAAATTTTCACTTCAGCCACTTGAAAGAGGTTATGGTGTTACTTTGGGAAATTCTATCAGAAGGGTTTTGTTGTCTTCATTAACCGGAGCAGCTATAACAGCCGTAAAATTCAGCGGTGTATTACATGAGTTTACTACTATTGAAGGAGTTGTAGAAGACGTAGCGGAAATAATTCTTAACCTTAAACAGGTTAGAATGAAGCTTCTTAACAAAAAACCGAATAAAATAGATATCTCTTTTAATGGTGAAGGTGAATGGACAGCTGCTGATATTCAGAAAAATAGCGCTGAGATAGAGATATTAAACCCAGAACTTCATTTGGCTACTCTCAACAAGAATGCTAAATTTGATGTTGAGCTGCGAGTTGGTAAAGGGAAAGGATATATACCAGCTTTTGAAAATGTTTCTCCTGATTATGCAATCGGAATGATCCCAATTGATTCTATTTTTACTCCAATTAAAAACGTAAAATTCGATGTTGAAAATGTTAGAATCGGTGATAAAAATGATTTTGAAAAACTGACTGTTGAAGTAATTACTGATGGTTCTATTACTCCTGACGATGCACTAACTCAGGCAGCAAAAATAATGAGGGATCACATTCAACTCTTTATTAATTTTGATATTGATCAAGAAGAAGAACAGGCAGTAAATCAGAAAGACAGTGAAAAGGAAAGAATCAAGAGAATTCTGCTGACAAGTGTTGATGATCTTGAATTAAGCGTTAGATCACATAACTGTCTAAAAGCTGCTAACATAAAAAATCTCGCTGATCTTGTTAAAAGAGATGAATCTGAGATGTTGAGATTTAGAAATTTTGGCAGAAAATCACTTGCTGAATTAATGGAAATTGTTGAGAATCTGGGCCTGGAATTCGGAATGGATATAGATAAATATCTTAAAGAAGAAACTGAAACCACATAATTTTGATAAAAGGTTAATTAATGAGACATAGAGTTAGACATAGAAAATTAGGCAGGACTGCAAGTCACAGAGCTGCATTGTTAAGTTCACTTGCAACTTCCCTGTTAAAGCATAAAAGAATTAGAACAACACTTGCCAAAGCTAAAGAAGCCAGAAGTTATGTTGAAGCTCTGATTACAAAAGCAAGAAAAAATGATCTTCATTCCAGAAGACTTATTATGAGTGTTATTCATGACAAGGATGTCATCAAAGAATTGTTTAATGAGATAATACCAAAGATCGGAGATAGACCAGGTGGTTACACTCGTGTTGTAAAACTAGGCAACCGAATGGGAGATGCAGCTTCGATGGCGATAATTGAATTAGTGGATTATAATGATGTCGCCAACGCAAAAGCTGAGTCCCAGAAGGAAAAGAGAGAAAACCGGAAAGAAGCCCAAAAAGAGGCTGCTGAGAAACAGAATGCAGAAGAGGCACAGGTTCTGGAAGAATCCTCTGAAAAGAAGTAACAAATTTATTCTATAATATTAAGACGCTCATAGAGCGTCTTTTTTATTTTAAAAAGTATGAAAAAAAGTCAGGATTTCCTTAAATCGGTTTACAATGTTTCTCAACTTCCTAACGAAAAAATTCCTGAGATAATACTATGTGGCAGGTCAAATGTAGGAAAGTCTTCCTTTATAAATTCAATTTATAACAGGAAAGAACTTGCAAAAATCAGTTCGACCCCTGGAAAAACAAGGTCAATTAACTATTATTTGATAAATGAAAAATATTATATTGTGGATCTTCCAGGATTCGGATATGCCAAAATCAGCAAAAAAGAAAGGGAATTCTGGGGTAACTTAATTAAAGATTATTTGAATACTTCAAATAATATATTAATGGCTTTTCATCTTATTGACAGCAGGCATAAACCAACACAACTGGATTTTGAGTTAAATCAGTTATTGAGGGATAAGCAGATTCCATATGTCGTTTTACTTTCTAAAACTGATAAATTAAAACAAGCAGAATTAGCCTTCTCCAAAAAAGAAATCAGAGGGTACTTTCCCGAGTTAAGTTATGGCGATAACCTTTTTGCGTATTCCGCATTGACAAATACTGGACATAAAGAAGTACAGAATCTTATGTCATCCCTGTTTTTAAGAGAATAATTATTTATTTTTGTAAGATATTTTTTTTGTTTGCAATTAAAATGTTGTAAATATATATTAGTTTTATTCTTAATAAATGTAAAATGTACGCCTTATGGACCGCCGACAGAAAAAACGGTTATTTATTTTCCTTTTTGTACCGCTTTTAGCTGTCGTTGCATTTTTTACTGATGACCTTACTTTAAGAATAATAGCCCTCAGTCTGATAATAATTTTCTTTGCGTTTATAATATTTTTCAGGGATACTTCAAGATTCGATAAGCGTTTCCTTCATCATAATCATGAAGAAGATGAAACGGAACCGGCTGTAGAACCGGAAAATTTTGATGAATCTTTCAAGATTGTGTCCCCAGTTAAAAATATTGAAGTAATTACAGCTGATAATACAATCCAAATTTCAAACTACCCAAAACTTCACTTAAACCGCCGGATTTAAAAGAAAAGTTTGAAGAAATAGTTAACGAATCGATCCCTGAAGGGATAGGAAATGACGGCCAGTTTGCCTTTGTTCTTGAAAAAATGCTTACGGTTATAAAGGAAGCGTATTCGGCAAACACTGCAATATTTTTTTGGTACAATAAGAAAAAAGAAAAATTATCGATTGAGAAATATGTTTCAAACTCAACAGAGATTGCAAACAGGAAATTGGATATTGAGGATGATATTCTAAGCAAAATAGTTCAGAAGGGAGAGCCAGAATTACTTAGTGCTATTTCATCAGCAGCAGAAGCTGATGTAATTAGGTATTATAATATCCCCCAACAGATCAGGAGTTTTGTCGGTGTTCCATTATTTTATGATAAAAGTCTGATTGCCATAATTGCAATTGATTCCAAGATGGAAGATGCGTTTGGAATAGAAACTATTTTCTCACTGGGAAGGTTTGTCCGCCTTGTCACTATACTTATAGCCATTTTTGAGGAGAAACACACAGAATCTGTTTCACAGCAAAGACTAAAGGGGATACTGAATTTAATTAAACCTGACCAAAAAATTGAAAGCATAGAAGATCTTACAAATTCAATTGAGGAATCAGTGAATTTGTTGATCCCTTGGGATGCATTCGTGTTTGTCTTTTATCATCCGGTTGATCAGAAATTTAAAACGATTAAAATATGTAATAAGACCTCTCTTAAATATATTGGAGAAAACCTTGAGGTTGATCTAAACGGGACACTTGTGGGGAAATCAATTATTACCGGAATGTCGGTCAAGATTGATGATACTTCTGCGAATGAATTTGTTCGCTTTTCAAAGGTAGAGGATGTAAGTTTTGATGGTTCTTTTCTTGCCATTCCTCTTATTTATAATGGTCAGAATTTCGGTGCATTCTGTTTTGAGAGTTTAAAAAAGAATGCTTATACAAATTCAGATATTCATTTTCTTAAAGACGCATTAAAACTCATTTCATTTGTAATTTATTCATATTCTACTCACGCTCTGTATAAAAGTTTTCTGGCTATCGACATTGAAACAAAAGCATTGAATATTGAATCCTTTAAGGAAAGGATGAATGCAGATTTGCAAAAGGGAGAACAGTTAAAAGTAAACAGTGCTTTAGCTTTAATTAAAATAGATGAATTTCTCGAACAAGAATCCTTGTTTGACGGGAATCCCTTCCCTAAAGTATTGAAAACAGTAACTGAAACTATTTCCAAAGAAATGACTCCCTTTAACCTTTTTGGTAGATTAGGGGAAAGAGTATTCGGAGTTTACTTCTTTAATGCGACAACAAAGGATGTTTTTCTTTGGTCTGAAAAACTAAGAGTTAAAATAGCAAGACATCCAATTGCAGTTGTTACAAAACAAACTACTTATACAGTATCTATCGGTGTTGCATCTGCTGCCAATAAAATCAATGCCGATGAAATTATTTATAATGCCGATTTAGCTCTTCAGAAAGCTCTTGAAAGAGGCGGTAATACTGTCCGCAATATTAATTAACAGAAAATCAATTTTTTTAATGGGTTCGAATACTTTGAAAAGTTTTTTTATTATTATTTTAGATGGAGTTGGAATTGGGGAATTACCCGATGCCGATTCATACGGCGATTCAGGAAGCAATACTCTTGTGAATATAGCTGAATTTGTTAATGGTCTGAATCTTCCTAATCTGAGCAAAATGGGGCTCGGAAATATAACACCAATCAAAGGAATACTGGTTGAAGAAAACCCCCTTGCATCCTATGGGAAACTGGCTGAAGTATCGAAAGGGAAAGATTCTACTACCGGTCATTGGGAGATAGCAGGATTAAAGATAACAAAAGATTTTTCCTATTTCCCAAACGGGTTTCCTGAAGATCTGGTGAAGAAATTTCTTAATGCAACGGGATGTAAGGGGATATTAGGAAATAAACCAGCTTCCGGAACTGAAATAATTAAGGAACTTGGTGAAGAACATCAGAAGACGGGATTTCCAATAATATACACATCAGGTGATTCGGTCTTTCAGATTGCAGCTCATGAAGAAACTATCCCATTAACCCGTCTCTTTGAGATTTGTAAAATAACCCGGGGAAAAGTACTTACTTATCCATTAAATGTCGGTCGAGTCATTGCACGCCCATTTACCGGTATTCCAGGTGAATATAAACGAACCACAAACCGAAAAGATTTTTCGCTTGACCCTCCTTCAGATACCATTCTTAACCTTCTACAGAAACACGGTATTCCGACTATTGCGATAGGGAAAATCAATGACCTTTTTAACTATAGTGGAATTTCTGTTCAGGAAAAAGCAAAAACAAATAAAGAAGGGTGTAGGAAGCTATCAGAATATGCTGAAAAATCAAAGAATTCATTAGTTTTTGCAAATCTTGTCGATTTTGATGTTTATTATGGACATAGGAATGATCCGATAGGTTTTGCAAAGGAATTAAAAGAATTTGATGAATATCTTCCTGAATTACTTGATAAATTGGATGAATCAGATCTTCTGGTAATAACAGCTGATCACGGAAATGATCCTACATCAGTTAGTACTGACCATAGTCGTGAATATATTCCATTACTGTTTTTTCAGAAAGGGAAACCCGGAAAGAATCTTGGCACAAGGGAAACTTTTTCAGATATTGCAAAAACTGTAGCTGACTTTTTTAAAATAGATAATTTATTAGAAGGAAAGAGTTTCCTTCATGAATAGAAGATAAAAAAACCAATAATATTTTTAATTCTGAGGATTGAAACTTTAGCAAGAGAGAAGTATATTAAGATAGGTGTAAAAATATTACATCCATCGGAGGTATTTGATAAATGATATTAGGAAGAGTAATTGGAACTGTCTGGTCGACCAAAAAAGATGAAAATCTAATAGGATCAAAGCTTTTGATAGTAAGACAGTTAGATCTTGATTTTCAGGAAAAAAGTAACTTTTTAATTGCTGTTGACAGTGTCGGAGCTGGTGAAGGAGAGATTGTACTGGTTGCTTCCGGGAGTTCTGCCCGTCAGACTACAATTACAAAAAATAAACCCGTAGATGCTGTTGTAATGGCCATAGTTGATAAACTAGACGTACCTATCAGAATAACAGAATAGTTAAATTCAAACGGATAATTTTGCGCTTTATTTTCAGTTTTCATTAATATATTTTAGTAAACCTCGAAAAATTCTATATCAAAAACAGTTATAGGAAGTAAATTTGTTCCTTGGTAGAGTAATCGGAAATATATGGGCAACTCAAAAGTATGAAGCCTTAAAAAGCTTTAAGATGCTTTTAGTACAACCAATAAATGCTAAATATAAAGATTTAGGAGAACCTATCATTGCTGTAGATACAGTAGGAGCCGGACCAGGAGAAATTATATTCTATATTACTGCTTCAGAAGCAGTTATTCCCTTACCCGTTGATTTTGCTCCAGTAGATGCCTCAATAGTAGGAATTGTTGATTCGATCAATATATAAGGATCTCAATGAGGTAGGATATTGAAGATTGCTAAACAATTTACCATACGGGAGAGTCAATCCCTGGATAAATATCTTCAGGAAATAGGAAAAGTAGATCTGTTAACTCCTGAAGACGAAATACAACTTGCAATCAGAATTAGAAAAGGGGATAGGAGTGCATTTGAACAGCTCACTAAAGCAAACCTCAGGTTTGTAGTCAGCGTTGCAAAACAATATCAGAACCAGGGACTTTCGTTAGGCGACCTTATTAATGAAGGAAACCTCGGATTGATAAAAGCAGCAAAGAGATTCGACGAAACCAGAGGATTTAAATTCATTTCATATGCTGTCTGGTGGATACGTCAGTCAATTTTACAGGCTCTTGCAGAGCAATCAAGAATTGTGAGATTACCCCTTAACCGGGTGGGTGCTTTGAATAAAATTGGTAAGGCCTACAGCAGTCTGGAACAGGAATATGAGAGAGAACCAAGTCCTGCAGAACTGGCCAAAGAATTAGAAATGGATGTAAACGAAGTTTCTGATGCTCTAAAGATCTCAGGCCGTCATGTTTCAATGGATGCCCCATTTATTCAAGGTGAAGAAAACAGGCTGCTTGATGTGATTGAAAATGATGAACTACCTGCACCTGACTATTTATTAATGAATGAGTCTTTAACGGTAGAGATCAACAGGATATTGTCAACTTTATCTGATCGTGAGGCGGAGGTAATAAAGTTATATTTTGGATTAAATAAAGAACATTCACTCACATTAGAGGAGATAGGGGAGAAATTTAATCTTACAAGAGAAAGAGTAAGGCAAATTAAGGAGAAGGCAATAAGGAGGCTGAGACATGCATCCAGAAGCAAAAATTTACGAGCATATTTAGGATAAATAAATGATAAAACCAAAACGGTTTGTGATGATTGGGATATTGGGTATTTTGATGATATTCGGTTGTTCCTCATCATCCAATACTGAACGATACAAATCCAAGGGAGAGCAACAAAAAAACAGTGAACCCAAAGTCCGGTTCAATTCAAATGAACAATCAGCCAATATCGGCCCTGATTCCAGCAATACTGAAGAAATGTCTGATGATTCAGATTCAGAAGAATTACCTGATGAGAACCAGTCTATTGATATTTCTTCAATAATGCGGAGAATACAAATTAATAAAGATTCAAAGAATATTCCTGGTGATAATTCATTAAAAGAAAGAATGTTAATGGAGATAATCAAATATCTCGATACACCGTATAAATATGGTGGCAATTCAAAAAATGGTATTGATTGTTCAGCATTTACACAGGCAATTTTTCAGAATACTTTTTCAGTAGCACTATTAAGGTCTGCACGAGATCAATATACACAGGGAACAATCATTGATAATCGAGAGGAACTTCAATTCGGTGATCTTATTTTCTTTAATACCAGGAGAAGAGTACGCCCCGGCCATGTGGGTATATATATAGGAGATAATTTATTCGCACATTCCAGTTCTAAAAACGGAGTTATTGTTTCTTCACTTGACATGGATTATTATTCAAAACGGTTCATGGGGGGAAGACGATTAGATGGGTTGTTGAACGCTAAAATGTAATTTTCCAAACATTATCAGTGAAAGAGATTTAATCTCTTCCACTTTTATTTTGATTCCCTTTGAAATTAAAGCAGAATAATCTTCCTTTTGTTAAAAATCAGCTGCATCCTGAGGTTGAACCGCAAGTCATACATTTAAGACATGTTCCATTTCTGACCATTGTAATGCTTTGACATTCAGTACAAACATCTCCGGTATACCCTTTTTCAATTGCCTGTTTTATTTTTGATGTTTTTTGAACATACGAGTAACTACTATTGCTTAACCTCTTTGATTCATTTTTATCCAGTTCAACTAATCTTTCGCTTACAACCTCTTCACTTTCAAATTCCGGTTCTGATAGTTTCTTAACAATACCGGGGGATAATTTTGATTTATTTTCAGTCGGGTCAACATGTGAAAGGTCGTTCCTGCCAAGATAAGTTACGGCCAGTTCCCTGAAAATATAGTCTATAACAGATGTAGCCATTCTAATCTTTTCATTGCCGGAAACTATTCCGCTAGGTTCAAAACGAGTAAAAACGAAGGCATCAACAAACTCTTCAAGGGGAACTCCATGCTGGAGGCCTAATGATATAGCTATAGCGAAACAGTTTAGTAAACTTCTGAAAGCAGCCCCTTCTCGGTGCATATCAATAAAGATTTCCCCAATTTGGCCATTATCATATTCACCTGTCCTGATATAAACGGATTGTCCATTGATTTTTGCTTTTTGTGTATATCCAGTTCTTCTATCTGGTAATCGTCTTCTTTTTGCAATATAGCGGTGAATAATTCTTTCGGCGATTTTAACTATATCATTATTCTCTTTCTCTTCAAGAATAGCCTCGAGTTCCTCTTCATTCATGGAATTAAGAGGCTGGGATAATTTAGAACCATCCCGATATAATGCGATTGCTTTAATTCCAAGTTTCCATGACTGCAAATAGGAATCCTTAACATCATCAACACTGGCAGAATTAGGAAGATTTATTGTTTTACTTATAGCGCCGGAAATAAATGGTTGAGCTGCAGCCATCATTTTAATATGGGCAGAAGAACGAATAAACCGTGTACCTTTTTTCCCGCATTTATTTGCGCAGTCAAATACAGGATAATGTTCGTGTTTAAGGAAGGGTGCTCCTTCGAGAGTCATAGTTCCGCAGATATAATCATTGGCAGAAGCAATTTCCTGTTTTGAAAATCCCAGAGTTGACAGCAGATTAAAATCGAAAGTATTCATCTGTTCTTCGCCAAGACCGAATTTGTTAGTCAGGAAATCAGCTCCAATTGTATATTTGTTAAATGCAAATCCGATTTCAAAAACCGAAGGGAGTGCTTTTTCGATTTTAGATATTATTTCTTCAGTGAATCCCTTTGATTTTAATGATTCTTCATTTATATAGGGGCATCCGGAAAGAGATCCCAAACCCTTTGCATAATTAATTATTTCATTTACCTGATCCGGGTTGTAACCTAACCTTTCGAGTGCAAGAGGAATAGATTGGTTAATAATTTTAAAATACCCACCTCCAGCTAACTTCTTGAATTTGACCAGAGCAAAATCAGGTTCAACACCCGTTGTATCACAATCCATTAAAAGTCCGATAGTACCGGTAGGTGCAACAACAGTTACCTGAGCATTTCTGAATCCATATTTAGTTCCCATATCCAGGGCTTTATCAGAATCTTCTCTGGCTGCCCGAAGAAGATCAGATGGGCAATATTTAGGATTTATACCGACAGGTAAAATTGTAAGATTTTCATATTCTTCAGCAGGGACATTATAGGCAGCTCTTCTATGATTTCGGATAACCCTAAGCATATGATTCTTATTTTTTTCATAATTAGGGAATGGTCCTAATTCACTTGCCATTTCAGCTGAAGTTGCATAGGAAGTCATATGCATAATTGCAGTAAGGGCACCGCAGATGGCAAACGCTTCGTTACTGTCATATGGGATTCCCTGTTGCATTAAAAGCGAACCAAGGTTAGCATACCCAAGACCTAGAGTTCTGAAATTGAAACTTAATTGAGCAATCTCTTTACTAGGAAACTGAGCCATTAAAACGCTTATCTCTAAAACAATAGTTAACAGACGGGAAATATGTCTATAGCTATCAATATTTATTGAATGAGATTTGTTATCATAGAATTTTATTAAATTCATCGAAGCAAGATTGCATGCAGTATCGTCTAAGAACATATATTCACTGCAGGGGTTTGAGGCTTTAATTGCACCTTCTTCGGGACAAGTATGCCATTCGTTTATTGTGGTATGATATTGAATTCCGGGGTCTGCACATGACCATGCAGAGAATGCGATATCTTCCCACAATTCACGAGCTTTTAAAGTTTCACAAGCTTTTGGTTTTCTGTTTTCTTGGATAGCCTTTCTTTTTTCAGTTCGCCAGTAAAGATTCCAATCTTCGTTATTAATAACAGCGTTCATAAAATCATTATTAATCCTGACAGAATTGTTCGAATTTTGGCCAGAGACTGTAAGATACGCTTCTGAAGTCCAATCAGTGTCATAAATAGGGAATTCAATGGAATGGAATCCAAGTTTAGCCAGGTGTATAACACGTTCAATGTAATTATTAGGAATATTTACTTTGCGGGCTTCAACAACGGCTGCTTTTAATTTCTTATTAAGCTGTTTGTTGAATCTGTCATTCTCCGGATGTTCATCATAACAAGCTTTCATAATCATATTAAGATGATAATTGCATAATTTGGAACCCACAACCAGGGAAGCCACCTTCTGTTCTTCGTTGACTTTCCAATTAATAAATTCTTTTATATCAGGATGATCTAGATCAAGAGTAACCATTTTAGCGGCTCTTCTTGTAGTTCCACCTGACTTAATTGCCCCAGCAGAACGGTCCCCGATTTTCAGGAAGGACATAAGTCCAGATGATTTGCCACCTCCGCTTAAAGATTCACTTGCACCCCTTAGATCCGAGAAATTAGTACCGGTGCCGGAACCATATTTAAATAATCTTGCTTCACGTACCCAAAGGTCCATAATCCCCCCCTCGTTTACAAGGTCGTCTTTAATAGACTGAATAAAGCATGCATGCGGTTGAGGATGAGTATAAGCATCAGTGGAAGAGATTAATTCTTTAGTTTTATAGTCCACATAAAAATGTCCTTGGGGTGGTCCTGTAATCCCGTATGCCCAATTAAGTCCAGTGTTGAACCATTGAGGACTGTTTGGAGCTGCAATTTGTGCGGCGAGCATATAAATAATTTCATCATAAAATGCTTTCGCATCATCTTCCGAGCTAAAGTAGTTTGCTTGCCAGCCCCAGTAAGTCCAGCACCCAGCTAATCTTTGAAATACCTGTCGTGAATCTGATTCTGATGTAGTTCTTTCTTTTTCGGGGAGCTGTTCAAGTTTTTCAGTATCAGCTTTCGATGGCTGTAGCCAAGAAGGGATACCTTTCTCCTTTGCTTTTTTAAGTAATTTCGGGACACCAGCCTTTCTAAAATATTTCTGTGCCAATATATCAGTGGCAACCTGTGACCATGAGGATGGAATGACAACATCCTCCATCCTGAAAACTATAGAACCATCAGGATTTTTTATTTCTGAAGTTCGTTTAACAAATTCAATTTGTGAAAGTGGATCCTGATCAGGTTTTGTGAAATATCTTACTATATGCATTAAAAAATTCCTGTATTATTTATTGTTATAAATAATTCTTTTATTATCAACTTAAATAAAAACTCGATTTGAATATGTGTGATGCTGCATTTTCATGAATAAAATAAGTTGTTAAATATGATAGTTTCCTTTTCCGGATTTCAAGGTAAAAAAAAGAAATTTTACTTACAAGAAATACGATTTAATTTTTTCTAAATGAAAATGATGCTGTCAAAATTGGTATATTTTGTATAATATCCAAATAAAATTTCATAAAAGAAAATTCCAGTCAAAAAAGGGAAATTTTTAATCTTTGATCTGATCAATTTGTGCAATAAATTTATATATATTATGTCGGGATGTTCTATTATTGTGATGGATGTTTTTCTTTGATCATACAAAGGTTTACACTTGGATAATGAAAAAGTTATAGAAATAGAAGATCTATCAAAGCAATTCAGGGAAGTAAAAGCGGTGGACAATCTATCCTTGACCGTCTATAAAGGGGATGTCTTTGGTTTTCTGGGTCCAAATGGTGCTGGTAAAAGCACTACTATAAGAATGTTGGTTTCCTTAATTAATCCGACAAATGGAAAGATAAAAATATTCGGAAAGGACCTGAAAACAAATAGGATAGACATATTAAAGCATTTAGGAGCAATTGTTGAAAAACCAGATTTTTACGGATATCTTTCTGCATATAAAAACATCGAAATTTTAGGGAAATTATCACAAACAGATGTATCTAATAAAAGGATAATGGAGGTATTGGAACTTGTCGGATTGGAAAAGAGGTATAAAAGTAAAGTAAAAACATTTTCGCATGGAATGAAGCAAAGATTAGGTCTTGCACAAGCCCTTCTGCATGACCCTGATTTAATTATTCTTGATGAACCGACTACCGGACTGGATCCTCAGGGAATGAAGGAAGTCAGAGATCTTTTATTGTATTTAAGCAATGAAAAGAAAAAAACCATTTTTATATCCAGTCATATTTTGTATGAAATAGAACTGATAGCAAACAGAATGATAATAATTAACAAAGGGACAAAAGTTGTTGAAGGTTATGTAGAGGATCTTCTAAACTCAAATAATCTTAAAGTTTCCATTGAAGTTAATGATATAGAAAAAGCGAAAGCTATTATAAATAGCTCATTTTGGAACGGTAGGATAGAATCTTCGGACAGTAATAAATTGATTTTTTCACTTACGAATGATGAAATACCTAAAGTTAACCGTTTTCTGGTTGAAAATAACATAGAAGTTAGTGCGGTTGTACCTACCCGGTCTCTGGAGCAGTATTTTCTTAATATAACTGAGAAGGGGGAATAATGTTAACTTTAGTGAATATAGAGCTTTATAAAATTTTCAGAAAATGGAGAACATATATAGGGTTCATTGCAATCGCTGTTCTTGTTCCAATAATAGAACTTGCCATGCTTGCAGAAGGTGAGCGGTCACTTGATTTCATGACAAGGAACCTCCAGCAATCATTTGTTTTTGTGGGTAATCTTCTTAACGGGTATCTTATTTCATACATAATACTAAACAGTCTTGTAATTCATATTCCATTTCTAATTGCATTAGTGGCTGGTGACCTGCTTGCAGGTGAAGCTACTTCCGGGACTTACAGACTACTGATAACAAGACCGGTTTCCAGGTTTAATTTAATAACAGCTAAATTCTTTTCTGCAGTTATCTATACAAATGTGCTCGTCTTCTGGCTTGCAATTGTGAGTCTTGGCCTTGGAATAATTATTTTCGGAGTTGGTGAATTGATTGTGGTAAAAAATTCATCAATCATTATATTTGCTAAATATGATATCCTTTGGAGATTTATTTTAGGATATGGAATAGCTTCTTTAAGTATGATGGTAGTTGCTTCACTTGCTTTTCTGCTCTCTTCGTTGGTGGAGAATGCTATAGGTCCGATTGTTACCACCATGGCAATAATTATTGCTTTCATAATAATTTCGGCAATTGACATCGAAATATTCCAAAAAATAAAACCTTTTCTTTTCACAAATTATATGAATTCCTGGAGGATGCTATTTGATGATCCGGTTGATATTCATAAAATACTCGAGTCAGTTGTTGTACTTGCGGGGCATATAGCAGTATTTTTCGGGGTAACTGTATACATATTTCATAAGAAAGATATTTTGACTTAGTAGTCAGGAGTTGGGAATGAAATCAATATTTATTTTTATTCTTATAATTAACGGATTTTTATTTTCCCAGAGTAAAGATCCGGATCTATTACTTAAAAAAGTAAAAGAGGAATTCAGCAAGGTTAAAAATTATCAGGTGGATGTAAATATTAAAGTGGATGTTGATTTTATCAAAGTACCTGAAACAAAAGCAAAAATCTATTTCAAGCAGCCAGATAAAATTCATTTTGATGCAGAAGGATTTGCGATGCTTCCGAAAGAAGGGATAAATTTTTCTCCACTTTCATTTTTAAAAAAGAATTATACATCTATATATGAGAAAGAAGAAAATATAGACGGGAACCCGGTATCAGTTATAAAAGTTATCCCCTCTTCGGAGAAGGGGGATATAGTCCTTACAACCTTATGGATTGACCAGGTTGAAAATATTATCAGGAAAGTTGAATCAACAACAAAATCAAACGGAACATTTACAATTGAACTTAAATATGAAGATGGCAAAAGAGAGTTTTATCTTCCTAAAGCAATGATATTTAGTTTTAATATTGACAAAATGAACTTGCCTAAGGCATTTAATAGTGATACAGAAACCGAAACAAAAAAAAATCTTGGTAAAACTACAACAGGCAAAGTTTTTATTACTTACTCAAATTACATTATTAACAAGGGCATACCGGATAATATGTTCGAAAAAAAGAAAAAATGAATAGTTTTCACTAATTTCATTTTGATTCTCTGTGATTTATTCCCCATCCACTTCTTTATTAAGAAAATTTAATTGGATATGAAAATACAGGTTATTAGTTTGAATTCATCCATCTGATAATTATAAATTGTCTTACAATAGTAGGATTATTGGAATAAATGGAGGAAATATGATGTCCAAATGCAGGGTACTTGTAGCCGAGGATGAATCAATTGTGGCTATGGATTTGAAGAGTAGATTGTCTATGATGGGTTATGATGTTACATCAGTTGTAAATAATGCATTGGAAGTCATTCAGAAAACCGATGAGGAAAAGCCAGATATTATACTGATGGATATATTATTGTCCGGAATGCTTGATGGGATTGAAGCAGCTAAAATAATTTCTTACAAACATAATGTCCCTATCATTTATCTTTCAGCTCTAAATGATGAGCAAACTATTAAAAGGGCTAATATAAACTCATATAGTATGTTTATAAGAAAACCATACCGGGACAAAGATCTAAAAAATGCAATTGAAATAATGTTATCCAGGCGAATAAATTTTAACCGAAATTCTCCACCAACTGCTGTAGCCTAATACATATATTCATATTTTACTGAATGGCGATTTAAAATCTAAAAGGAATTATTTCGGGAGAGTAAAAGTGAATATGCTTCCTTTATTCAATTCAGTTTCAATAAAGATTTTCCCATTGTGTCTTTCAACAAATTCTTTGCATAGGATTAATCCAAGTCCGGTTCCAACTTCTTGTTCAGTCCCCTTTGTAGAAAAATATTCGGTTAGATTAAATAGGCGGTGAAGATTTGTTTGTGAAATTCCCAGTCCGTTATCCTGAATTGAAACCTTGACCTGATCAGGTTCATCAACAATGGATATGTTTATGTCACCACGGGATTTAGTAAATTTTATCGCATTGGTGAGTAGATTCCTTACAACAGTAGAGATCATTTTTTTATCATAATTAAAAGTTAGGGAATCTGGTATATTCAAGGAAAGGGTAATGTTGATATACTCAAATTTTCATGCCACTGTTATATTCACATAATATCTGATCGATAGTAAAAATTGAAAGATAACTGCGGACTTTGCCAGAATCTACAAAATCTATTTTTGCTGAATGACTAATTAATATGAATATATGTATGTAAATTTGTCTTAAACTTGTTATATTCTAATATAAACATTTGAAATGATTTGTTTAAGGATTCAGAGACTCTACATAAAAATGAAGGATGTCGGTTAAATCAACCTGGACTTGACCTAAACGTATTAAATGCATATTTTTTAATATATTAGCTAAGAATTTATTTCGTTAACTGTTGGAAGTTAGGCTGTTCTATCAATAGTACGAATAAAATATTTCGTATTTATTGTGTTGTTTATTCTTAGACCTGTAGTTTTTCGGAAAGAATTAAAGGCAGGTCATCTTAATAATCACCGAAGGAAAGTAGACATTTTTCATTAACATTAATCAAAAGGAAAGTATGAAGATAAAATATTTCTCATTAATTGTTTTAGTAGCCCTATTTTCGGTAAATATTATGGCGCAAACTGATACAACTAAAAAGATGGATGATAATGCCGCCAAATATTACAACAAAAGTATTGAATCCCTGAAAGCCAACAATTTGAATGATGCGGTGATTTCCATCGATAGTGCCCTGGCAATCTCTCATGATTCCCGTATTGTTTTTCTTAAAGGCCAAATCTGCTTTAAGATGAATAACTGGGACTGCGCTGTTAAGGAGTACGAAGAATATCTTACCCTTGACAAAACAAATGATATTGCTTATATCCAGCTTGCTGCAGCTTATAATAATCTGAAACAATATGACAAAGCTATTGCTGTAAACAAGAATTTAATTAATGTTACAAAGGATTCTGCCAAAAAAACAGATGCAGAAGGAAGAATAGCTGACCTGCAGCAAATTAAGGCTACTGAATTATTAAATGAAGGTATTGACCTTAATAAAGGAGAGAAATATGATGAGGCTTTGGCCAAATTTAACGAGTCTCTTGATATAAAAAAGGATCCCAAAGTTTATCTGCAGAAAGGTATAACATATTTAAAAATGAAAAAGGAACCTGAAGCTATTGCTGAAATCAATTCAGCAATTACGCTTGATCCCAATTATGATATAGCATATTTGACATTAGGTGGTGTTTATTATACGACAAAGGATTATAAGAATGCAATTATTAATTATCAAAAAGCTTCGGAAAAAACATCCAATGATTTAATTAAGAAAAAATGCGTCGAATCCCTGAAGGGAATATATTGGGAAGCTGGAAAGGCTGATTATGCAGCAAAAAAATATGACAGCGCAATTGAAAATTTTAATAAATCAAATGAACAGGCGCAATATGATCAGGCTTATTTGTGGTTAGGAAAAGCATACACAGATAAGAAAAAATACGATCTTGCTCTGGAATCATTTGATAAAGCTGATTCACTTAAAAATACAGTTACTGAAGGAGCGATTGGCTATTATAAAGGGGAACTATATAAACAGAAGGGTGACCTTGAAAAAGCTGTAACTTTCTTTAAACAAGGTATTGCTGATAAGATATATGGGAAATCCTGTAAATCGGAGATTGATGTTATAGCTGCAATGAAAAAGCAGAAAAAATAATATTCAGAGCGGGTAAATATTTATTATATTTTCATTTAGGAAAGATTACCTGATGTTCTGAGAATAATTGAAAACAAAACCTCCGGAGTATCAAACTTCGGAGGTTTTTCTATAATTAGGAAGACCATTTATGACTATAATTGCCAAGCTATTTAAGCACACTAATTTTGTATTATTCCTTCTGCTTATTTTTTCCCATTTGGAAATTCACTCACAAACTGAATTAAAAAACAGTTCTTTAGATTCACTCAAATTTCTTGTTATTAGTGATTTTGGTGGTCAGGGCGGGAAAGTTCAGCGAGAAGTTGGTACACAGTTAGGTCGTCAGGCCTCAATAGAAAAAAGCTGTTTTGTGATCACATGCGGGGATAATTATCACCAGAAAGGAATCTCTTCCGCTACAGATCCAAAATGGAAAGCAGAATTTGAAAATATTTATTCTGATTCTGCGTTAATGATTCCATGGTACGCTTCACTCGGTAACCATGATTATAACGGAAACCCTGAGGCCGAAATACAATACAGTAAAATAAGTAATAGATGGCTCATGCCAGCACGTTATTATTCACATAAAGAAAGAATAAATGATACAACAAATGTATTATTCATACATATAGACACATCACCGTTTATTACCGATTACCAGAAAAATGATTCTATTTATCATGTTTCAGGGCAGAACACGAAAGTTCAGCTTAATTGGTTGGATTCAGTTCTTGCAAATTCAAACGCCCGGTGGAAGATAGTAATCGGGCATCATCCAATTTATTCATCTGTGGAAAAACGAGGAAATACGCAAGAACTTATTGAGCAGGTACTTCCAATTTTAAAAAGACATAAAGTACAAGTCTATTTCTGTGGTCATGAACATTTTATGCAATATTTAGTTGATGGTTCACTGAATTCTTTTATATGCGGCAGCGGGGCATTAACCAGACCTGTGGGCAGTCGCGAAGATGTAAAATTTGGTTCCAATTCTCCCGGCTTCATTTCCGTTACTGTTACTAACGATATTCTAAAAGTATATTATATAGATGATAAGGGGATTTGTCTGTATACTGCCGTGGTGGAGAATGAAAATGAAGACAAGTAATTTTTCTTAGAATTACATTAAAATAAAAAACCTCCGGAGCTTATAAAACCCAGGAGGTTAAAGAATGAACTTAGATAATATCAATATAATGAGCGAAAGGATAAAATATTAATCCTGTTCGTAAGCAATCTCACCATGTAAAGCAGAATCAAGTCCGGCTTCTTCTTCTTCCACAGTTACCTTTACAGGAGTAATAAAATTAATTATTACGAGCATTAAATAAGTGAACAGGAAGCAGTAAGTACAGACAAGAAGAATAGAAACCAATTGTGTTAAGAAGAATGTTGGAGAACCTCCTATCAGCCAGCCCTGGTTAATGACATTGGGATTAACAGCATTGGTAGCAAACAATCCCAGCATTAAAATACCTATAGAACCTCCTACACCATGAACTCCCCAAACATCGAGAGCATCGTCCCATTTCAATTTATTTTTAAGAGCAACAGCAAAATAGCAAACAATACCGGAAACAATTCCTATTATTGCAGCATTCCCAATTGTTATGTACCCGGCAGCAGGTGTAATAGTGGCAAGTCCTGCAACGGAACCGGTAAGTAAGCCGATAAATTTAGGTTTTTTCTCCAGTACCCAAGCAATCAGCAGCCAGGTAATGCCGGCAAATGATGCTGCAACGTCCGTATTAAGAAACGCGGCAACAGTTATATTATCAACTCTAAATTCAGAACCTGCATTAAAGCCATACCATCCAAACCAAAGCAATCCGGTTCCCAGAGCAACCAATGGAATGCTATGAGGCCCTCTTTCAGCAACTTTCCGTTTCCCGACATAAAGTACAGAAGCCAGGGCTGCCATACCTGCGCTTGCATGGACTACAATACCCCCTGCAAAATCAAGGACACCCCATTTTGCCAGTAACCCGCCACCCCATATCATATGCACGAGCGGGAAATATACCAATAAAAGCCAAAAAGTCAAGAAAAGAAAATATGCCTTAAAGTTTACCCTGTTTGCAAAGGCACCTGAAATAAGGGCAGGCGTAATAATAGCAAACATCATCTGGTATGCAACAAAAACGTAAAGTGGGATTTCGTGGTTTCCGGTAAACATTGAATTAAGACTTGTTCCGGACAGAAATGCCATGTTTAAGTTTCCTATTAATCCCCCCTCACCACCGCTGAAGCATAATGAATAACCAACCGCGAACCACATTACTGTTGTCCAGCAGAGTGAAAGAAAACTTTGAATCATTATGGTGAGTACGTTTTTCCTCCCAACAAGACCCCCATAAAAAAACGCAAGCCCTGGTGTCATTAACATAACAAGGCTTGATGCTACCAGCATAAAGCCGGTGCTTCCAGTATTAAACATATAGACCTCTAGAAATTATTTTAATTATCACATCAAATCTTGGAAAAGACTATGACCCCTCATAATAAATTGCCACTTACGCAACATTTTTGTCGTAAACGGGTTGTTCTAATGGGGCTATTGGTTTATTTTAATAATGTAGAGTAATATTTTATAGCAATTTGGATTCAAAATCAGAATCAGGATTATTTTTTGCTTAAAGTCCTCATTATCGAAAATAAAGACATTAATCTGAAAATCATTGACGATATTTTAGATCCGGATAGATATGAAATCAATTATTCTCATGATAAAAATGATGGAGTTGAGATTGCTATTAGATACCTGCCTGATGTAATTATATTTCTATATTCCGGTTCTGACGATAAAGTTTTTCTGAACAGGTTAATTGGAAATGAGCGCACATGTGGACTGGTTTTAATTACAGTTTCAAACAATCCTTCGTTTGAAGAACAGCGAACCCTTATGGAAATGGGGGCAGAAGATTATATTCCTGTCAGTTTTATTGAAAAATCATTGTTGAACAGTATACAAAGCAGGTTAAAAAGAGCTAGTATACTTAAAGAAAAACTTAATGATGAGATTAACAGTTTTGAGGCTGTTAAACCACAAGTCAAAAGGGATGACCATATTATTATAAAAATAGGTAGAAAGATAAAACTGATTAAATTCTCCGAGATTGTTTGTATATCTGCCCTTAAAGAATACAGCTGTATCAGGACAAGCAGCAATCTTGAAATAATTGCAAGGAAGTCTATGCGGAACTGGTCAAAGGTACTCCCTGAAAATAATTTTCTGCGTATCCACAGGGCGACAATTATTAACCTGAATTTCATTGATAAAATTGTTCACGCAAGTCCAAGGATTTATACAGTTTCACTGAAAGGAGTAAAAGAAACATTCAACTTCAGTTACCGATATGCGAATATAATGAGACGAACTTTTCCAACTTAATTTTTAACATGTTATATGTTTGGGATTATTTATAAATTAATTAGTAATAAATTGCTTGTATAACTGAGAAATAATTTGGCAGAAATTAATTGCAGGAAATGCAAAAATCTTTTTGTTACCTGGGATAAAAATTTCCCGTACGGCTGCAAGGCATTTGGAATGAAAACCAGGACAATACCTTCGATTGAAGTGTTTAGTTCTTCAGGAAAGGAATGCCTTAATTTCCGGAGGAAAGAAGAAACGAGCAAAAACAAGTAATCCAGGGGGAATTAAATTCTTCTCCGAAATCCATTTCCCAGGACCTCATGAACATTACCGATAATTATGAAGGCATCTTTATCAATCTGTTTTATCATATCCTGAAGCATTGTAAGTTCTTTTAATGGAACGACTGTCATTAGAACTTCGCGGTCCATATTTTTATATAATCCCCGTGCTTTAAGCGCTGTAGCTCCTCTGCTCAAGTCCTTCAAAATTGCCTCGGATATTTCATCAGTTTTAGAGGAAATAATGTATGCAACCCTGGCATAATCAAATCCATCGAGAACAATATCAACAATTTTACTTGAAACAAAGAGAAGGAAGAAGGCATATAGAGTTAACGAAAAAGCAGGTTTATTGGGCGAAAGATCTTTGAAATAAATTACAAATCCAGCAAATGATATTATAAAGAAATCAATCATCATTATGGCCTGTCCTGGTTTTATTCCGAATCTTTTATGAAGAATTGATGCAATAATATCAGAACCGGCTGTAGTCCCTTTGAATTTGAATACAAGACCAAGACCTAAACCCAGAAGTGTTGCTCCGACAAGAATTAAAAAGAAAAAATCATTTTGTCTGAGATCAATTATAGTTTGAGATTGATTAAGTTTAATAAAACGCAAATATGGAATGTCACCTCTGTAAAGGTCAATAAAAACAGAATTAAGTGTGAATCCATAAAAAGTTCTTGCCCCGAAATTCTTTCCGAGCTCTTTCATGCCCCAGAAAAAAAGAGGCAGATTAAGTACCCACATAGTAATACCTACGGGGATTTTTCCGTTAGTGATGTAAGATAATGTTATTGATAAACCGCTGACGCCACCTGGCACCACATACGCATCCATTAGGAACACGCCAATTCCAAGAGACATTATGGCAGCCCCGATAGTAATTCCTAAATAATCTCTTATTATCTTGCTTCGTTTTGAACTGAATTTGAAGTCCATTTTATCCTGATTTTTTTAAGATTGAATCTAAAAATAGCTGTTATTATTACCATACTAAAATTATCCCATAGCACATTAGAATTCCACTTAATTTTGGGATGTTTTACTTTTCTAAATTACTCAATTCACTAGCCAGAATTCCCGTATCCTGTCCTATTTCTGAATAAAAAAATTGTTATTTTTGAATAATGGACTTTATTTTAATAAATTTCAACAACAAAGATTCAATAACTTAGTCTGGTATCATTTTGAACATCGCAGTATTTGGCCCTCCGGGAGCAGGTAAAGGAACTCAATCAGAGTTTCTTATTTCAAAATATGATCTTTTTTATATATCTACGGGTGATTTGTTAAGGAAGGAATTAGCAAATAAAACAAAGCTCGGACTTGAAGCTCAAAATATAATTGCTTCAGGAGGTTTAGTCCCTGATGAAATCATTGTCCAGATAATTGAAAATACAATTACCAGTCATCCTGATTCAAACGGATTTTTATTTGACGGATTTCCCAGGACATATATACAGGCCTATATTCTGGAGGGGCTTATGCTTAAGCTTCATACTTCATTAGATTGCCTTATAAGTCTTAAAGTTCCGGAAGAAGTATCTATTACACGTCTCGCAAAAAGGGGAAAGGTTTCAGCAAGGGTAGATGATAATAAATCTGTAATAAAAAACAGACTTAAGGAATATTACAATAAGACACTCCCCGTATTACAATATTATAAGGATAAAGGAATTTTATATGAAATTGACGGAACTGCAAAAATAGAAAAAGTTAATCTTGAGTTACAGAAAGTAATTAAACATGTATTAAGTAAGCAGCTTTTTAACCTTGTTCTTTTCGGTTATCCGGGATCAGGCAGGGGTACGCAGGGGAAGGCACTTGCTGAAAAATTCGGTCTTGATTTTGTGACGACCGATGAGATGTTGAATAAGGAAATCAAGAACAAAACCAGAATCGGTAAAAAGATTGAGGGGATATATTCACAGGGCCAGTTTGTACCGGACGAAATAGTTGTACAGTTAATTGAAAAGAGACTGGAAAATTCAAAAGACGCCAAGGGATTTATATTTAAGGGATTCCCGCGTACTTTTGTTCAGTCTTACATACTTGATGGTCTTTTGAAAAAATACGGTTCATCTATATCGATGGCAATCGAAATTGAAGTTCCAACATTGGAACTTATCCAAAGGATTGATCAAAGAAGCAACACAAAAAAATGTAAACCTTATGATTCAAGTGCTTCAAAAATAATACAGCGGTTGAATCTACATGAGAAAATTACAATCCCAGTTATAGAAAAGTACGATCAGATTCATAGTGTCCTTAAGATTGATGGAGTCGGTTCATTCGAAGAGGTATTTGAACGGTTATCAATAGAAGTGGAAAAAGGATTAAAGCATATAAGATAATAATACCGGATTATATTTGAAGTCCTTCCCTTTCTATCAATTTTCTATTTGGTGATTTGTCATTAATGTAAATCTCAAAGTGCTGCCTTTTCCTTCCTCACTTTCCACCGAAATTCTTCCATCTTGCTTTTCAACAAATTCCTTGCAAAGTAACAGACCTAAACCAGTGCTTAATTCGCCATCAGTTCCTAAAGTACGGACTTTTTCGCCAACTTTAAATAATTTATTAACCAGACTTTTTTCCATACCAATACCGGTATCACTCACGGAAATCTCAACCATTTGGTTATCCAATTCTTTTGCACAAATAGTAACCACTCCATCTTTTTTGGTGAATTTAACGGCATTTGAAAGCAGATTCAGGAGGATTGAATTTGTCATTTTTTCATCTGCATATACCTGAAGAGTACCGGAGACATTATTTATAATTGAGATTCCTTTTTGTTCTCCCCTTTTTTTAAGTATTTGTACATTTTCAAAAATCAGATCAGATATTGAAAATATTTCCGGCTGAAAGCTCATTGAACCTTTTTGTATCTGCGCCCATTCGAGCAAATTTTTTAACAGGTTAAACAAGTTAGAAGCTGTCTGATACATTGATTCTCCCGCTTCAGATAATTCCTTAAGCGTGTAACTATCAGCATCTTCTGCCAATGTTTTAGTCAAACTTAAAAATACCTGAAAAGGGCTTCTTAAATCATGAGCAATGATTGAAAAGAATTTATCTTTTTGATCATTTAACTTTTCAAGTTCTTCATTGTTTTTAATTAATTCATCATTTTTCTTTAACAAAAGGAAGTTTGACTTTTTTAGTTTATCAACTAAAACAATGAAAGCAATAAAATAGCCGCAAACGATAATAAATTCCCAGACGAAATAGAATCCATGCCAATGAATATTATTCTGCAGAAATTCAAAATAGAAATAAACAACTGTACTAATTAAGGAGAAGATAAATCCGGCAGAAATGCCCCCTCCATCCCAGACAGAAAGGAAAAGTGGAATCAGATAAAACAATCGTATACTAAATTCAGGGGGGGTAAGGAAGTCCGCATAACCAATTAGTATAATCATTAAAAGTATAAGGAAAAGCCTTAAACTTCGGTTCAATGCATAAAATGATGAAAGATACTTTGACAGCTTCATTAGAGTCCAGATTTATATTACAAAATGTACAAATACGATATTATTATACATTTATAAAGCGGTAATTTATACGATAAAAATTGGACATTAGAAATTGAGTAATAGTTTAATATCCTTTTTGCCGTTAAGATGTATATAACCGGCCATTATAAAACGACCTTGCAGCAGCAAAGAGGGTTGAATTATGAGTGATTTTCATGCAAAGTGGAAACAATTTCGAGGTTAGTAGAAACAGAAAATATTCTATAATAAGTATTGACAAATTTACTATCAATTAGTATGTTTAGACTCCTTTTTAAAGGATATTACGCGATAGCTCTCCCGATGTATCGGTACGACTGTTATCGTGAGAGTTTTGAACATATTTTTGTTAGATTTTTAATTCCGCGATAGCTCAATGGTGGAGCATTCGGCTGTTAACCGAAGGGTTGCAAGTTCGAGTCTTGCTCGCGGAGCCACAAAGCCCTGAAGTAATTCGGGGCTTTTTGTTTATACCCTGGTAAATTGGATTAATTAAATCTAAAAGATCAAATTTATTCCTTTTATAAATGAAATTTCTCTTTAACGATAAATCCCATAAACCTTTAAACAAATTCTTACGATTATATAGATGCGAATCAAAAACATAAATCTGCCGATAAAAACGGCATTCAAAAGGATAAAACATGAAAACATATATTACAGTAATTTTTCTAACTATTTCTTCCTTTCTTTACGGGCAAATAAACACAATGTCATTTGCCGGGCCATCAACGACAACATCCGGGGTCACTTTTACTTATGTGGTTGGCGCATTCAACGGCAGCAGTGATGGAACAACAATGAGTAATGATAACGGAATGCCTTATGTAACACCAGTAAATGGAGGTAACGATTACAAAGATATTACGATATCACAAAACATATATGTTACTTCAATAAAGGTTGCCTGGGCTGTAAATGTGCTGGATTTTAAGCTTCAATTTATGAATGGTTCAACAGTAGTTAAGGAGCTAACCGGATTTACTATTCCGATGGGTCAAACAAAAGATTATACAGTAAATGCTTATGCAAATAAAATCCGCTATTTGGATGCAGGTGCAAGCCTCTCAGGAGGTTTTGAAATTCAAACTGTTACCTGGGATCAATCTCTGCCAGTTGAATTGTCATCATTCACAGGATATTTAAGCAAAGGTACTGTTGTATTGAAATGGAGAACTGAAACTGAAATAAATAACTATGATTTTGAAATAGAGCGATCAGCAACCAGCAATAATCCAACCAGCAATTGGGAGAAGATAGGATTTGTCTCAGGGAATTACATGAGCAACTCACCAAAAGAATATTCATTTACAGATGACAATCCGAAATCCGGGAATATCCATTACAGGTTAAAGCAGTCGGATAATGATGGAAAACTGAGTTATTATGGAGATGTTGCAATATCAGTAGAGTCTCCAAAAGAGTTTAAGCTAATGCAAAACAATCCAAATCCTTTTAATCCAAGCACCGCCATAAATTATCAGATTCCCGAGAATACTTTTATTTCATTAAAAATATATGATTATTTGGGGAAGGAAGTTGTCACTCTTGTTAATGAAGAAAAGCCCGCTGGTTCACATGTTATATACTGGAATGGCAAAGATAAAAATAATCACATGGTTTCAAGTGGAGTATATTTGTACAAACTTACAGCAGGGAAATACAGTGAAATACGTAAGATGAATTTATTGAAATAAAACAACCAGGTTAAGACTGATTTAACTTATTGTGCAACTGATGGGTTTGCGCAGACACAAAGAGGCCGTCCCAAAAGTCAAAACTTTGGGACGGTTTATTTTATTTAGACTTACCTAAAATAGTTTGAGCGGAAGATGTATTGAAGTCGAAGTTTATTGTGGGTTCTACAAAAAATCTTAA
>Ga0182027_10003023_pt1 | contig 26962 bp, 24 predicted proteins | sample 712E1DmetaG_FD_121300 | JGI IMG/M metagenome (GOLD analysis project Ga0182027, IMG submission 121300) | Permafrost microbial communities from Stordalen Mire, Sweden - 712E1D metaG (Illumina Assembly) | ecosystem: Environmental > Terrestrial > Soil > Wetlands > Permafrost | place: Sweden...
CAGTAATAATTTATGCGAAACGTTTGCAAGGGCGAGTTTGAGCGTGTTTGCAATCACATTTGCCGGTTTATATACATTCCGGAGCCGGTGGGCTTCGTCCATGACGACCAGGTCCCAATTGGCATTTGAAACATCCTTTGATTTAGATCTTGCAAATTGGTAGGAACAAATCGTAATCGATTCATTGTTTTCAAATGGGCGAATATTGTTTTTCTTTATTTCGATATTATAAGATCGCGTTTCAAGAATCCTACAGGGAAGAAAAAACTTTTCCTGAAGTTCTTGGTGCCATTGTTTGCGAAGATTCGAGGGTGTTATGATGAGAATTCTTCTTTTTCGTTCCGCCCATTTTTGAGAAATAACCAGCCCAGCTTCAATTGTTTTGCCAAGCCCCACCTCATCGGCAAGCAAAGCGCCATGGGCGAGCGGCGATTGAAACGCAAATAGCGCGGCTTCAACCTGGTGTGGATTTAAATCAACCTGGGCATCAACAAGAGCTCCGGCAAGCTTGCCTATATCGTCGGAGGGAAATCGCCTTGTAAGTTCATACGCAAAATATTTAGCATGAAAATCGGTTAAGATCATTTTTTATTTTCACCTGAAATTACCATAAAGACCTCCGTTTTCATTGCATATTTTAAAATACATAATAATTACAATCCATCACTCGAATTCTTAGAAATACACTGTTCAGACCATATACTTCCTTTTATGAAATCATTTTGACATTTTGTTTTAAAAATGCTATTTTATTTTGTAAAGACGCCGTATTAAGCGAAACAGTTTCAACGAAAAGAGCGATCGAATGACAAAACCTTCGGTAAAATCATCGGAGACAATTGCCGCAACGGACTTCGAAGTCACCGACGACGGCTTTGATAAATACAAAGCGCTCATGATCGGCGAGCAGGACCGGGCCAAGGGAACTCTTGGCGGAATCGGCGCTTTTCTCATTGGGACCACGGTATGGGCCGAGGTAGTGCAGCTTACCGGAAATAAACTCGACTGGATGGCCTTGGCCGTAGGGTTAATTATCGGCTACGCCATTCGTCTCTTTGGAAAATCCGTTGAACCAGCGCCATTTGGTTATATCGCGGGAATTTTGGCTTTTTTTTCTTCGGTCCTTGGAAATTTGCTGACCGCCTGTATCATGTTTTCGCACATTAAAAAAGTGCCGTTTTTTTCTTTGCTTTCCCACCTCAACCCTACAACCGCTTTTTTCTTTCTCAGGGCCGTTATCGGTCCGTTCGACGTTATCTTTTGCATCGGTGCCGTTTTGCTCGCCCATTATTTTTCGTTTAAACAGCTAAAAGGACAATAGGAGCTTTTGTTCTTATATCTCGCTCCGCTCAGAGGCATTACCGATCATATTTTCCGCACGGTCTATTCGTCCCATTTTCCGGGGTTCGATTGCGCCTTAGCTCCCTTTGTGACGTCGGTAAAAGGCAAAATCGTCAAAGCGTCGCACCTTAGAGACCTTCGGCCTGAAAACAACCGAAAACTTCCAGTAATTCCCCAGGTCATCGGGAAAAACCCCGAGGAATTCATCGTTATGGCCGCCCAGCTTAAGGGAATGGGATACACGTCGTTTAATTGGAATTTAGGGTGTCCCTTTCCACAGGTAACCCGAAAAAAACGCGGAAGCGGCCTTTTGCCGCATACCAAAACGATCGATGAATTTCTGGGCGCCGTGCTTCCGCGGATCTCGATCGGACTATCAATCAAGCTTCGGCTCGGACTTGTTGACAAAAACGACATTAAAAACGCGTTCCCCGTTTTGAACAAGTTTCCATTGACCGAAATCATCATTCATCCGCGCACCGGATCGCAAATGTATGCGGGAGCGGTCGACCTCGACGTTTTTGATTGGTGCGTTAACAACTGCGCCCACCCGATCGTTTATAACGGCGATATTAACGACGCCGCTTTTTTCAAGACGCTGACAAGGCGGTTTCCTTCGGTTTCATCATGGATGATCGGCAGACACGCCATCACCGACCCGTTTTTCGCGGAAACATTGATCGGGCGCCCTGCAAACGCCCAAAACAAACATGCTCGCGTCAAAAACTTCCATGACGAATTAGTACAGGCTTATGGCGGCGTTTTTAAATTCGACGGCCACGTGTTGGACAAAATGAAGGGCATCTGGTTTTATTTGTCACAATCGTTTACTAACGGGCAAAAGTCCCTTAAAAGCATACAAAAATCAAAAAGATTGGATTGCTATCGGGACATTGTCGATACGATATTGGGCACGGAGGCCCTGACGTTTTATCCTTGACCCTATTTTGCAGGTAATAAAAATCCTATCATCGGGAAATAAACAGATGAATCTCTTTCGACGCCCCGCCTCACTGAACGTTTTATTTTACTTCCTCATTTTCGCGGTCACGCAAATTACGGGCCTTCTGCTGAGTTTCGTGATTTGTTTCATACTTAAGGATTTTACGTGGGGCTTCGTGCGCATGGCCTTGGTAAATTCATTTATCCTTGGGCTCGCGCTCATCGGCGGTTGTTATTTTTCCCAACGACTCGTTTTCAAAATAAAAATCGTCTATGTTGTCGCCCTTTCATTTTGCCTGGTATTGGGCATCGGCATCATCAGCTTTTTCATCGTTCTTTTTTTGGAACCAACACTGTTTATCTATTATAACCGGGGCGCTTTTTCATTCTTATTTATAAATTTTCTTTTTATTATCACGCTGCACGTCATCGGTTCGGGGTTGATCATCTACCGAGAGATAATGGTCGAGAAAGAAAAAACCATCGGAACCGAAAGAAACCTTAAGAATCAAATGGAAATGAAGTTGCTTTCATCGCGGATCAATCCCCATTTTCTTTTTAATACCCTGAACATGCTTCTTACCCTTTTAAAACAGCCCGAAAAAGCCGAAACGGCCATTCTGAATTTGTCGGACCTTCTTCGGGTCAATCTTGAACAATCCGATAAAATGAGTATTCCCGTCAAAGAAGAACTGACGAATGTTGAAAAGTACTTGGAAATCCAGAAGCTGCGTTTCGGTGAAAAGCTCCACTATGAAATTAAAGCCGATTGCGACTTTTCCATTCCCCCCATAATCATCCAACCCATCATTGAGAACAGCGTTAAACACGCCATGCCTTACGTTTCCCGTTTGACTATTGAAGTACTGGTTACACAAGGTAGCGGCCGCGGCCGCATAACAATCACCGATTCACTCAAGACGCTTGATCCGTCCATGCTGAATCAAGGACAGGGACTGACCATGACTAAAAAGCGCGTTGAAACCGGCAATGGCATTTTTTTAATTAAAAATGGAGGGGTAGAAATATCATTTTGCCTATGATTACCGCTATTATCGCCGACGATGAAAATCCCGCCCGAGAGCGATTGCGGGAGCTCTTAGACAGGTTTGCCCTTTTTGACATAGTTGCGGAAGCCAAAGACGGCAATGAGGCATTGCATCTGATTATTGTTCATAAACCGGAAGTGGTGTTTCTTGATATTAACATGCCGGGAATGTCGGTATTTCAATCGATTCCGTCCCTGCAAAATCCGCCGCTCATCATCTTTCAGACAGCATATTCCGAATTCGCCGCCGACGCCTTTACGATCAACGCCTTGGATTATCTTTTCAAGCCGATACGGTTTGAACGGCTGGAAAACGCCGTGGCAAAAATTATTGACAAGAAGGCCTTACGAAAGTCCGATCATCCGAAATCCTCGGACATGCCCGCAAAACCGGCGGACCATATAACCGTGACCATCGGCGGAAAAACGAAAATCATTTCAAGCAAGGACATCATCAGAATTTCCATGGAAAACGGGTTTTGCTGCCTCCATACGGTTAATGACAAAATTGTTTCGGACAGGTATCTAAACTATTATGAGGAAAAACTTGAGGGCAATAATTTTTTCAGGACAAGCAGGACGGACATTATCAATTTGGATAAAGTCGCCATGATCCACAAAGAATTTCAAGGGATGTATACCATAGAAATGCGCGGCGGCGTGAAGGTCGATTTGTCCCGAAGAAAAGCCGGGGAGTTAAAAAAGATCATTGATTTTTAATAATGCCGCCCCCGCGGGAGGGCTTTCGCCGACGGTTTAAGATGACCATTTGGCCCTCAAATTTCACCGATTACCCGGAATTTCCTACCGCTCGACTGAAATCGATTTTAAGCGCCCTAAAATTACAGTATCTTTTAATAGGTTTTCAACGGAGAAATCTATGAAATCAAAAATGTTTTCATCACAAAAGCCGCGCCCCCTAAATCCTTCACAGTGGGACTTGGGAAGTTCTAATGGGCGGGTGATTTATCAAATGGGTATGATGATCGGCATTATACTTTTCTTGAATATGACGGCCTCGGCGATGGTTATACACAATTATTGCAAAGAAAAAGAAGGCATAAGAACCGAGTCGGGGAAATTTAACGAGGACTATCTTTTTTTAGGTCATGAGCTCAGTTTTTCCGGCCAAGCTAAAAATTTAGTGTTTCTCGGCAAGGGCCTTACCTGCAGCGGCGCGACAAGACTCGGGTTGATCGCACTTTGCGAGAAGCTCATTTTCTCCGGCACATCGGGAAACGGTATTATCGCCGCAGGCATGGATGTCGTCATTGACGGCGCAATTACGGGCACAAGCTATTTCGGATGTAAATCTTTTACCGTGAGCGACCGGGCCGTAGTCGACGGCAATATCTTCGTCGCCTGCGCTAAAATGTCAATTGACGGGAAACTCCATGGAGACCTCTATATTGCCGGGGGTGAAATTATCATCAACAATGAAATTCAGGGGAACGTTATTGCCCATGGGGGACGGATCACTATGGGCAATAACGGGAAAATAACCGGGACCCTCACCTACTCCGCCAAAGAAAAATTAAGCGATACGGACGCCATGAAAGTTATGGGGGGCGTTAAGATCAATGAAAAGGCCAAAGGTGATAAGGACTGGGATTCTTTCGTCAAGTTTATAAAGTCGATCAAATTTTTCTTCAAATTTGGAATGTTTGTTTCGTGCGTGGCGGTTGGGTGCTTGCTGCTTTTTCTCCCCGCGTTTAGAAAACTCGATTCAAAACAATCGGAAAAAACATTTTGGAACACTTCATTGTGGGGCCTCATTCCGCTGCTCATGTATCCGGCGGTCATCGTTCTTTCCATCGTTCTTATCGTCACCATACCCCTTGCAATAGCGCTCATTCTGGCATTTTTTCCGCTTCTTTATAGTACGTATACTGTCGGTTCAACGTTGATTGGCAAGTATCTCGTAACAAAATTCAAATGGAACGTTGAAAAAAGGCATTACCAATTCCTGATCGGCGCGCTGGCGGGCGCCATAATTTCGATGGTCCCGTTCATTAATTTCCTTGCCATGATTTTTACGATCTCGTTAGGTTGGGGCATATATTTGTCGTTTCTTTTTAACAAAGATTTAACCGTTGCAAAGTAGCTAGTAATGGAATTTATTTTGGTTGACAATCCAAATGAAAGTAGTTTAGCGAACCGCGGCAAAGCTCCGTATGAAGGGGGCCTTCTTTCAGACGAAAAACTTGGCCGGATACTTGGCAAAGGCATACTTTCGTTTTATTTTGACGCAATTAAAGTAACGCTGCATAAACCTTCCTGGCTAAAAACGGCCCTCACTATATTTAAGACAGCGCCGGGCGGGGAAAATACGGACCGAATGGCGCCGGCGCGGAACGCATGTACCTCCGTTCATGATCCTGAGCGTTACCAAAAACTGCAACCTGCGATGCAAGGGCTGCTATTCCCATGCATTGCATGCGTCAAATTCACCGTCGCTTACGGACAAGCGGATGACCGAACTTCTCGTTGAAGCCGAGCATTTAGGAATTTCCCTGGTTCTGCTGGCCGGCGGAGAGCCCTTGATCAATAAAGATCTGCTCGACATAACGCGCTTTTTTCCCGGTATTACTTTTCCCTTGTTTACCAACGGGACCCTGATCGATGAAAACGTTATTATTGCCCTTAAAAAGCAGCCCCATGTGGTCCCGGTTTTAAGCATTGAGGGAAACCCGGCGCAAACCGACGAACGAAGAGGCATGGGGATCTTTGGCCGGATCGAAACCACAATGTCGCTTTTACGGAAAAACGGCATTTTCTTCGGATGTTCGATTACCGTGACCCGTGAGAATTTTTCCACGGTACGCGATGGTGCATGGACAAAAAAACTTTTTCGAAACGGTTGCCGGTTGTTTTTCTACGTGGAATATGTGCCGGTTGACAATGCATCCGAGGGCCTTGCGCCGACCGATTTGCAGCGAAGGTCCGCGCCGGAAATGCTGTCCATCCTTAAAAGAAAGGTCCCCGCCCTTTTCGTTGCATTTCCGGGAGATGAAGAACTTTTCGGCGGATGCCTTGCTGCGGGGCGCGGATTCGTCCATATCAGCGCATCCGGCGATGTGGAGCCCTGTCCTTTTGCGCCTTATGCGGACAGAAACATTACAAACGCCCCTCTCAAAAGCGCGCTTGGCTCGCCGCTTCTTGAAAAAATACGGGCAACCCACGCCGATTTGCAGGAAACAAGCGGCGGCTGCGCCCTCTGGGCCAAGCGCGAGTGGGTCGCTTCGCTCGCGCATCAATCCGAAGTTTGAAAGGAGGAAAATTCCGAATTCTGATTTCTGATTTTTAAATACCCAACAACCTTTACTAAAGCTAGGAGGCTTTCATGAAATCACTGAATAAAATATTGACGGTTGCTGCCTTTTCAGTCGTCTTTTGTTCGGCGCTTGCAAACGACAAGCCCTGCGATTCAATGCGAATAATGCCGGTGACCAACGAGTTCCATTTTATCTCCCCCGGTTTTGCCTGGATAAACATTGCGGATTTCAATAATTCACTCGCGGCTTTGCGGCTGTCGCCATTTCCGCAGCAGGCATGGATGCTTTCCCTGGGAAGTCACACGGAACGAGGGCGGTGGATTTCCGAAGGCATCGGAACACTGCGCATTTGGGGTGACGACCTTGATTCGATATACCGCGCCTCGCTCTATATGGGAGACTTCGGATGCTATAGCGGCGTCAACGTACTCCCCAAAAACTTGCCGGTAAACGCTTACCCCTATATCGGATTGCACGCGGGCTTCAGCGCGCTGCATGTCCGCGATAATGAAAAGACCATGTCCGACCTTTTGACTTCAATTGAACCCAATTCGGTTTTATGGCAAGCGACGGGTCTCTTGGACCTTGGACTGGGCTCCGAATTCAAGTTTTCGGACAACAAAGGGGGCTGCGCAATTGGTTTACGAATAGGATACCTTTTGGATTTATATAAAAACAAGCGATGGATGTCCGGCGGCGTCAACGTCGCGGACCTTCCCTCGATAACCCAAAGCGGACCCTATGTCCGCCTTGTTCTGGGAGGCTGGGACAACCATCACGACAAAAAACGCGCTTGTTGTACGGACTCTTTATAATTGCCGGCGGCCGTCAGCGGATGAAGACCGCGGCCCCTACACGATAGAGGGTTTTTTGTCCTTCGCCAAATGGGCCATTTGCGCCGTGTTCTCGGGCTTGCCCATCACCACGAGAATGTCGTGGGCCCGAAGCGTAACGTCGCCCGCGGGGTTGGACAACACTTCCTTTTCACGCTGGATCGCCAGAAGGGTGACGCCGAATTTTTTACGCAAGTCAATTTCGGAAAGGGATTTTCCGACCGCGGTGGAACGGGGGCTTAGGGAAAGCGTGTTGATTTGAATATCGGGAAGGGCCATTTTCAAATCGGACAACAGCGGATTTTGCCGGGAAAGGCTCCTGAACATCTGGTAACCATCCGAGCGAACTTCAGCGACGAAACGCTCTATTTTGTCCCGGGAAACCAGATATTTATGGAGAACGCGCGTGAAAATTTCAACCGACGTTTCAAATTCCTCAGGAATGACTTCGCTAGCGCCCAATTCATACAAGGGCGCCATTTCCTGGAAAAATCGCGTCCGGGCGATGATATGAACGAGCGGGCCCAGTTTGCGCGAAGCCTCAATGACCCGGCGTGTGGCCACCGGATCGGGAATGGCGACGACCAAAACCCGCGCACGATGAACGTCGACATGCAAGAGAACTTCTTCATTGGTGGCATCGCCGTAATAAATCGGCTCTCCTCGTGATTTTTCCTTGCGAACGGTATCGGGGTTCATTTCGAGGATGCAATACGGAATGCCCGCGACTTTTGCCGCCCGCGCAACATTCCTGCCGTTTATCCCATATCCGATAATGACCAAATGGTCACGCAAACTTTGCTCCACGACCAATGAACCCGGATTGCTTTGTTCCTTCAAACCCGATTTAAGCCTTGCCGGTAAAGGCAATTGCAGTAAAAAATTCGTCAGAAAATTCCCGCCCCCCATGATAAACGGGGTCAGGGCCATCGTAATGATTGAAACGCCCAGGAATAAATTATACGTATTTTTGTCGATAAGATGAAAATCCAAGCCCGATTGCATTAAAATAAAAGAGAATTCCCCGATCTGAGAAAGCGCAAGTCCGACCTGCACCATGGTCCTGATCGGAAACCCTAAAAAGCTTGATGCCGCCCCGGCAATCATTGACTTAATCACCAACACCCCGACACTGACAAAGGCGATCAGCAGCGGGTGCAAAAGAAAAAAGTGCAGGTCGAAAAGCATGCCGATGGAAATAAAAAATATGCTCGTAAAAACGTCGCGGAAGGGCAGGATCGATCCCAATGCCTGGGAGCTGAATTCCGATTCCGAAATGATCAACCCTGCCAGAAAAGCCCCAAGCGCCAAGGAAAGCCCGAGCGTTGAAGTAAGCCACGCCACCGAAAAGCAAATAACGATAATGGTCAGTAAAAAGATCTCGCGGCTCCTCGTCTTGGCCGCTTGAAAAAGGACCCCCGGTACGACCCATTTAATCCCTAAAACCAATACGAGCACAATCAGGCCCAATTTAAGACCGAGCATACCGATCGACGCGCCGGGACGGCGCATGGTCCCGGACAAAAAAGGGACCAAAAGCATCATGGGTACCGCGATTAAATCTTGATAAATAAGAATGCCCAACGAAATTTTCCCGTGCGGGCTCTCGACTTCGGCTTTTTCCTGCAAGCGTTTGAGAACAATGGCCGTGCTGCTGAGCGAAAGCAAAAAACCTAAAAACACCGCCTCGGGCAAACTCCGGCCGAATTGAATTGCAATTACGCATACGGCGCCGATGGTAAGCGCGACCTGCAGAGTCCCGCCGATGAGAACGGCCTTTTTAATCGACAGTAATTGTTTGAGCGAAAACTCAATACCGATGCTGAAGAGCAGAAGGACAACGCCGATTTGCGCCAGCAATTCAACGTCCTTGGATGCCTGGACCAATCGCAACCCGGAAGGGCCGCAGAGGATGCCGGTCAGTAAAAAGCCGACGATCGTAGGAATACGGAGCCTATAGCAGGCAAAAAGCACGCAAATGGACAGCCCGAAAATAATGACGATGGAAGTTAAAATCGTTGAGGGCATAAGGAGTATTTGCAAGGTTAAATTTTAAAGAGGCGGTTCTCGGACCGTAAAAGGTCCACGCTCTGAATAACCTTGAAATCCAGTCCGATTATTGAGGCGCCGACGCTTCGGTCCTGGATGTCCAAAAGTCCGAAGGAGGGTTTGGCGTTCTTGTCAAGGGGCCCCTTTAAATGTCCCGGATTCATATAAAGCAGGCCGTCTTCAAGCCGCAGTTCGGCGCGGTGAGTATGTCCGTGAAGAATGATGTTCGAACGCATCGCGTCATCGGGCGTAATGTCTTTTTCAAGGGAGTGTACGAGCAAAATGCACAGCCCTTGAATGGTCTCGATGAGCTTTGCCGGAAGCGAACCGTTTCTATACCGCTCATCGTAAATACCCGGGACTTGCGCTACTTCGACAAAGGCTTCCGTGAGTTCCATGACGTCTTCATAATCGTCGCCCAGATGAAACAGCATGGCGATTTTGTTACGTTTAATAAGCCAATCCACGGCTTTTTCAAGGTATTCTTTATTTCGATGCGTATCGCTTACAACGCCGATTTTCATGGTAGTTCGTCCAATGGTCAAACGGTCGCATGTTTTTTCACGACCGACGAGTAACCCTTGATATAGTGGAGCGCATGCGCGACTAACGCATCGGGCGTAAACCCGAATTTTTCATCGAGCACTTTAAAGGGCGCGGAGGCCCCGAATCGCGTCATGCCGATGACTTTGCCGAAAGGCCCGACAAGCCCCCTGAGCGTTTCGGGCAAACCGGCGGTCAGGCCCAAAACGGGAATTCCCGGCGGAATTATCGCGGCTTTGTAATCGTCCGGCTGTTCGTGGAAAAGACCTTCGGAAGGCGCGGAAACCACTTTAATGGAAAGCCCATGTTTCTCAAGGAGGACCTTTGCCGCGGCAAGCATGGTGCCCGTTTCCGATCCGTTGGCGATAAAAATGCAATCGGTTTTCCCCCGACACTCGACCACCGTATAGGCCCCAAAACGCGCGTTCCGCGCGTCGTGGTAACGTCCCGACGCGCTTTTCGCGGGAACGTCGATGACCCCTTGACGGGAAAGAAGAAGCGCCGTTGGGGTTTCGATATTTTCCAAAGCGATGCTCCATGCAACGGTCGTTTCAACCGCATCGGCCGGCCTCAGCACGAGCATGCTTCTTTTTCCTTCAAGGTTGTTCATTTTTTCAAGAAGCCTGATTTGCGCTTCATGCTCAACCGGCTCATGGGTGGGGCCGTCTTCGCCCACCCTGAATGAATCATGGGTCCACACGTATTTGACCGGAAGCCGCATAAGGGCAGCCAGACGCACCGCCGGTTTCATGTAGTCCGAAAAAACGAAAAAAGTGCCGCATACAGGGACAATTCCTCCATGTAAAGCAACCCCGTTCATAAGCCCGGCCATGGTCAGTTCGGACACGCCGATTTGGAGGAATTTTCCGGAAAAATCCCCCTTTTTCAATATGGTGGTATTTTTCAAAAAGGCGTCGGTGTTGTCGCTATTGCTCAGGTCGGCCGAAGCCACCAGCATGTTATCAATTTCCCGGGCGAAAACCGACAAGACTTTCCCAGACGCCGAGCGCGTGGCAATGCCGGGCTTTTGCTCGATCGTCGAAAAATCAATGACCGGCGCTTCTCCACTCATGAATTTCTTAAACCGCTGGGCGCGGTCGGGATTTTGGAGCTGCCATTCCGTCTGCGCCTTTTTACGCTCACCGGCGCGGTCTTGCTTGGTCTTGTTGACCTCGTCAAAGTAGCGCCGGACGTCTTCAGGGACCGTAAAAGGGTCGCGGGGGTCGCCGCCGAGGTTCGTAATGGTCTTCTCAAACGACGCGCCGGCCTTCGACAAGGGCATTCCGTGCGTTTCAACTTGTCTCTCAAAATTCTCTCCGCTCGGCGAAAGCGCCCCCTTGCCCATGATCGTTTTTCCGATGATCAGCGTGGGACGGGAAGTTTCGGCATTCGCTAAAGTCAACGCCTTTCGGATTTGGCCGTGATCGTTGCCGTCGATCGTTTCAACGCGCCACCCCCACGCCTCATATTTCTTGGCCGTGTCCTCGTTGGTAACGTCTTTGGTGAATGAAGAAAGCTGAACGTCGTTGGAATCGTAAAACATGATCAAATTGGACAAACCCAAATGGCCGGCCAGCCGCCCGACGCCTTGGGATATTTCTTCCTGAATGCCCCCGTCGGAAATGTATGTATACGTTTTATGGGCCATCCATTCGCCGAAACGGGCTGCAAGGAACCTCTCCGCGATCGCCGCTCCCGCGGCGCAGGAGTGGCCTTGACCAAGAGGGCCGGAGGTATTTTCAACCCCTCGCTTAACATCGACTTCCGGGTGACCGGGCGTAACGCTCGCCCATTGCCTGAAATTTTTAATGTCGTCGATGGAATACTTCCCATGTAGCGTTAAAATGGAATAGAGCATCGGAGACATGTGCCCGGGATCGAGGAAAAACCTGTCGCGATTGCACCAGGTCATGTCGGACGGCTCAAAATTCAGAAATTCGGTGTAGAGGATCGATAGGTAATCGGCCCCGCCCATCGCTCCGCCGGGATGGCCCGCCCCCGCTTTTTCAACCATGGCAGCCGAAAGAATTCTGACCGTATCCGCGATTTTATGTGAAATAGATCCGCTCACGCTTCCTCCTCGAAATAAAGACGGAAATGTATGGTGCAGGTAATAAAATAATTAAAATAGCGGATAAAATTCTACGCTTGAGGAATATTATTTATCCGAGCGCCTGAGGTGTACAAAAAAACTCGCGTACCCACCTTCGCGGGTTAGGGTATTCCCAGCTTTTCTTTAAGCGCTTCCGGGGTGAAAGGCTTGACGATATAATTGTTCGCCCCTGCTTTCAAGGCCTCAACCACTTTCGATTTCTCCGATTCCGAAGTGCACATGAATATTTTTACGCCGCTATAAGTTCCGTCCGCGCGAACTTTCTGCAGGAGCGTAAATCCGTCCATCACCGGCATGTTCCAGTCGAGCAGAATAATATCGATGGGCATGTTCGCCTGTAACTGTCCAAGCGCTTCTTCGCCGTTTCCCGCTTCGATAATATCGGTAATCCCCATGCCGTTAAGCTGCGTTTTTTGGATCCTCCGCATCGTGGCGGAGTCGTCTACCAGTAGTAATCGCATAATGTCATCCTCCTAATAGGGCGCTTATTTTTTCGGTTTTTATTCCCGGTCATTTAATTTTTATTTCGTCTTTAACGACACTTCCATCGCAAAGCTCCCGAAAACGCAGGAAAACGGGACCACAATCGTCGGGGCCCCGCTCGGCGCGGCAATGGTATGGTCTTTGCCGATGATTACGTTGGGCAAGGAAATGGACAAATGATAACTGACAAGGTCTTGTTTGGCGTTGCCGGCAATGATGTTGACCAGTTCGCCGATTCCGTCGGTCAGGTCCGGTCCCACGATTTTGATTTCGGACCCGATCAAGGCCGACACGATCTTTAAAGCGACCGTTTTGGGAAAACTCAGCGCGATGGACCCCTGCGCTTCGCCCGATAGACCGATGACGCCGGAAATGTCGAACGACGGGAACGGCTCTTTTTTCAATAAGGGAGCGCCGGGGCTCAGGACCACCGAAAGCATCGTTTTAAACATATTGATGGTCGCCGATATGAAAGGGTTGACATATGATACGTCCATGCGCGCTCCTTCGTCGTTAAATGGTTGCGGTTTTCAAAAATCACCCGCCTTGCGGCAGGCAAACGCTATATCATCCGTAGCTTCGCGTTCGGGTCGCCGGTTTCCATTTCAAGGACCTGTCCGGCTTTAGCGATGTCGTCTTCGGCCCTGGTTAGCATGGTCCCTAAAAAATCGGCCGGTAGTCCGATATAGTCCCACAGTGCCGGGTTTGCTTCCTCAATGGTACCTTCGAACGTTCCAAGACCTACGTTGCATAATACGAATTCCGCCAGGTAAATAATTGCCCAAAACTTGGCATGGTTGACGGGGGCCTTTTCAAACGCATGATGGAACCTGACTCCGGAAATTACCGGCGCCTCTATTTTCCATAATTCAAGAAGCGCGCTTCCGACCATCGGGTGCGCTTCCTTGGCCGCGATCGTTTTTTCGGCAAAAAGATAGGATTCTTCCTGGTCCAGGGCCTGGCCCATGATTTTCTCGAACTCCTGATGGAAAAACTGGTCATACACGAGTATCCCGATATCGTGCAAAAGCCCGGACAAAAAGCAAATTTGACATTCTTCGGGCGTATATTTTTTCGGCAAAAATTTTATAATGGTTTGTGAAAGGTATGCGCAGGACAAGGAATGTTTCCAAAATTGCCGATAATCAAGCACATTTGATTTTTTCGAAAATTGCTTAATGAGCGTCAAGGCCATGATAATGCTTCGGATTTCGTTGAACCCGATGCGCGCAATGGCAAGCGACAGGGAGGAAATCCGCTGGTTGGCCGGGCAAAAAAAAGCCGAGTTGGCCACCTTAAGGACTTTCGAAGCCAGGGCGGGGTCTTGTTGGATGATTTTTGCGAGGATTGAGGCATTGCCTTCATCGGAATTAACCAGGCGCTGGACTTTCACCAGAATTTCGGGCAATGTCGGCAGCTCCGTAATTTCATAGAGACGTTGCAAAACATTCATGGTCGAAATCCTTGTAACGGAGCGACTCGGGAAAAAAGCTTGAATATGGATTATATCATGCGGTTGAAAAACCGTCAATGGGAATGCGAATACGCCGCGTTATCGGAAATTAGCGCCGGCGCTTTAGGTTTTCCAAGAGCTTGAGCGCCGCGTCGCGATACCCATCGCCGCTTCCGCGGCAATCATCCAGGAGTTCCTGGCAGGACTCCCGCGCTTCGCGGTCATTTCCGGCTTTGCAATACTGCTGCGCCGCGAACAAAAGCGTTTGATGGTAGTTGCGATACGCTTTAGGTTCAGGCGCATAGGATGCGGCGAGACGGGAATACGTTTCTGCGCATTGTAGCGGACGTTTGAGCGATTGATAGAGCTTTACTTTTGACCATAAAAGAAACCGGCTTTGCGGATAGAGAGCGCACAGCCGGTCAAGGCCTTCCGAAGCTTTGTCGAATTGCCCTTCCTTGATATAGATCTCCTGCAAAACCGCCTGGGCCAAAAGCGAGGTGAATCGACCGTTTTTCGCGACGGCCTCGATGGTTTGGATTCCGACCAGCTTGTCGCCGGGATACCAAAAAATCATGCCCCAGAATTTTTTTCGTAAATCCGCACGGGCGTAGCTATACAGGCCGAGCACCAAATCCACGTCGCTATCGGACGAATCGATTTTCTTGGCTTCCCGGCACAGTGAAAGCGCTTTTAAACCAAGGCCGATTCCGCTCAAATAATTTTTGTCGTGCAGGTTATATGCCGAGGCTATCATATAGGAAAACCCTTGTGCCGTCAGTAAATCGCTTGACCGACCGTTTTTCTTCGCATCACCGTCATAATAGCTTCGCGCATTTTTAAATGCGCCGTCGAAAGCGTCGGTATCGTCCTGAAGATCATAATCCAAACGACGCATTCCGATTATGGAAAGATCAAGCATTGTTTTAAAGAGGCCGCCCGCGCCGCTTTCATCCAAACTGTCGGCAATGGCTTGAGCGCGCTCGAAGCGGCAATTGAGCACTTCCTCCACCGCGCAATTGAGTTTTTGCATCGATGCGACCGATAGCCCGCAACAGGGCGCGTGCAACACGACCAAAAAGAGGGCCATCATGCCGAAGCTAATATTCATGGGCGGTTTAAAAATTAGGCTACTTCGTTTTAAACGTAGGGTATTCAATGCCGAAACGCCAGTTGTAATAGATTCTGCTTACGAAAAAAGTGGCCATAACGAGAAGTCCGTACTGCCAAACGAACACGATAACGAATACGGTCAATAAAAAAACGGGCCACTTGAAGGCGTAAAACGCGGCCTCCAATTTTTCCGTGGCCGCCAGCACAATAAACAGGACCAAGCTTAAAAGGGCGGGCGCGCCCATTACCCAGAAATTATGCCCCATAAGCGGCGAAAGGAAAAAAGACGCGCCGCAAAAAAGCGCGGCGGCCAGCGACGTCCTTTTTTTCCCGAATTTTACGCAAAACGTCAGCTTGCCGGTCATCGCGTCGCCGGCCGCGTCGGGGATCGTGGTGGCCAAAAACACCGCGGCATTGGCCATCCCGGGAGAAAGGGATGGTATCAGCCCGGCCCTGAGCGCCTCCCATCCGTTTCCATTTTGAAAATTTGCGCAATACCAACCCACGAGAAAGGTCAAAACGCCGTGCCCTAAAATGTTCGCGAACACGCCGCCCCACGCGCGGTTTTTCAAGGTAAGCGGCGGCAGATTATAGAGCGCCCCCAGAATAAGCGCCATCGCGAAGAGAGCGGTCATGATCGCGTCGAAAAACAGGGAACATGCCATGCCGCCAAGCGCGCAGGTCGCCGCCAAAATCCATGCCGTTCGAATCGAAATATAATTGTGCGGAAGCAAAAACAGCTTATGATTGATCCGGTCGCTTTCGATGTCCACGATCTGATTAACGACATAAATAGAGGCAACGATCAGGGAAAATCCGCCGAGCGCCGCCCACACATAAAATTGCCCGGGATTGGTTTTACCGGCGTGGGAAAACCATAAGAAAGGCCATAGGCCCGCGCTGCCGGTTATCCATCCGACCAGCAAAATGGTCCATACCGGCGCAAGGAGCGCAATTCTCAGTAAAAAAAAACAGTCGATGACTTGTAGCGGAAACCGACCTGTTTTATTGTCCATGCATTTTCGCCACCATGCCATGGTCGCGCGCCGGCGCTACCATAGCGGATAAGTTCCAACGGGAAAAGGATTCGAATAAATCCAGGCGTTTTTACCTTTAAACGCTTCCACCCGATACAGACCTTTGCCGGTTATATCGAAGATGCTATTTTTTCCAAACGTTCTTTGGACAACGGCGCCGTTTTTTATAAGGTGAATGCGCGCTTCCTCTTCCAATTCGACGTGCAGCGTTGCTGGCAGAACACCATGTGGGTCACCGGGTCCGGGAAACGAAAAAACACCGTTTGAGTAGGTAAGGTATATCCGGCTTCCCTTCGCGTCTCCGCGACGAAAATTGGCGATAAAACCGTTACCGTTTTTCAAGGCATTAAGAAAAAGGGCCTTCGCTTCATCAGGATCGCTTTTGGGAGGCGGCGACGTAAAATAGAGGTGCGTTCTAATTCCCTGCAATTCCACTTTGATCGGAAAAATCGTTAAACGAAAAGGGCCGATCTTCGCTTTCATGGTATGCGCGTCCACGCCGCCGATACCGCTAACGTACCGCAACCTGTTGCATTCGTCCCACCTTTGCAGCAAATCGCTTTCAATCCCGGCCAAAAACCTTCGAGGATAAAACAACCTGAAAAAGTTCGCCCAACTTTTTAAATTTTCCAGCCAATCGGACATTTGATTCCATACCTCAATGCCGTCGAAACCTTGAATATTCCAGTCTTTCCAGGGATACGCCGGATAATCCTTGAAATAGTGGCGTTTCTCATTGGGATGCGCTAAAAATCCGATGCCATGTTCTTTTTTAATTTCGTCGATATATTTTTGGGGTTTGTCATGGACCCGAACCACTTTAGACGTCCCCAGCGCCAAATAATGGTTTAAATTGTTGCTGTCATTATGTTCATAACCGACCAGAACGAAGAGGTCTCCTGAAAACCCCTCGAACCCCAATTCGCGGGCTTTGAGCGACAGGTGGTCGGTCACGACGATAAAATCGAGATTGACTTCTTTTGCCGTGGCTATAAGCTGCGGACAATCGACGCCGCCATCCGAAAAATTCGTATGCAAGTGCAGCGCGCCGCACATTTCGTGCATACGATTGGAAAGACCCGTCGAAGTATCCATGCCGTGTCCCGTATATTTTGAAGAAACCCCGCGCGATTGCCCCGCGCAAAAAAGAGTGCTCGGCCCCGTTTTTAACTTTTGGGCGAATTACGGCGAATTATATAGTATACCTTTTGGTGAAAAGAGATGTTATTAAAAAAACGTTGTTCGGTATATGCATCGAAGTACCGGGCCGGTCCCATTATATTTTGACAGGTATGATTGTTGTAACGTATATTTAAAGTTTGTTTAGGTTCCGTAGGTGAATTATATATGCGTTTAGCGTAGATAATTAACCGTACTGAACCTTATCCACTTTGTGGGTTAGACTTATGTCCGTTCAATTTTCTATTGGTAAGGAGTATTCTCGATGCCTCAACACAAGTCGGCTGAAAAGCAAATCCGAATCAGCAAAAAAGCCCGTCAACGTAACCGTTCCGGCAAATCCCAGTTGAAGACCGTCATTCGGGACGTGCTTGAAGCCAAGGACAAAAAAAACGCGGAAAGCGCGCTTAAGGAGGCTGTTTCCTTCATCGACAAAAGCGTGGGAGGCGGGCTTATCCATAAAAATAACGGCTCCAATAAAAAATCGCGCCTTTACGCTCATGTCAACAAACTGACGAAATAATCCCCCGCAAAGCGCATTTCTTTTCTTGACTACGGAGATGGGTTAATGAACAACTTTCATCGGGTTGGCGGAGTATTATCGTGCGAAAACGTTCCGCTCACCTCGATCATCAAAGACCTTGGAACGCCGACCTACGTTTACAGTAAGGCAAGCATCGTCAACAATCTCGAACTGTTTATCGGCGCGCTAGACGGCGTCGACGCGCTCCTGTGTTTTTCGGTAAAATCGAATTCGAACCTTTCGATCTTGCGCCTCGTGGCCGGGAAAAGCGCCGGCGCCGACATCGTTTCGGGCGGCGAACTGTATTGCGCGCTCAAGGCCGGCATCGACCCGCGTAAAATCGTTTTCTCAGGCGTCGGCAAAACCTCCGATGAACTCGCCTATGCGCTCAAAACGGGGATACGCATGTTTAATGTCGAATCCGAGCCGGAGCTTCTGCAGCTTGCCGCCATCGCCGAATCGCTTGGGACCATCGCCCCGATAGCGCTGCGCGTCAACCCGGACATCGACGCCGGCGCGCACTATTTCACCACGACCGCGAAAAAAGAAAACAAATTCGGCCTGCCCTTTAAAACCGCGCTCTCCGTATACGCAAAGGCCGCAAGCCTTCCCTTTATCAACCCCGTGGGGATCGACGTGCATTTGGGCTCTCCCATCCTGACGCTGGAGCCTTATAAAAAGGCCCTCGATCTGCTCTCGGGACTTATCGCCGAACTACGGTCGCAATCCATTGCCCTTCAAACGCTTGACATCGGGGGCGGGCCCGGAATAGTTTACAAAGACGAAAAGCCCTTTACCCCCATCCAGTTCGCCGACCTCGTTGTTCCTTATGTCAACAGGCTTAAATGCGGTCTGATCGTCGAACCGGGACGCTTTATCGTGGGTAATTCGGGCGTTCTGCTCACGACCGTCACGTATATCAAGAAAACCGACGATAAAATATTTTATATCTGCGACGCCGGGATGAGCGACCTGATACGCCCGCCCCTCTATGGCGCTTTCCACGAAATCGTGCCTGTCGTCGCCCCGCGGCCTTCATCCATGATCATTGCGGACATCGTCGGCCCTATTTGCGAATCCTCTGATTTTCTAGCCAAAGACCGAAGCATCGAGCTGGTTGAGCAAGCGTCGCGCCTGGCCGTAAAAAGCGCCGGCGCCTATGGATTTTCAATGTCCTCACAATACAATTCACGGCCGCGCGCTTGCGAAGTGCTGGTCGACGGACAATCGTATTCCTGCATCCGAAAACGCGAAACGTACGAAGACCTCGTCCGTAACCAGCTCTAACGCCGCTTTACGCCCCGCCCTTAAAAAAAGACGTTCAAAGTTATATTTGCATTTTATTGATGCTGAATGTAGAATTATACGGGCGGGCCTGCGGCCGGGCCATTACCGTATCTGCTTACAATATATTGTTTTACATTATGCATAGTAACCTTTTCATACACGCGATTATTCTTTGCGCGCAGGTCATTTCCCTTACGGCGGCGTCCCCGCTTTACTTGGAACGTGAAACCGGTTTTGCCCTGACCGCCCGCGACGAGTATTATTCAAAAAACGGCCTGACGGAACTCCTTTCTTTTCGTGGCGGCGAAGAAATTTCCGCCCAATCCCTTATCGCGAAGGTCCGGGCCGTTGGGCCCGATACAACCATACCCTGGTATGATTTTTCCTTGGGTATCGCGCTTTTAAAGGACAATCCCGATTCGGTATCGGTTTATTTCAACCGTGCGATTGACGCCGCGGGCACCGACATCGGGACCATGTTCGCGCTGTCGCTGGAATTCGGACGTTTCTCGCAGCCGCAATGGGAAATGAAAAGTATCGATCGCTTTAAAAAGATGTTCCTATCGTCGGGAGCGCAATCGTCCACGCTGGTTTCTCGGACCATGCTTTACAAGGCGATTTCCGCGGAGCAAAACGGCGATCGATTAGTCGCCCCTACTTATTACAAATGGGCAATGGCGTTCGATCGGTCCGCCTTGTGGCCCCAAACGCGAAAAATCCTCCGCGAATTTCCTTTGCATCCGGCCTCGGCGTATGAAGAATGCGCGGGCATGGTCGCCTTGGTTTTAAAATCCTGGCCCATCCAGCTTGCAATGGTTTTTCACCTGTTTTTGTGGTTAAGAAACGCGGGCGTTTTTCTCGCGCTCGGCGCCTATATCGTTCTGCTATTGACCTATGCGCCTTCCGCGCTGCATTGGATAAGCGACCGGTTTCCGACGAGCGTCCCGCAATGGTCCCGGACCTATTTCTCGTGTTTGCTTGTGCTATCGTTTGTTTCATTCGGAATCCTGCCGTTTTTATGGGTGATTTCCTGTTTTCTTTGGCGTTCTTGCGAGAAAAAAAGCAAGATACTCCTGGCCACCTGCTTGGCCGGGCTTATCCTGTACCCGCTCACCGTGAAAATCGAAGATACGCTTCGAAGCTGCCTGTCGCCGGAAAGCTCTCTTACGCTGTTTAGTAAATCAATCGAGGAGGGCTACGACGCCGACATCGACGCCGTGGTCCGCGAAAACGCGCGGATCCATGAAAACGATTATCTCGCCCATACGGCGGCGGCGCTCTACGCCGTCAAGAAAAACGATATGGCCTTTGCCCTTGCTTCCGTTCAAAGGGCCCATGAGCTGCGCCCCGATGACCCCGCGGTGCTTTTGACGGAAGGCAACGTGTATTTCCTAGGCGGCGCGTTTGAAAAAGCCAAGACCGCCTATGAAACGTGCATGAAACTCTATCCGACCTATAACCCCGCCATTTTTAACTGTGGCCAATACTATCTGGGCACCATTGAAACCATCAAGGGCATGGAATGCATCGATCGCGCCACGAAATTGGATCCGGCGCCCACCAATTCGTTTATAAAAACAAATGACGAATGCTTTTCAAAAAAATGGCCCCGGTTGCGCCAGCTCATGGCCCCGGAATATCAGCCCCTTTACTTTTGGACAAACGTATTCCCGTTCTATTTTGGCGGATTGTCGTCGGCAGACACGCTATGGGGCGCCTCTTTTTTCGGATTGCCGATTGCCCCGTATTTCCTGATTTCGGGACTGGTCGCGGCCTTCCTCCTGCTGGCGCATTTTTTTGCATGGTCGGGCGACAAACCCAAGCAATCGTTTTTATGTAAATTGTGCGGAGCCGCCATTTGCCGCCAATGCAAACGGGGGCTGGTTTGCGCCGAATGTTATGAATCGTTGCAACCTATTCGAAACGAAAACATACGGCAACGCATCATCGACAAAATCATGCAGAAAAGCGGACGCAATCGGCGCTTCGTTTCATATTGGGCCGACGCGCTTTTCCCCGGATGCGGCATGGTGTATCGCGCAAGCGGCAGGGTCTTTTGGGGGGCGGCGGTCATGACCGTGACCGCATGCGTCTACGCAACGCTTCCGCTTTTTTCAGGCTTGACCGACACTTCTCCCTTATGGCTGCCGCCGGGCTTAAAAACGTTTTTTTTCGCGGCGGCCCCCGTTTATGGCGCATTCTTTTTTATCAGGGCGATCGTCGGGACCGCGCGGGAAATAACTCTCAAGGAGGAGCGTCATGGCGCTTAGAGGAAGCCTGCTCGAATTCGAGCTTCCGAACATTTTCCAGCTTATCGGAAACGACGGAAAAACAGGTCAGCTCGTTTTGTATCGAAAAGAAGACGAGGCGTTCGTGATTTTTTCTCATGGAACGATCATCGCCGCCGGCAACAGCGGCATGAACCTGCAAACGGTCATCTTCAAATACTTAATGTCCGTCAAGCATTATTCGGAAGAGGAACTCAACGAGTTGCTGTATTTGTGCCAGGGCGAAATGCGGGTGTTCACTCAGGAACTCGTGGCAAAGCGATATCTTTCCAAGGAAGAATTGTCGTCGATGGCCCGCGTTACGGTTGAAGATTTGGCCTGCGGACTTTTTTTGTGGGAACTGGGGCATTATCGTTTCGATTCCCTTGAATCCGTCGAAGACTACCGCGTCGGAGCGCTTTCCCTTTCGTGCGACGCCGTGACCATGGAGGCGATGCGCAGAGTTGACGAATGGAAAAGAATGCGGAAAAGCGTCCCGCCGAGTTCGGTTTTCATCCGAGTCAAGGCAATTGGTCCGACCGCCGCACTGCCGGTTTTGAATTTTGATTCCGCCGAACACGTGCTCGATATGGTCGACGGAGTTTCAACCGTCGAAACGATCGTAAGAAACGCTTTTTTTACCGAATACCGCGTATATGAGACGCTCATGGGTTTTTGGCAAAATAACCGCATAATGCCCGTTCAGGAGCATCACCCGCGGGGCAAAACCCCGCAACAAGATACGCCGGCAAGACGACCGCTTTTGCCGTCGGCGGCTTTGGTCTCATGGACGCTCGTCCATATAAGCGCAATTTTGATTTTTTTAGTCGGATACGGTTTTAATGGCACCATCCTGGGCCAAAAACACGTCGCCAAGCGATGGGTGTGCAATGAGAGGTCTGTGTCGCAATCGGAAACGGCGCTACGAATCGCGACGCTTTTCTACCATGAAACATACGGGGTTTTGCCGACGCGGGCGCTTCAACTAAAGGAATCCGGGCTGATTACGGCTTATGAAGCATCACAATATGCGATAAGGAAATAGTCCTTGTCCGCGTATTCGCAGAATCCTTGATTATTCGCTTAATTTAGAACTATATTTTTGTTGTAAGCGTATATTAAAAATGTTATTATAAATAATTAACCGGTAGTCTACTATTGTTTTGGCTTTAATAGAAGGACTTTTCAATGGCAACGATCAATTACGCCGTTCGAGAAATCAGCGTTAAAATTGTTTATTATGGAAGCGGACTTTGCGGAAAAACGACCAATTTACAGGTGATTCACCGGAAGATTCCCAATGAACACCGCAGCGACATGGTATCGCTTGCCACGGAAACCGACCGGACGCTGTTTTTTGATTTTTTGCCCTTGGACCTTGGAAAAATCAAAGGTTTTGCCACCAAATTCCAATTGTATACGGTCCCCGGCCAGGTTTATTATAACGCTACGCGAAAACTTGTGTTACGAGGGGTCGATGGCGTCGTGTTCGTGGTTGATTCCGCAGCCGATAAACTTCAGGAAAACCTCGAAAGTTTCAAAAACCTCGAAGAAAACCTCGCTGAATACGGTTACCAACGAGAAAACATTCCAATTATAATTCAATACAATAAAAGGGACCTTCCCAATGCCATGCCCGTCGATAAACTCAACGCGGCCATAAATAAATACGGACTCCCTTGGAATGAAAGCATCGCCGTTCAGGGAAAGGGCATATTTGAGTCGCTTAAAATAATCGGCAAATTGGTCATCGACAATCTCAACAAAAAATATTCACGGCCTTCCGCCGCACAGCCCGCCGCTCAAATCGCGGCGCAGCAAGATCCGTTTTATTCCCCGGCTTCCCCGCCCCGGCAACAACCGCCTGCCTTTTCGCCCGTGCAGCAGCAAGCTCCCGCGCGTCCCCCGCAGCGCCCGCCGGTCATGCCTCCGCAACAGGTTTTTACACCTCCGCCCCGACCGCAGGCCCCACGGCCCGCCATGCAACATCCCGCTGCCGCGCCCGCGCCAGCCTCCTATAGCGACCCGTTCCAGGACATTCCTTTGCAACAGAACATTCGACCGAGCGCGCCTTTATCCGCAGATTTTGGGCCGCAACAGCCTGCGCCCACTCCCGCGACCGCAGCGCGCGACGAGTATTATGATTATGGCTCCATTAATTTAGAACCCATGGAACAACCATCCATTCCCCAAGACATCGAAGTAAAATCCATGCGCGAACAACGCCCGGTCCAAGAATCGACTTCCCTTGAAAAAACCGATCTCGATTTGGAAATCGAGCGGTATCAGCGCGAAATTGAGGAAAAACAACGAAGATTGCGGCCTTCATCCTCCGGTCAACCGTCTCCGGCCTCTTCGCAACAATCGCCATCGTTCCCCCCGAGACCGGCAAGCTATGATGTTTATGAACCGGTAGAATCGCCGGAACCCAATACGCAGGCCATGCCTTCGTATCAATCGCCATACTCGGCGGATGATCAACAATCCGGGGCCGATGAGCAGCCCCTTTATTTCACGTCGGTCAACACCGACCGCCAGAAAAAACCGAAAAAACCGCCCATCAATCCTAAAAACCGATCACAGGGGAGTTTTTTTTCAAAACTTTTTAACAAAGACAAACCCTGATGGGCGATGTGATATTATACAAGGAAGATGTTGAACGGTTAAACTTCCTTTTAAAAAACCTTATCACTGACTCTAAGGTGCTGTCGGCGCTTTTGATCACTAAAGACACCCGTGTTCTTGCATGTCAAGGGACATTGTCCTCAATGGACACCTCCGCGCTTGCGGCGCTTCTGGTGGGCAGTTTCGCCTCGACGCAGGCAATTGCCGGTTTGATCGGGGAAACCGAGTTCGACACGATGTCGCACCACGGCAAAACCCGCAACGTTATAATCTCCCTTGTTGATGACGATACGATTTTAGCGTCGGTGTACGACCAGGGAAGTTCCGTGCAGCGCATTTCCGCAAGCCTCAATAAGCACCTTGAAATCCTGCGGAAAACCCTCAAAGCCATCGGAGGCAACACGACCGATGACCTTTTTGCGGCCCCGGAATCATCAAACGCTCCGGGCGAAGTCGGCATCGACTTTGAAAAACGAACGGAAGACCTTTTCAAGGACATCGAACCGAAAGAACCGCATGAGGAAGCCGCCGGGGCTTTTAAAAGCCCCGCCAAGCCGCCCGACACGCATATCGTGGAAGTCGAATCGTCCGAAAGCCGCCCGTCAAAGGAAACTCCGGTTTTCAAATCGGAAATTTCGGAGAGTAATCATCGTGCGGAAAAAAAGACGCCCCCCGTCGAAAAACCCCCGCTCTCGTCAAAAGACTATGACGTCTACGCCATGAGCGAACCGGTCGGCCACCTGCAAAACCTGGCGACTCATGTACAGCAAGAAAAGCGTATGTCGCCGCCGCCCGGCGCTAAAACCGAAACCATCGTTCTTTCGATGAATTATCTTAAAACAAAGGCGCGCGAGGGGGCCATTTATTATAAACACGACGAAGCGATTTTTAAAAAAATATTCAAGTCGGTAAAAAAGAAGAAACTCGGCCATAACCCCTTGTCGTCATAAGGGCCTTTCTCCTCGAGCATTTTGAGCGCCGGCTTTAAACGCATGATGTATCTCACCATTTTTTTCCTCGTACTTTTGGCCCCGCTTGCCGTCGGGACCTGCGCGCTGTGCATCTTCGGCAGGAAAAAACCACCGGGGAAACCCGTTTTGCTTTTGCATACCATTACCGGCGGCCGCCACGCGCATTTTTCCCTCTATTCACCCAAAAAATTCTTAGCGTTTATCGACGGGCTCCATGCCCGAAATCTGCGATCCCGGACGCTCAGCGACCTCGCGGCGCTCCCGCCCAACGCCAGCGACCTGGCAATAACCTTCGACGACGGATTCGAAAGTTTTTATTCGCGGGCGCTTTCGGTGCTTGACGATTATGACATGAAAGTGACGGTTTTTCCCATTGCGGGATACGTTGGTAAAACATCCCGGTGGGATGTTTTACCCGGTCAGCCCCATTTAACCGCGACACAAATCAGGGAAATTTCAGACCGCGGCCACGAAATCGGCAGCCACACCTTGACTCATGCGAATCTTACGTTTCTCGGTGACGCCGACGTCCGGAGCGAGCTGTGCGATTCAAAACGAATGCTTGAGGACATCTCGGGCAAACCGGTCGTCAGCTTGTCCTTTCCCTTTGGGTCCTGGAACAAGCGCGTGTGGGAAATGGCCATGGAATCGGGATATCGTTATGGAACGTGCTATCGCCACCATAAGAACATTCCCGCAGGCCTGATACCGGTGCGGGGAATTTATTCATTCGATACCGTGCAGGACGTATTCGATAAAATCGCGCCGTCCAAGCCTTTTTCCAACGCCTATGCACGATGCAGGGTCGTGTCGCATTTTGCAAAAGGCTCGCCCCTTTGGAAATTCCTACCGAATTACCTCTTATTTCGTTGATCCAACCAAATTTTATTTCATTTTCTTTAATAAAGGGCTTGATAAATCCTTTGAAGAGGTATTATATTAAGAGCGCTTAAAAAGAATGATCGCGGGGTGGAGCAGTCCGGTAGCTCGTTGGGCTCATAACCCAAAGGTCTCAGGTTCAAATCCTGACCCCGCTACCAATAGAAGCCTGGCAGATTCAGGCACTTAGGGCGAGTCGAAAGATTCGCCCTATTTTATTTGGTCACACCGTTGGTCACAGGGTAGCTGTCAGCAACGGCACTTTCCAAGTCTTCCCGCTGAAAGAATGTATAGTAATCATCCGCCGAATCCGTGCGATGCGCTTGAAAAGCTTTGGCCAATTTAGGATCCTTTATCTTCCTTTTCACTTCCAGCTTAACCGTCTTACGCCAGTCGTGAAATGGACGAATGGGAATATCGGCCAGTTTTTCAAGGCTCACCCGTTTTCCATCGGGCCCCTTAACCTTCATCAGCCTGTAGGGAGGATTTTTCCACGGCCAAATAGGACCACTCATTCGACCAGCGATTTGTTCCCGAAGGGCCTCAAACGCTTTGAAGTGAAGCGGCAGGGGAACTCGAACATGCCGGCCTTGCTTTAGAATATCTGCCCACACATAAGGAAGGCCCTCATCAGGATTAAGGACGCAATCCGTAACCTGGAAATTCAATACCTCTTGGATTCGAAGGCCTGTGTAGCGAACAACCGTCTTTAGTCTTAATGTTTCAATCGGCACACCCTCTGTCAAGCCTGTTATCTGGATTTTCTCAAAGTCGCGTTCTCTCGGAACAAAATCCATCACCTTAATATTCGGATCCGGACAATCCAAACAATTCATCGGATTCGGCATCTGAATAAGATTTTTGGTTATCCATTTTGAGAAAACTGCCTTGAGCTCTTTAAAATAATTCCAAATGTACTTGTCCGACCATTTAGGATGGATCACTTTTAGGTTATTAATGTGATCTTCCAAAATGCGCGTGTCCTCGTAACATTGACGGAA
>Ga0182027_10003024_pt1 | contig 26956 bp, 17 predicted proteins | sample 712E1DmetaG_FD_121300 | JGI IMG/M metagenome (GOLD analysis project Ga0182027, IMG submission 121300) | Permafrost microbial communities from Stordalen Mire, Sweden - 712E1D metaG (Illumina Assembly) | ecosystem: Environmental > Terrestrial > Soil > Wetlands > Permafrost | place: Sweden...
ACGCCGCGGTGAAGGCGCAGTTCGTGGCGGTGTGGACGCAAATCGCCAAGTACTTCGCCAATCAAGGTGAAGAGCTGATGTTCGAGTCCATGAACGAAGTGCACGACGGTTACGGCAAGGCCGATCCTCGTCATTTGGAGATCGTCAACGACCTCAATCAAGCTTTTGTGAACGTGGTGCGGGCAAGTGGCGGCAACAATGCCAAGCGCCACTTGATCGTCCCCGGCTACAACACGAACATCGATGAAACGCTCAGGGCCTTCAAACTACCGATCGACTCGGCCAAGAACAGGTTGATTCTGTCGGTTCACTGCTACGATCCCTACTTGTTCGCGCTCATGGGCAAGACGCACACCTGGGGGCGCGTTTCACCGGGTAGGGATGATTGGGGTCAGGAAGACTACATCGTGGCTCAGTTCGACAAGCTCAAGTCGCGCTACGTCGATCAAGGTGTCCCTGTGCTCATCGGAGAGTATGGCGCTACCCACCAGGAAGGCTACGAGGACTATCGACGCTACTACATGGAGTACGTCACCAAGGCCGCGGTCGATCGCGGGCTGGTCCCAGTGTATTGGGACAACGGCGGCGGTGGCAGCGGCGGAGAAAGCTTCGCACTCATCGACCGCATGAACCACAGCGTGTTTCATCCCCAAATAATGCAGGCCATGCTGAGAGCCGCCACGAGCTCGTACTCGCTCAGCGACATTGCGCCGCCGGCGCCTGGTAAGTGACACCCACCCGAAAACCGATCCAAATTAGAAAGAGCAGGCACTGTTGAAAACCATAGGAAAGCGATTTTTTGTCACCGTCATCTTGTCCTCGGTCGTTGCCTGTGGGGATACCGGGCGCACAGCCGGAAACTCGAGTGTTCCCGATGGCTCCGTCCCGGATACAGCGCAAGGTCCAACAGGCGCTTGCTACGCGGATGGTGGCCCTCGCTACTCAGGAAATCCATTGGTTACCCGATTTGTCGCCGATCCGGCGGCGCATGTTTTCAACGGGCGCGTGTACGTCTACGACACCGACGATCAGTCCAACGATGGGACGTATTGGAATTCGACGGTGTGGCACGCCTTCTCGTCCGACAATCTCGTCGACTGGACCGACGAAGGCACTGTCCTGACGCTGCAGGCGTTCGCCTATGCGGCGAAATGGGCTGCCTGGGCACCCGATGTCGTCTCGAAGGACGGCAAGTACTACTTCTTCGCTCCCATTGACCGTTGGCAAATCGGCGTCGCGGTAAGTGACAGTCCGACAGGACCATTCACGGACGCGATTGGAGCGCCGCTAATCCAGATGGGACGCGACCTCAACGCCGGGGACGAGCCGATCGATCCGGCGGTCTTGATCGACGACGACGGCCAAGCCTACCTCTACTTTGGAACGCGTGTACCCAAGGCCGTCAAGTTGACAGCGGATTTGCTGCATATGGATGGCCCCATCCTCGACATGAGCGTGAGCGGCAACAACTACGCGGAAGCGCCCTGGATGGGCAAGCACAACGGGACGTACTACTTTTCGTACTCGACAGGATGGCCTGGACAAATTGCGTACGGGACGTCAGCAAGTCCGCTCGGCCCATTTGTGTATCAGGGCATCGTGCTCGACTACGTCGGAATCTCCACCAACCACGCCTCCGTGGTCGAGGACTTCAAGGGAAAATCCTATCTCTTCTATCACAATGGCAAGCTTCTGGGCGGCGGCGACTATCGGCGATCAATTAACGTCGACGAGCTTCATTACGACGCAAACGGTGCCATCACCCAGGTCGTGCAGACGACCCAGGGTGTTGCTTGCGTGCCTTGAACCATGGCTACCTGGGTTCAAGGCAATGCAGAACGAACGGCTACAGCACGGGTCGCGATGGGGATACTCGTTGACGAGAGCCCCTTGGCGCGCGCCGTGAGCTTGAGCGTGCCCGGCTCTTTCGAGGACTGCACGATGATCTGGGCCAGGCCGCCAAAGACGGTGCGGCTCCAGGCCACCTTTGCGGGGGCGTCCTGCAGGCGCAATGCCACGCCTTTGTTGAGGCCGGCCGCGGGGCCGTAGTTCGCCAGCGTGACCGCGATGACGTTTTCACCGGCACGGAGCAGCTTTTTCACGTCGTAGACCGAGGCGGCTCGCGAGTCGCCGGCGCCACCGATCTTCTGGCCGTTGACGAAGACAGCGACGCCGCCCTCGATCTTGCCGAACCAAAGTTCAACGACAGGCATGGCCAGATCTTTCGCAGAGACATGGAAACGCGCGCGAAAGACCCCCTTGTCGTGGAGCCCGAGCGGCCCCCGCTCCAGGTTCACGTCGGCGGTCTGCCAGCCGGAGTCGTCGAATTTTTCCGCGACTTCGGCAATGTTCCCCGCGTAGGGATTGATCCCCTTCTTGTAGCGCCAGCCGCCTATGGACAGCGAACGAGAAGTCGCGGCGGGGACCAATGTGTCAGGCTCGTGAGAGCTTGGGTTGCCGTTGCCCACGCCGAGAATGCGGCCAGGTCCTTCGAGTTCGAAGCTGATGGGATGGTTCGCCACGGGGACGACGCGGCCTTTTTCATCGACAACCGTCACGGTGATGATGGAGATGTCCTCGCCGTTGGCATCGATCACCGACCGGTCGGGCAAAAGCTGCACGGCCGCAGGTGCGCCGGTGGTCTCGATCCTCTCCTCGGCAACGACCTTGCCGGCCTTGCTGCCCTTGGCGGACAGGATGCCGGGGGCGTATTTCACCTTCCATTTGAGCTGCGAGTCGCGCTGCAAGGCCTGCTTGCCAAGGCTCTGGCCATTGAGAAAGAGTTCGACCTCGTCGCAATTGCTCAGCGCGCGGACGTCGATCATCTGCCCTTCTTTGCCTGGCCAGTTCCAGTGCGGAAGCAGGTGCAACACCGGCGCGTCCTGCCACCACGAGCGGTAGTACCAGAAATTATCTTTGGGGAAACCGCAGGTATCAAGAATGCCAAAGTGCGAATTGATGCAGGGCCAGTCGTAGGGCGTGGGCTCGCCCCGGTAGTCGAAGCCGGTCCACGCGAATCCGCCCGAGAGCCAGGGGCGGGCGGCGTAGAAGGTCCACCACGCCTGCGCGCTGTTCGCCCATTCCGGAGCATTGTCATCGTAGGCGCTGACGTAGCCATGCACGGGATCGTTGGCGTAGATGCCGCGCGTGCCCACCGTGCTGGCCTGTTCGGTGCCAATGTTGGGCTGCTTCGGATGTGCTGCATGGTAATCGTCGGCTCCCTTGCCGATGTGGTAGTTCCAGCCGCGCACCTCGATGACCTCGTTGACGCCGACGAATTCATTGTCCACCGGCGCCGCGTAGGTCAGCGGACGAGTGGGATCGAGACGCTTGATCGCGGCCTGCATGGCTGCGGCCACGCGCTTACCCGCGGGCGTGCCCTGCGTATTCCACTCTTCGTTGGCAATCGACCAGATGAAGACGCTGGGGTGATTGCGGTCGCGTTTGACGAGACTTTCGAGTTGGTCGGTATTGGCGGCATCGCTGCCCAGCAGGCGATTTTCGTCCATGACCAACATGCCGAGCCGATCGCAGGCTTCGAGCAGTTCGGGCGTTGGCGGATTGTGCGAGGTGCGATAGGCGTTGCTGCCCATCTCCTTGAGCCGCGCGATGCGGAAGTCCTGGAGCCGGTCGGGTATGGCCGAGCCCACGCCCGCATGGTCCTGATGGTTGCAGGTGCCCTTGATGACGTAAGGCTTGCCGTTGAGCAGGAATCCCTTTTGCGCGTCGAAAGCCACGGTGCGGATGCCGAAGGACGTCTCGATGCGGTCGATGGTCTGCCCACCTTCAACGACGGTGGTCACAAGCTTGTAGAGTTGCGGCGTTTCGGGCGACCAGAGTAGAGGCGCATCGACCGTGCCTTCGTACCGTAGCGTGGTCGTCGCGGCCCCGGAGACGCGTGTCGGTTTCCGGCCCCGCGCAAGCACCTTGCCGTCGGGCGCGAGTATTTCCCACAGGGCCACCACGGAAGCCGGCGCGGGCTGTGCATTTCGCAGATCCGTTTGCACATGCACTTTGGCCGGACCGGTCGGGGTGTTGTTCGTGAAACTGCTCGTGACGAAGACACCGTCGGGCGCGATGGCGACCGGCGCGGTCTTCACCAGCCAAACATGGCGATAGATGCCCGCGCCTTCATAGAACCATCCCTCGGGCTGTGTCGCATCGACGCGAACAGCGACCAGGTTCTTTTCACCAACATTCGCCACATCGGTAATGTCGTAGCGGAAGCTGGTGTAGCCACTCTCGTGATGGCCAACGAACCAGCCGTTCACGAAAACCGTGCAGTCGCGAAACACACCATCGAATTCCAGCCAAAGGCGCCGATTGGCATCCGCCTTTTCAAGATTGAATGTCCGCCGATACCAACTGACGCTGTTCTGGGGGAAGGCGGTGCCGAGCGCCCTGAATCCGTGCGAGCCGTCGGCTTTCGCGTCGAAGGGAAGTTCGATGGCCCAGTCGTGGGGCAGCTGGACCTCGCGCCAACTCGCGTCGCTGTAGTCCATACTTGCCGGACCATAGCCCGTGCCGGCTTTTGAAAGGCCGTGGCCTATGCCCCAATCATTGCCGAGATGGAATTTCCAGCCAAAATCCATCAGCAGGCGCTCACGTGGGATGGGGTTGGCTGAAGAATTCGCGGCACTGGCGAGAGCACAGACCGGAACTGCGAGGAGGGTAGCTACAAGGATGGATTGGAGACGTTTCATTGTTTGAACCCATCCTAACCTACTTGGGCTCGTCTGGGTGCTCCAGCGCAAGAATTCAGTTGCCTGCGCCGTCGGCGTCCCGGAATGCGTACACGGTGCCAGCGTCATCGTTGACGAAGAGCGAATCACCCACGGCCACGGGCACGGACGTGACCGCGGCCGCAAACGCAATCGATTGCCGGAGTTCGCCCGTGGCCAGGTCGAGCAGGTAGAGGTGTCTGTCCCACGACCCGATGGCGACGAGCGCGGAGTCCTGGATCACGGTGGGTGACGACATGATCGGTCCCTGGGACTGGAAAGCCCAGTCGAGGTGGCCGTCGCGGGTGTCCACGGCGTAAAGCAGCCCATCGCTGGAGCCGAAGTACACCGCGTTCTGGTAGACACTCGGAGACGACATGCTAGCGGCCGTGGTGGCAAATTCCAGTTGCGGCTCGCCCGTGGCGATCGCCAAGCCGTGGAGCTTGGTGTCCCAGGAGGTGACGTAGACCGTGTCCCCAAACACTGCGGCGGTGGACTTGACGGCAGCGCCGGTCTGGTAGACCCACTGCTGTTGCCGTCGCACGTAGTCGAAGCAGAAGAAAAGACCGTTGTTCGCGCCCACGAACAGAAGCCCGCGAGACACGTCGATAGATACCGAGGAGTGTGGGTGGTCTCCGAGACTCGGAGTGGACCACACCACCTCGCCGGTTTGGGCGAGAACCACGAACACCTTGCCGTCAGGATCCGGATACTCCACCGCGATGAACACGAAATTGCCCAGCACCACTGGCGATGCGCCGATCGATCCGCCGAGCTGCCTCTCCCACACCAGGCCGCCGGAAAGCTTGTCGACCGCGTACAGATAGCCCGAGTAATCTCCGATGTAGACGTTCCGATCATCGAGCGCCGGCGAGCCATGGATGCCAAGGTGGAGGGAATCGGTGGTGGCCATTTCCACAGGGTAGCGATGGGTCTGAAAGCGCCACGTGACCGTGCCGTTCGAGCGATCGAGCGCGATGAGCTGTCCGTCGTCGACCCCCACATAGACCCGGTCGACATCCACGGCCGGAGAGGATTTCGAGGCGGGATAGTTCCCGATGGCGAGGGGCGCGGTTTGCCAGACGAGGGTTAGACTGGACCCGAGGCTCGTACCCGGCGGTGACAGGCCCTGGTGGGTCGGATCGAGCCGGTATTGCGGGTAGGTTCCTGCGGGCACGGGCGGGATCGCAGCCGGGAAGGCCCAGGACCCTTGCGCGTCGTCGCCACACGACGGGTTGCCGGTAGCGAGCGCCAACGCGAAGAGCAGCCGCAAGGATCTGCGGACGGGCTCGGCAAAGCCGCGCACCAGCGGCGAGATGACGATCCCGCTCTCGGATCCCGCGACCGCAGAATGGGGCTGGAGCACGCCTCGCATTCTAGCGGGGTTGTGCCAACAGCAGCGCGGAAGTTCGCGGGGCCGTTGCGATGCCCACGAAGAGCAGAGGCGACCAGCCCGCGACAAGATTGTCCCGGCAACCGCAGTTTCTCGGGGCTAGTCCGCGGTTTTTTGAAGGAGTGCCCTTGACTTCTCAGGAGATGCGCAGCCGAAATGGCGGCATGCATCTTGCTAAAAATCCCGGCATGAAAATCCATCGACATCTGTGGAGCGTGACGGTCGCCACACTTGCAATCTCGGCTTGCGGCGGAATGGGAACCAGGGAATCGGATCCGGACGCGGGCACGGGCGTCGGGGGCAGCGTCAGCAGCGGGGGTGCGACCGGTACCGGTGGGGCCACCTTCGTCCTCTCCACGGATTCCACCAAGGGCGCCGCGGGGAGTGCCGCGAGTAGCATAGGTGGGGCCGCCGGCCCATTGGCTCCAGTGCCGCCGATGGCGATCGACGGCACTTTCACAGGAGCCATCGTGGATGGCACGGGAGCCCCGACCGTCAGTGCCACCACCTCCACCACGGCCGTCGACGCCCAGCCGCCGATCCCCACGGGACAGCTCACGGCGGGAACCTGGGACGATAACCTCAACTTCGGCTTCTACTCGGCCTACCTTTCGAGCACGGCGAACGAGCAATTGTCCGGCATTCCGGTCATCGGCCGCTCGGACCGCATGGTCATCTTGGTCAAGAGTGCCGACGCTCAACCCGTGGCCGGCGCGCAGGTGAGCGTGGTCGATGGGCAAGGTCACGACTGGAGTTCGATCACTGGCGCCGAAGGCCGCGTGATCTACCTTCCCGGCTGGGCGGGTGTGGCCGCGGGCGCGACCGTCACCGTCACGGCCACCGTGGCCAATCTCAGCGTTTCCACGACGGCCGCCGCCGCCGCTGGCACCGTCGAGCTCGACTTTGCCCAGACCGCGTTGCCCACGGTCGCAGCGCTCGATCTCGCCTTTGTCATCGACACCACCGGCAGCATGGGCGACGAGCTTTCCTACGTGCAGTCTGAGTTGGGCGACATCGTGGGCGGCATCGCGGCGCAGTTCCCTGGCATCGCCCAGCGCTGGGCGCTGGTCGTCTACCGCGACCAGGGCGACGAGTACGTGGTGCGCAGCTTCGACTTCACCGCCGATCTCCCGACGTTTCGCAGCGCTCTCACGGCGCAAGCCTCGTCGGGCGGCGGCGACACGCCCGAGGCCGTCGATCAGGCGCTGGCCGCGGCCACCCAGCTCGGCTGGCACGACGGAGCTACCGCACGCGTGGCGTTCTGGATCGCGGACGCGCCCCACCACGACGGCAAGCAAGCCGCCGTGGTGTCAGCGCTGGCCGCCGCCACGACCAAGGCCATCCACATCTACCCCGTGGCGGCCAGTGGCATCGACGACCTGGGCGAGTTCACCATGCGGACGGCGGCGGAGGTGACCGGCGGTCGCTATCTCTTCCTCACCAATGATTCGGGAATCGGTGGCTCGCACGCGGAACCACACATTCCGTGCTACTACGTCACCACGCTGGAATCCGCCATGCGCCGCATGGTCGCCACCGAGGTGATGGGCGTGTACTCGCCGCCCACGTCGTCCGACATCCTGCGCACCGGCGGGGATCCGCAGAACCAGCAGTGCACCCTGGCGAGTGGTGAGCCGGTCACCGCCTGGTGACCATGGGAGTGCGGCGCGCCCGCGTACTTCTTCGGCGCCGCCGCGTGGGTCGAGATCACGGTGAGCAGTCAGCTTGAAACAATCACCTGGCGCGAACCTCTTCCAGCTACTTCTTGCCCTTCTTCTTGTGCTTGGCCTTGCCACTCTTGCCCTTCGACTTACCCTTCGCTTCCGCATTGGCGCTCTTCGCTTTGAGCTCGTCGTTTTCCTGGCTCAGGCTGTCGACCTTCGCTTTGGTGTCGGTCAGTTGCGATTTTAGCTCGCTGATCGTGGTCGAGAGACGCTCGCATTCCTTCCGTTGATCGGTCGCTTCCTTCTTGCAGGTCTGCAAGGCCTGATTGCAGACCTTGTCTTCGCAACTCGTGCTCGTCAGCAACCAGGCACCCAGAACTCCCAACGTCACCAGTTTAAATGTTCGATTCATTCGATCTCCTTCGCGCTCGTTGGATGTGGCAGAACCGCCGAACCAGTAGTGTCCGAGAGTATGTCGTGAGGATTCTCGCATGAATCCGCGAGAATGAGCAGCTTTACGACAAAGTCATGTTCGCGGCTTCGGCTACCGCGCGGGCCCTTGGGGTGCCCCTCGGTGGTCGCGCTCAGGGCAGGTGCAAGGTCACTTGGTTCGACCGGACCAAGCCCTTCCAGACGGACGGCAGCTTGCGCATCTGCCGGGTGCTTTCGTCGAAGCATTGGGCGCGCTCGCTGTGCCAGGTGACCCGGGCCAGGTAGTCGCCTGCGGGCACCTCCTCGAAGTTGAACGGCCCCCACTGGCCCGCAAACCCATCGCGCGACTTGCCGAAGCGTACCGAGCCGAGCTCCAGCTTCTTGCCGGGCGGGAGCGTCTGGAACAGTTGGCAGTAAGGCGTGGCATCGTACTTCATGATCAGGCGGGAGTCGTAGGGCTTGGGCCCGATGCCGGTCGATGGCACGAGCTCCAGCGTGGTCGCCTGCAGATGGGCGTCGTGCAGCAGCCTCTGCTCTGCCGTCGAACGGTTGACGAGCACGGCTTTGAGATCGGAACCGCTGGCGGCCAAGCGGATCTCGAAGGGGTTGCCGGTTCTGCTCCCTGTGCGCCACTCGATCGAATCGCCCGCTTGCCCCTGGTTCGCCGCGCAGCCAAGGCCACAGAGAATTGCCACGCTTAGCGCGGCCTTGCGAAGCATCCACGTCATTCTCTCGCGCATCGTCGGCATCCTCACACAGAACCCCCGACCAAGGCAACGTAACGGTTGGCGGGCGGCTGTCCGCCTCACTGGTTGATCGGTAGGATGGACGGTTACTGGCCGTCCTCGATCTACTCCTTGAACGCCAGCAGGGTCGGTGAGACGATCTCCCATCTTGCGAATTCCAGCCATGACCGGCAGACGCAGACGCTCTAGGGCCCTAATTGTTCTAGGCTCAGAATCTTCGGCGGACGGCCAAGTTGTACGAGTCTGAGCAAGGATCTAGAATGGGATCGCCTTGAAGCCTATTCTGTCTACGGCAAAGCCTGCGGCCGTCTGTTTGCTCACCTTGCTTGGCTGCGGTCGCGGCCTGGTGCCCGCGGACGCCGGCATCTGTCCCGCGCATGCTCCTTGCGGCGGCAATGTGGTGGGCACCTGGCGATTTAGTGACCAGTGTCTGGGGGGCGCTGGCTCGGCGCCTCCCGCTGGGTTCTCTTCGCCGGTGAACTGCTCACTTGTTTGGCCATCATTGACGTACGCGTCGAGCTTCCCTTGGACGATCACGTTCAGCGCAGATGGTACCTTTGACGAGTTCTATGCTGGAGTTTCGGCCGAGGTGATGCACTACCCAGCTTCGTGTCTGGCCACCGACGGCGGCGCAGGTTCGACTTGCTCCGCCATAGAGGGCGGCTTTCAGGACGCGATACAGAGTGCATCCGATGCCGGCACGGGCACTACCCCGTTCATGGCAGCGACCTGCGAGCTAGACAGTAGCGGCAATTGCGAATGCAATCTCGCACGAACCGATACGTCGTACCATGGTAGCGGAATCTACACGACCGTCGGCGAACAGCTCACCATGGAAGAGACCAGCGATAGTCGCGACGCAGGTGGCGCGATCGGATCTCCAGACACCTGGGACTACTGCGTTTCAGGCAACACACTGACGCTATCACTGGGAACGGTGGTGGCCATGGTGGCGACCAGATAGCAGCGGGTCGCGAGGACCGGTGGACACACCGGAGAATCCGCGCGACGATGTCGAGTCAGGATTCAGTCCGTTGCCGTTCCGTCGCCGAGGTGAAACAACGTGAGTGAGATCAGGAAAGAGCAGAAGCCGGGAATCTTTGTTCCAACCATCGACCGCACCAAGTGCGAGGGCGGGTACCACCACGCTTGCGCTGATGCCCAATGCCCCTGCGTCCCGGCTTGCCCTTATTCGGTCATTGAGATCCGCGCCTTGACTGCCGAAGACAAGAGGTTTCTGTCGCTGGGAGACCGGTTCAGGGCATGGGTTCACCGCAACAGGCAGGCGTATGTCGTCAAGGCTGACGGCTGTACGGCTTGCGCGCGATGTGTACAGGCATGCCCAGTGCCTGGTGTCATCAGGTTGAGGCGCCGGATCTCGGCATGAACGACATGCGCACACATCTGCGCGCAAAATCTCTTGGTCACGATTCTTGGCTTTGCACAGAGGTAATCAGCATGAAGACGACCACAAGTTCGACCCACCCACCCACCATCTCTTTGGTGCGGTTCGTTCTGCTGCTTGCCTCGACAACCGCCCTCGCGTGCAGCGAGGCTGCGATGACGACCTCTGCGGAGAATCCCGCCACGCCAACCACCGCGACGACCCAACCTTCCCCGACCTCGGGCGACGGTCACGCGTTCGTGCAACTTGTCGCAGGAGATGAACATGCATGCGGGTTGCGAGGGGATGGCAGCGTTGCGTGTTGGGGAGCCAATGACTACCGGCAGGCGAGCTCACCGTCAGGTGCGTTCACTGAAATTGCGGCAGGCTCGAGCCATAGTTGCGGGCTGAAGTCGGACGGGGGGATCGTCTGCTGGGGAACCTACGAGTCGGGCAATGGGCCGAGCACGGCGTACGGACCGTCGGGCACGTTCACACGCGTATGTGCGGGATGGAACAAGACTTGCGGGATGCGGGCCGATGGGACCATCTCATGCGCAGGCGACGGTTGGGGAGGCTGGCAGGGGCTGACGGCCGGGGGCAAGTTCAAGGAGATTGCCTGCGGGTTCGATCCATGTGGGTTGCGGGCGGACGGCAGCATCGAGTGCTGGAGCGACATCAACGGCTGGCACGACTTCACGGACCCTGGCCCCTTCGTGCACGTGTATGCCGGGTCGGCCTATGCGTGCGGTCTCCGCCCCGACGGAACCGCCAAGTGCTGGGTGGCACCCGACAATACGGATACCGGGCTAGGCCAGCCAGCCGCGGGAGCTTTCGTCGAGCTGTCGACGGGGAGCGGGCTGGCTTGCGGTCGGCGCGCCGACGGCACCGCGACCTGTTGGGGTGGCTCGGGTGATCCAGCCCAGCCACCGATAGGCGCCGGGCCCTATGCTCAGATTGCGGCCGGTCAGGGCTTTGCGTGCGGGCTGCTCGGCGATGGTACGGCAGCGTGTTGGGGAAACAACGATAAAGCCGAAACCGCATCTCGGCCAGGGCCCTTCACCAGTTACGACCACAGTTGTGGCTTGCGGCCCGACGGCACAGTGTACTGCTGGGGGGCGTACTACGGAGCAGGCAGTACACCGACGGATGCCTCGTTCATCCAAGTGTCCGACGGCTCTGCCTACAGCTGTGGGCTGCGCAGCGACGGCACGATCACCTGCTGGGGACATGACTATGGGGGAGTGATCCATCCCCCCGCCGGGACCTTCACCCAGGTTGCCGCGGGGCTGGCCCATGCGTGCGCGCTCCAAACCGACGGTACTGTCGTGTGTTGGGGGGACCTGAGCTTCGGCGTGGGAACGGCTCCGAATGAGAAATTCGTGCAGATCTCGTCGGGCGAGTGGAATACCTGTGGGCTTCATGCCGACGGTACCGTCACCTGCTGGGGCGAAAGTTCGGTCCCGACGCCGGCCGGTACTTTCAAGCAAATCTCGGTCGGCACCATGCAGGCATGCGGCGTGCGCACCGACGGTACGGCCACTTGTTGGGGCGACACGGCAGTGCCGGTTCCGTCGGGCACCTTCACTCAGGTCTCCGCCGGCTTCTGGACCGGCTGCGGGATACGCGGGGATGGCGCCGCCGCATGCTGGGGCGACGGCCGTTACGGCGAGACCTCCCCGCCGACCGGCGCCTTCACCCACATCGCGATCAACGAAGACTGGACGTGCGGGTTGCGCCCGAGTGGCGACGTGGTCTGCTGGGGCACGGTGGCGATACCGGATCCCTAGAGCGCCGGGCCGGTTTCTCACGGGCTGGAATCGGCGGGAAGAGCGGGAGGGGGCGCTGGGCTCTCGGCAGGGGGCTGTGCTGGTTGCTATCGTCAACCAAGGGGCGACGCACGAACCATGTGGCGCTGCCCCCAGCACTGCCCTGCCAGCCATTGTAGAAGGACCCTTGGCTGAAGTGCCCCACTGAGCCGGCAGCGCTGAATTCGGCCGGCCAACTGGTGGTACCGGCCTGCGCGGCCGGGGTCTGTGCGATCAACAGTGCAAGGACAGGTGCGAGAGAGAGCATTGAGGAAGATTCAGTGGTCCGACGGTGAACTGCCCGAGTGGACATCCTGCCACGGCTCTGTCCCGCCAGATCGTCATTTCACTAATACGGGAACGGCGGAGTTCCGCTGCAGGTGGTGTCGTAGGCGAAACCGAGATCGTCGCACTTGTTGTCCGTGCCGCACATGAGCGAGCTCATGCAGCGCGTGCCGTAGGTGGAGCACGTCTGCCCGAGCGTGAGCGAGACCGTGCACTTCGCGGTTCCACTCGTGGAATCGCAGTAGCTTCTGCTCCCGCAGGCGAACTGATCGTCGGCGCAGCTGCCACCCGTGGGGACGATGGGCGCGCACATGGAGATTCCGGGAGTGCCGGAGGACTTGCAGTACAAACCGTCGTCTTCGAAGCAAACCCCGGTGGACCATTCGGGCGTGGTCAGCAAGTCGAAGACGCAATCATCGCCGTGTTCGCAGGTGGACGCGCACAGTTCGCCATTCTTGCCGTGCGGAGGGGTGTGGCAAGTGCCTGTGGCGGTTGCGACGTTCACGTCTCCGGTCCACACGCATTCCACGGCATCGCCTGTCTTTATGCACTCGCCCGATCCGTTCGACATTGGAACGCCGCCGACGCCGCAGGCGGCGCTCTCGGCCTTGGTCCCGACGAACACGCCTTTGCACGCGGTTTCGAGGGGATTGAAAGCACAGGTGGTCGCGGCTTCCTTGTAGCCGGCGATGCAAGCCGCAAGGGCCGTATTGTCGATGGTCTCGACGCCTCTGTTGACGTAAGCAAGTCCGTAAAGGCGGGACTGGAACTTGGTTTCGCAATCGCCGAGCGTGGTGGTGTAGGTGCTCTTGGCGCAGCAAGTGCGCGCGGCCGCACAGAATGCGCTGCCAAGCGCTGTCAGCGAGGCGCTGCTGCTGCCTGCGCCGCCCGCGCCACCTGTGCCTCCAGCGCCGCCAATGCTTGTGCCACCAGCTCCGCCGGCTCCGCCGCGGCCGCCTGATCCGCCGCCGCCCATACCACCTGTGCCGGTATTGCCACTGATACCACCGCTGCCCACGCCACCTGGCCCGCCGCCGCCGCTGCCTACACCACCTGTCCCTTCCCTGCCGCCGCTGCCTACACCTCCTGTCCCTTCCCTGCCGCCACTGCTGCCGCCCGCGCTCGCATCCTGTCCACCGCTTTGGCCACCTGAACCGCTCGCGACCGTGCTGCCATCGGGTCCGCTGGTTGGGCCGGCGTTCTTGCCGCCTGTTCCCGTCGCGTCGCTATTCCCGCCGGCGCCGCCAGTTCCAAGGGTGCCACCGCTGCTGCCCATGCTCCCGCCGCCGCTGGAGCCGCCGTTGCCACGGCTGTCGGTACCGCCGCTGCCCCCGCTGCCGCTCGAACCGGCGTTCGCAGTCGCGCCGCCAGTCCCGCTCAAGCTATCACTGCCACTCACGCCACCGCCGCTCGTGCCAGCAGCTCCTTGGACACCACTGTGCCCTCCGGATCCGCCAGCGGCGAACTCAGGATTCGATCCCGAATTGCCGCAGCCGCTGACAAGCACGATGATCGACATCACCGCGCCGAAAACGCACTGGGGCGCCGGATCACTTGCAAGCGCCCGAGACCAATTCCTTGAGACTGCGCAAACCCTGTTTGCCATGGCGAGCGTAGACTACACGAAACCGCGAGTCGTGCGTGTGATCCAACTCTCATTGCAACGTCCATTCGATGGCACCGCGCCTCATCCGTCTACTACATCCCCAATGCCGGGTTGTCAGAAGCAGCCGCTGAACGTGAGATCTCCCTTCACGGTCACGCCAACGGAGCACGACAATGATATATGTCCGCTGGCAGCTCGTTTGCCCTGTCCGTGGTAGCCTTGACCGGTCAATTTGAGCATTCCACACGCGCCCAGGTTCACAGGTGGCGCGCCCGCACTCGGCACAAATCGAACCTCGGGAACTCCACTGATGGATCGCCAAGCATTGAGGATCGCCGGTGGCAACCTCATCTCCAATCGAGCGCCGGCTGCGTTCTGCAACACGATCCCGAAGCAGTTGACCAAAACGTGGCAGGCAACCGGTGCAAAGTCGCGATCTTGAATCATCAGCGACCCATTCGGTCTGAACGTCGGCTCGCAGCCAATTGCCCCAGTCACGACCAGGACAAGGAGGATGAACCCGTGGCAGGGTCGCTGCATAGCAGAAAGATACCACAGACCTGTCCCCCTGTGAGCGCGATAGCCTCGCTGGTCGAGGCGAGGTGGGCGAGGCTGAGGGCTGGGGAGGGCCTATTCAGAAACGCAGAAAGCGCGAGTGTAGTGCCCGGACCCGCGAGTGTGGTGCCTGAGACATATTCAGAAACGCAGAGAACGGACCCGGTGATTTGCGAGTGTTGTGATTTCGTAGGACGGTAGCCTACTGAGATGCGGTCCGAGTGATGGTGATGACGGTGTCGTCGGACAGGGACCACGTCATCGCCGATCGGGAATGATGGGACAAGACCGGACCCTACTGCATCGATAAGATCATCGTACCCGGGACCGTGAAGTCGCCGAGGTCAATGCTGTCGCTCTGCAGAGCAAGTTCATTCCCGGAAACGCAGAATGTGGTGCCGATAACAAATCCCTTCACAGAGGAGTTCGTGAAGATCTGGCCGCCAGAAATCGTGCAGGTCCCTGAATCCCTTACAGGCGCAGGCTTGCTGACAATCGCGCACGTACAGTCCTTGAATCCAGCACATCGAACCGTGGCAGCGGTGGATGAGCTAACTGCATGGGTCTCGCCGTTGATGTCGAGAATGAGGTTGTGAGTTCGCACGAATGCCCGCGCCTGCACCCACGCAAGAAGACGTCGAGCAGCTCGTCGAGCGCGAGCCGGCGCATCCTGCGCTTCCTCCAGCGCCGCGGCGTCTCTCGCTGGTGCTGTGTTCTGCGAGAGCACCAATCATCTGTCCGAACGGAATCACTCTTGCGCGGGCGGTTTGTTCCAGCGGGCCTTGCGGAGGAAATCGATGAAGTTGGCGCGGCCCTCCTGGTAGCTGCCCGCAGTCGCAGTGAAGAGAAGTTGGTAGAGGAACTTTTCCCGGCGAAAGGTGACGATTTCTCCCTCGAAGGTGTCACCGGATCTCTTGGCAACGAAGTGGTCGTGCAAGGCGCCCTCGATAACGGGAGGTGTGATCTTGTCGACGAGTCCGCCGCGGTTCGTGAAGGTTGATGCCATCCGCCGGTGCATGTCATCGCGGCCATAGTCGGCACTGAAAAGGGTGGCAACTACGAGGACCGCGTTGGTGATTGGCCCGCCAACGTCACGATCTCGCACCTCGGGCGTGGTCAGGTTCATGTTGCATCCCTGGCCGTTGAAATCCTGGGTCCTGAATTCCTTCCACGAACCGGGAAGGTCGAATTCGAAGCGGCAAATATTGTTGATGTAGTGGAAGGACTGGCTCGTGCGGCCACGTTCGACACCGCCTTCTGCCTCGGCGACGGCGCGGAATTGTTCCATGAGTTTCTCGTCTATCTCATCTAGGCGCAGCGAATGGTCCGCTTCTGATGGGCCGGTTGCAGTGAAGCGCGCTGGCTTCTCAAACTCCGCCGGCCGACCGAGCGCGCACCGCTCCCCGCCCGACTTCTCCTGCTTGATTTCCTGGCTCAAGCGCGTTGCAGAGATCGGATCGTGCGAGATGGTCAGCGACCTCATCCATGCCTTGGCCAGTTCGGCAAGCTTTGGGAAAGATTCGTCGTGGGTTCCCTGCAGCGACAAGACCAGGATGTGGTGTCCGAGGGTGCGTGTGAATAGGAGTATCCCCGTGACCTTCTTGCTTTGAACTCCCAGTCGCCTTCGCAGACTTTCGGAATACGGCACGTGCCAAGCCAGCGTGGAGTCAGGTCCCGGAGTCTCAGGCTGCGCCAATTCTTGTGGCACGAGCCCCGGTCCGAGGGACTGGGAGAGGTGCGCGACTTCCCACGCCTGGTGGAGGCGCAGGAGATCCAAGCCGGACAGGTCAAGTGCTGCTGGCCCGATTTCCTTCGCGGATACCAGCGACACCTGCACAACGGTGCCATCGACCAGGAGAAGATCCCTGTGTCCAGCTTCACCACGTGCCACGCTCACCTTGGCGCCTTCGAGCTCTAGCCGGAAGTGTGCATCGTCCTGATTGCCAACGGCCGTGAGGCCGCAAAGTGAGAAGAGCACGAACACGCCTGCCGACTCTTCATCAGCATTGACCGTGTCAGGTTTCGGGAGCTGCGCGGCCGATTCAGATGGTCTCCGAGATGCCGAAGCGGAGACGCAGGCAAATTGGGCCGTGAAGACGAGACAGAGCCAGACCAGGTGCGAACATAGGCGAATGCGTGGTGCGCGTCCAAGGAGCCATTCCATTTGACGGTAGTGTATTCCAAGCGTCCCTGCCGAGATAGCTCTGCACGCGGTCTCTTGGCCGGCGTTTCTATCCCGGCTGGCTTGTGAGATAGACGTTTTCCTTGTCCACGATGATTCGACAGTGAGCGACGAGTTCAGCGCCGCAATCAACTCTGGGACTCGCAGCTTGAGTGGACCAACTTTGGGGGGCAGGTCATTTGTAGACATACAACTTTGCCTCGGCCGTGCTCGGCTTGTTTCTCGTGCCGATGGCCCACTCTTCCCGGTATCTCCCGTTGAACCAGACTTCCAGGATTGGCTCCCGGAGTGTCGGCCTAGCCTGATCGTGTGGTGGCCAGCACATGGCTGCCTTACGTGGTCCGGCCATCCAGTGCCACAAGGCAAGCATCGGCGAACCCGGCTTGCTGCACCGAGGGAGCGCAGCTTGTCGCTGCTCGAGAAACCGATCGCCAGCCCGCCGCCGGCAGCCAGCACACGGTGCAGTTCCTTGAAAGCGACCGCCAAGTCCGGAGTAGCTTCCAGCAAGTAGACGCCAGCCGAGATTAGGCACGACCACCCATCAGGGCATCGGCAGGTCATAGCGGGCGACGCCGGCTTCGGTGGCGGCCCAGAGGGCGGTGCTGGTTTCCAAGATGGCGTGCACGCAGGGGTTGGGGAGGGAAGGCAGCGGGGTCACGGTCTCGCCGGTCAGCGAGGCTGCGCCGCCTTGGGTGCCTACCCACAAGCGTTGGTTGCCTTGGCTGACGTGCAAGAGCCAGTTATCGAGAAGGTGGCCGAGCTTGTGGATGCGGCCGCTCTTGTCGACGTGGACAAGGCCATCGCGCAGGGTGGCCGCGTAGACTCCGCCATCGCTTTCCGCGGCTACGTCCACCACCCAACTGCTGGGCATGCCGGCGGCGCGGTCGAAGATCGCGAACGTCTTCCCGGTCATGCGCAATACGCCGCGATCTTCCGTGGCCAGCCACAGCTGGCCGCCCGCCACGCCCACGGCTTGCAGCGAACGCGAACCGGCAGGTTGCCAATAGCCGCGTGGGATCCCGCGCCGGCCGACAGGGATCTTCCACAAGGCGGCGGGGCTGGTCGCCCACAACGTGTCGCCGTCCACGGCCAGGTTGTTGATGCCCCGGGTATCGAAAAGGAAAATGCGATCGAAGCGGCGGCCGTCGCGCGTGCGGTAGAGCCCGACGGTGGTGGCCACATACAAACCGTCCTGGGTGGCGGCAAGATCGTTCACCATGCGAAAGGGGACCGGTACGGTCACGAATCGGTCGCCATCGAAGCGGCACAGGCCTTCGTCGAAGGTGCCAAGCCAGATCTGGCCGCCAAACTCCGCCATGGCCATGACGTGGTTTCCGCACAGGCCGCCCCTGGGGCTCAGCAGGCGGGGGCGCTTGCCAATTAGCCAAAGACCTTTCTCGGCGGTGCCCAGAATCTCCCGTCCGTTGAGGGTCAGGCGGGCAGTGACCCTGCTGCCTGCGAAAATCTCGGGCAATTGTGGCGACTCGGCTGGCAAGGGTGCGCTTGCCACGCACGCGAATTTTCCCTGGGCAAACGCGCATCGCTTGCCGTCGGCGATGGCCACGAGGTTTGCGCCTTCCGCTTCCAACCGGCGAATGGTGGCGGTGGGCAAGCCATCGTTGGTGGTGAACACCCGGCGGCGGGCGAGGGTGGTCGCATCGTATTCTTCCACGCCCCCCTGGGTGGCGACCCACAAAGCGCCCTGGGCGTGTGCGATGGCCTGTACCGACAGCGTGTTGGTGAAGACGGTTGGGGTAGCCGCGCTGGCGCCCCACGCGCCTTGGCAGGAGGCTGCCAGCAGCACAAGCAGGGCGGGGCGCCAGCGCGACATTACTTCACCTCCGTCGTGACGACTTCTTCCGCTTCGTTGCGGGCCATGTCCGAGGCGACCACGCGCAGCAGATGTTTGCCGGACGACAGGGACAGTTGACCAGTGAAGGACAAGCCATCGTTTGAGGTCAGGTTGGAGGTCAGGTAGACCCGCAAGCGCGTCGCTTTGTCGAACACCACCACTTCGCGCAACGGCTCCTTCGCTTGTACCAGGATGGCCACGCCGTTTTCGATGAGCGTCAGGGTGGTGACGAAATCTGGCTCGGTGCTGTCGATGCGATAGGTGGCGGTGATGCGCTCCAGCCGGCCATCGACGTGCAAAATGGCCACGGGGACTTGGTATTCGCCGTCGGGCACGGACTTGGGCACCAGGAAGCGCGTCTGCCAGACTTCGGCGATGGGGTCGTAGACGAGATCCTTCACTAGTCCGAAGGGGAAGTAGGCGGTTACCTTGCGCGCATAGCTTGGTGCTTTCACGGTCAAGATGGGATCGCCCGGGGGCATTTCGGTGCGCGACAGCTCCGCTTGCGAACCCACGGCCAAGTTGGACACGCCTTCGGGAAGCGGCAGGGGTTGGTTGCTCTTGGTAAGGTCGCCCGTGGTGTTGGCGACGATGCGGTCGATGGCCACGAAGGAGGTCTCGGCGGTAAGCAAACTGTAGCGCACGCCCAGATTCGCGAGCTGTTCGCGCAGGGATTCGTCGCCGCCGAAGGCCAGTTCGTCCTCGATTTGCGCGGCTTGTTTGCGCGCCCATAGCTTGACCAGCACGGCGTTGTCCGAACCGGCGTTATCCGAACCATCGTCGCTGGCCACCACGGGCAGTTTCTTCAGGAAGGGACCTGCGCCGGTTTGGCCCTTCACGACGATCTGTCCGCTGGGCTTGCCGCGATACTTGCCCAAGATCACCAGCGGGCGACTGGCCATCAGGTCGGGAATGGCGGCGGGTAGGACATCGTGCACGTCGAACCCGGGGAAGGCGACGGAGATTTTCGCCAGCACGGGGCTGTCGATGTACGCGCGGAATTTCTCGGCGACTTTGGGGCCTTGGCCGGGGTTCGTGACGATGAAGGGTTCGCCGAGTCCCGCGCGGGCCATGCCTTCCATCAGCGCGCGGTTGACCGAAGTACCAATGCCGAAGGCGAAGAGGTTGGCGTCGGACAGGTGTTCGCGCACGAAGCGGAAGGCCTCGACTTCCACACACACGTAGCCGTCGGTGACCAGCACCACGGCGCGGGATATGGACGCGGGGTCGCGGGGCACGGCGTAGGCGTTGCGAAGGCCGCCCATCAATTCGGTGCCGCCGCCGCCTTGTTGTTCTTCAAGATACGCCTGCATCCTGGCAAGGTTGTCGCTGCTGGCGGGGCGGGACGCGGGCCACAGAGTGGCCGACGCGCCGGAAAACAGCACCAGGTTGAAGCGGTCGCTTGGGCGCAGTCCCTTGGCGAGGTCGCGCATGAGCGACTTGGCGGTATTGAGGGGGAACCCGTGCATGGAGCCCGATACGTCCACCAGAAAGATGTATTCCCGCGGTGGCAGATCTGCGGCCTCCACGCGGGCAGGGGGCTCCATCATCAGCGCGAAATGGCCTTCGCCGTTCGGGCCCGTGGGTGGCGACAGCAGAAGGCCAGTCTGGACTGCACCACCAGCCAGCCGGTAGCGCAGGATGAAGTCCTTGTTGCCGCCGCCCGGGTTTTTCAGGCGCACGTCGGCGGTGCTGGGGTTCTTCTTTTCCACGACGATTTCGTGCGAGGGCGACGTCACTTCCTGCAGCGCCACGCCCGTCTGCAAATGCGCGGTGACGGAGTAGGCGTAGGTCTCGGCCTTTCCTTCTTGCAAGTGCGGGGTGGCGACCCAACCGTCTTTCTGGGTGTCCATGCCGCCGGTGTAGCGGGGGCCGACCACTGCCGGAAACACCAATTCGTAAATATGCTCGTCGGGGACGAGCAGTTCCGAGTAGTCTAATTCCACGGCGATGGTGTCGCCGGGCATGACGTTGGCTACGCTGGTGGAAAAAACGTTCGGCCGGTGCTGTTCCAGCAGCGAAGCGCGCTTGCCTTCCTTCTTCGCCGCTTCGTAATCCTCGCGGGCCTTCTTCTTGCGGTCGATACGCGCTTCGACGACCCGGTTGCCGATGCGCATGCGCATGCCATGCACCGCCGCGCCGGTGGACGCGGGGAATACATAGACGGCTTCGATGGGCTTTTGCGCGTGGTTTTCGAAGACCTGGTTGATGCGCACGGCGGCCACCGAGCCGGTGATGCGGATGTCGGCGGACAGGCTTTTGAGCGGCAGGCGATCCACGGCGGGGTCGCCGCCCGCCACGAAGAAATAGGGCGCGATGGCCTTGGGCTTCTCACCATCTTCGCTTTGCGCATGGGCCGTGCCCACCAGGGAAAGGTATGAAATCAGGATTAGGCATTTTCTGGACATCGCGGTTCCTCCTGGCAGGGACGAAATGCACGGAGGGTGCCAGGGGGAAAATGCGGGGAAAAGGCGCGGAAACGATGGGGATTGGGAAGGAAGGTATGCTTTAGGTAGAATGCGTATTGGATTTATAGAAGAGGTTGGGTTCTTCCCAAAGGCTGGACCGAGGTCGTGCGATCGACTATGTCCGCGCGTATTGCCGGTAGGAGGTTCAAGACTCGTTCCAGCCGATGAACGTCTATTCGATGGCACCGCGCCTCATCACGGCCGCCGTTCGAAGTCGAGAAAGCCGCGATCAAAATCGGTGTGGACCAGAACCACGTGCACCTGGTCGCCCACGCGCAGACTCTCGAAGCCTCGCACAATGCGGCCTTCCACCGGCGGGTTGAAGATGCGCACCCAGGTTCCTTTGTCCGCCGCGCCGGTGATCACGCCGTCGAAGCGTTCGCCCACCCGGCCTTCCAGCAGCAGGGTTGCAGCCGACTTGCACACCTGGCGCTCGACCTTGGCCACGTTTCCCTCTTGCAGGGTGCAATGAACGGCGATCTCGGCCAGCTCGTCCACACTGTAGGGCGCCGGCCCATCGCCAAGCGCAGCCTTGACCAGCCGATGGGTGACCAGGTCGGGAAATCGGCGGTTGGGGGCGGTCGAATGGGCGTAGTCCTTGACCGCCAGGCCGAAGTGCCCCACCGGCGTCTGGCCGGGCAACTGCACCACGTACTCGCCCGCACCCATCAGTTTCACAATGACCAGTGACAGATCCGGAAAACGCAGCGGATCAGCCGTGTGGCGCTTGAGCAGAAACGCCTCCAGCGCGCGCGCCGAGGGCTCGGCGGGAAGCGACTCGCCCAGCTTGGCGGCCACCTCTGCGATCTTGGCCCAGCGTTCAGGCGAGCGCACCACCCGGCGCAAGGACGGCCGCGCCTTGCCTTCAAGGAAGCGGGCCACCACCCCATTGGCGGCAATCATGAAGTCTTCAATCAGTTGCTTGGCGCGATTGGGCTGTTCTGCCTGCAAACCCACCACCGCGTCGCCGTCGAACACGGGGCGAGATTCCAATGATTCCAGATCCAGTGCGCCCTGTTGGTGGCGCAGACGCCGCAGCCGCGCCGCCACTTCGTCCTGCATGCGAAGCTGCACATCCATCCCCTTCACGCGCGCCGCTGGCTCGGGCAGCGGGGCCTGGCCGTCGACCCATGCCGCCACGGCGTTGTAGGCCAGCTTGGCCCGATTGCGTACCAGCGCGCGACTCACGGCCGTGTCCCCCAGCGTTCCATCCGATTTCACCGCGTACTCGATGACCAGGCTCAGCCGATCGCAGTCCGGCCCCAGCGAGGTCAGGTCAGTGGACAGCCGCTCGGGGAGCATAGGGTAGACATGGCCGGCCACGTAGACCGAGGCCGTATTGCCGGCGGCATGCCGGTCGATGGGCGTGCCCTTGGAGACCAGGGCGTCGACGTCAGCCACGGCGATGAGAATCTTCACCGTCCCGCCGCCAAGATCTTCCGCCACAGAAAGCTGGTCGAGATCGAGTGAGTCGTCATTGTCAATCGAGCACCACAGCAGGCCACGCAGATCGCGCACGGCACCGTCCTCGGCCATCGCCGGGCCGCGCATCCCGTCGAGCTGCTTCGACCCTGCGGCATCAAAATCCGGCTGCAGTCCCCGATCCAGCATCGCTTTCCGGGCAACCCGCTGCAACTCGGCCCTGTGATGAAGATGAACCGTCATGAACGAGAGTGTACCCTTTGCCTGTGGATTACACGACTGTTTGAACATCGGGAAAGACGGACAAGCGCGTGCTATGGTCGAGTGGGATCACCAGCCAATGCCTGAGCAGCCGAGCATGACCGAGACGGACCTAGCCGATCTGGCCCGAGCCAAGAGGTTGCTCGAAAATCCAGGGTTCATCGCCAAAGCGGCAGACGCTGTCGGCACGCCGATAGAGAAGTTGCTGCATGCCTTGCCCGAGAAAGCCTCGACCGCAATTCAAACCGCGACGAGAACCGCCCTCGAAAAGGCCCTCAAGGTTGCCGTGGCCACTCTCGGCGGGGAGAGCGGCCATGAACCGTCGAATATCTGGCACAAGGTTGCCGTTGTCGCGACCGGTGCGGCTGGCGGCGCCTTCGGCCTTGCCTCTCTGCCCATCGAGCTGCCGGTGAGTACGACCATCATGCTGCGGTCGGTGGCGGACATTGCGCGCAGCAAAGGCGAGGATTTGCGCACGCCAGGGTCCGCCCTTGCCTGCATCGAGGTCTTCGCTCTCGGGGCAAGGACCAAGTCAGGCGATGCCGCCGAAAGCGCGTACTACGCCGTACGAATCGCACTCGCCCGAGCCGTGAGCGAGGCTACCGAGTATCTTGCAGGGAAGGTCGCCGTAGAGGAAGGTGCACCTGCGCTTGTCCGCCTCATTGCCACCGTCGCTCAGCGCTTTGGCGTGGTTGTGGCCGAAAAGGCTGCGGCAGGGTTTGTGCCGATCTTGGGCGCGGCTGGTGGCGCGGCCATCAACGTGGCGTTCATGGACCATTTCCAGGACATGGCCGAAGGACACTTCACTGTCCGGAGCCTTGAGCGCAAGTATGGCGCCGAGGTGGTGCGAGCTGCCTACGAAAAGCTATCCGCCAGAACGGAATGAGGCTGATTTCCACGGGAGCGCTTGTCCCGCATTCGCTTACCCAAGACAGCACCTGGAGTTTCGGCTCAGTAACAGAACTCGCTCGGAGAGGTCATTGTTCGACCTTTGCGCGCGAACCCCTCGGCCACGCGTGCACTCAGATTCGAACATCCCTTCCATGGCAGCGGTGGCTCGAACCCGGCCGGCTCGCAGCGCTGGCCATGCTCCTCGGGGAAACAGACCTCGAAGGGCTCAATGGTCGGGTGGCCGCAAGCGACCCTCAAGCCTACGATCTTGCCGTTGAGTCGACGGTACTCTTCGTAGAAGTCCGTTCTCGAACCGTCGCCGCCGTACGACGTGCCGATTGCGGGACCCAGGGGCGTTCCATCTGGCTGTCGACAACTGACCCAGGAACCTGAGTAGCTGGCGCTCGATGTGCGGCTGCTCCACCACGGGCAGACGAGGACAGTGCCATAGCGATACACCTGGTAGATCAGCAATCCCAGGTTCCCAGCAATGGCGAGAGCGAATAGTCCAATGGCCAACCGCTTCGCGAAGCGGTGGCGGGTGCCGACGTAGGCAACGGCTGCGATCAGCAACGACACGACAATCCACCCCGTGCCGAAGTGGCCAAAGCAAGCCGTCCGGGCAGAGTACGCCAGGAACACCGCCAGCCCCAGGCGGACGGCAGGATGCGCGGTTCGTAGGGAACCTCAGAAGTGCTTACTATCCATCATCGCCCCGGCGCGGGAGAATCTGGAGGTTGGCCGATAACGCCTCCTACGTCAACTAGTGCGCAAGCTGCCTGCGACTGTCGAACGGTTCGCCGTTCACCTGCGAGCCTGCCGCACGAACGGTTCGTTGATGTTACACCAATGTCCCTGCGGCGGGATCGTCCGCTGCAACGCTGTACGCCGGTGAGGCAGAGCTGCTGCCCGAAAGAAGCCAGGACAGCAAGTGGGCTGCATGGGCGAGCGCCATCCACGACGCCTGCGATAAGCTGCCAGCGTTCAATCGGCTCGCCGATGAGACGCGTGGGGATGCCGACGCTGCTGCCCTGGGCGTCGAGGAGTTGCTCACCGGCCACGTCAACGAAGGAATGACCGCCCGCTACTCTACCGTTGGGCTGGACGAGAAAAGGGCCGCCGTGGCCGGGGTCGTTGGGTTGGTTTCCCTCCCCAAAACTGGGGATCGGACTGGGGACGGGGCTAGAAACCAAATACGGCCAGCTGGAGGTGCATCTCCACGTGATCGTTTTTTCTGATTTATTTCGGAGCGGGCGAAGGGACTTGAACCCTCGACGTTCACCTTGGCAAGGGGTTGAGCGCCCTAATCACCGTCGAGAAACCGAGTAGAGACGCGGGCTTACCGTCACAAGGAGTCTCGGGCCGTCCAGCCCCGTCTCGCTCAAGTGGTTAGGTTGGTGGTTATGCAAATCCATCGAAGTGCAATCGCAGCGCCGATGAATGCGCGCCGGTTCTGACTTGTGAAAACAAGAAGGCCGGCAAGGCTCGTTGCCGTGCTTGTTTGGCGAGAGAGGAACACGCGGCGATAGACGGTGAAACCCTATTGGCATTCGAGGTCGGCTTTGGACTCTGGGATCGGCCGAAGCTACGAAAGACACAGGATCCGCAGGGGGTGTACAGTGAAGTGCTATGCGATCTCAAAGTAAGAACACCCCCGCCGACGACAGCAGTTCTAACAGTGGCCCCGGCGAACCCGGTCGGGAGAACGTCCGCGCGGCAATCAAGAGTTCGCAGGACGCCCTGGGCGGGTCAAGACCCGCCCAGGCCCTATCCGCCGCCGAGAACGCGGAGGTGGCAGCTCGTGTGCTCGATGCCCGCGATCTGTTGTCAGAGGCGCTCAACGCGAAGGGCAACGCCCTGCAAAAGCTCTATAGGTACGACGAAGCCATGGTCGCTCACGAGGCGGCGCTGGGGTTCGCCAAAGAGGTGGGCGACCGCCTAACCCAGGCCAACGCGCTAGACTCGAAGGGCAATGCCCTGCGAATGCTCGATAGGTACGACGAAGCCATGGTCGCTCACGAGGCGGCGCTGGCGCTCGCCAAAGAGGTGGGCGATCGCCTGCTGCAGGCCAGCGCGCTCGGCTCCAAGGGCGACACCCTTCGAATGCTCACTCGGTACGATGAGGCCCTCGCCGCCGCCGACGCGGCACTGGCGCTCGCCAAAGAGGTGGGCGACCGCCTGCTGCAGGCCAGCGCGCTCAGCTCCAAGGGAGACCTCCTTCGAATGCTCACTCGGTACGATGAGGCCCTCGCTGTCTCCGACGCCGCGGTTGTGCTAGCCAGGGAAGTTGGCAACCGCCTGACCCAAGCCAACGCGCTCCACTCGAAGGGCGACACGCTAGTGGCGCTCACTCGGTACGACGAGGCCATTGTCGCCCAAGACGCCTCACTGGCGCTCGCCAAGGAGATTGGCGCCCGTCTAACCCAGGCCAACGCGCTCAACTCGAAAGGCAACGCCCTACGAATGCTCGACCGGGCGATTCGAGAGCAGGAGACAAGTAACCTACCCGCAACACGGATTTCACGGTTGCGGCGACACCAGCACCTGCGTGATCAGATCATCGACCGCGCGCCAGAGCCCCGAGATCGGTCAGGGCGGTGGGCGGCCACAGTCGTCGGGATCGCCACGCAGCTTCGCCAACCCGTGCGGCAGAGCGGGCAGGATGCTGCGTAGGTTCTCCATGGCCGCGCTCTTGGCGCCGGGCACAGACAGGATCAGCGTCTGGCCGCGAATGCCCGAGCATGCCCGCGACAGCATGGCCAGACTGGTACTGGCGAGCGAGGCGTGGCGCATGGCCTCGTCAAAACCGGGCGTCAGGCGCTCGACGACGTCGCGCACGGCCTCGGGGGTTTCGTCGCGCGGCGACGGGCCGGTGCCGCCCGCGGCGATCACGAGATCGATGCTGTGGCCGTCGGCATAGTGACGCAGTCGCTCGGCCAGTCCGGCGCGCCCGTCGGGCAGGATCTCGGTCGTGTAGACATGCGCGGGCAGGGCCTCGCGGAGCAGCGCTGCCACCGCGGGACCGGTGGTGTCCTCAGCCAGCCCAGCCGCGCAGCGGTCACTTAACGTCAACACCACGATCTGAAACACCGAGCGCGCCACGACTCGCTCGATCTCGGCTGTATTCCCGACGGCCACGGCGCCGCCAGCCAGCACGCGCGCGAACAAGCCCGCGCGCGGCATGATGCAATCGCCTGTCTGCTCGTAGATCGAGCAGCGGTGGTGGCATTGCTTGCCGATCTGGCTAATGGAGAGAACCGCGCCCGAGCCGACACGCACCCGGCTG
>Ga0182027_10003025_pt1 | contig 26955 bp, 17 predicted proteins | sample 712E1DmetaG_FD_121300 | JGI IMG/M metagenome (GOLD analysis project Ga0182027, IMG submission 121300) | Permafrost microbial communities from Stordalen Mire, Sweden - 712E1D metaG (Illumina Assembly) | ecosystem: Environmental > Terrestrial > Soil > Wetlands > Permafrost | place: Sweden...
ACGATGGGGAATGGGCTATGTCTTGGCATGGCGTATGAAATCAAACATACGCTCAGATTGCCGGTTTCATTCAAAAACGCAACATAAATACGTCATATTATTTATGCCACTGTGTACTTAGTCTTCGCGTCCGGTATCCAGCAGGAGTTGAACCGCCTGAGCCAGGTTGCGAAGACACGCATCCTTGGTCTCCCCTTGTCCATTGGCCCCGGGCACTTCCAGACAAGTTGCCCAGAAACCGCCCTCCTGCGGCTCACCCTGATGAATGATGGCTGTGAATTGTTTCATCGCCATAATTTGAACCCGTCCCGATTTGGTTTCAAGCAGTTTCCGGGTGGCCGGGTCTGGGGATGGTGAAATGGAAGGAGGCGCCGCGGCCCGGCTCGCTGCGGACCCAGGCCTCGCCGCCGTGGGCCTGTACAATATGTTTGACAATAGCCAGGCCCAGGCCGGTGCCGCCGCTTTCGCTGGAACGGGCGCGGTCCACGCGGTAGAACCGCTCGAAGATGCGGCCGATGGCCTCGGGGGGGATTCCCGGACCGTCGTCCGAGACGAAGACCTCGGTCTTCTGCCCCTCGGCTTCGCGGGCGTCGAGGATGACGCGGCCGCCGGGCCTGCCGTATTTGATGGCGTTTTCTGTCAAGTTGAAGAAGACCTGGGGCAGGCGGTCGGCATCGGCCCGGACGCAAAGGGAGGCGGGGATGCGGTTCTCCAGCGACACGGAGCGCGCGGCGGCCGGGGCGGCCAGGTCGTCCACCACGCGCTGGGCAATGTCGCGCAGGCTGACCTCCTGGAAGTTGAGGGCGATCTGGCCGGATTCCAGGCGGGAGATGGCGAGCAGATCCTCAATGAGGAACAGGAGGCGGTCGGAGTGCTTGTCAATCTTCTGGAGGAACCGGACGGCTTGATCGGGATCGCGCAGGGCGCCGTCCAGGAGCGTCTGGGCGAACCCCTTGATGAGGGAAAGCGGGGTGCGCAATTCGTGGCTGACATTGCCGACAAATTCCTTGCGGATGCTCTCCAGTTGCTTGAGGCGGGTGACATCGTGGAAGACAAAGAGACGGCCCTGGGGTCCGCCGGGGGGATCACTGACCAGGGCGGCGCTGATCTGCCAGGAGCGGCGGTCGCCGCGCTGGAGGTCCAGTTCGATCCCGGAAATGATTTTCTCGCGCGGCAGGCGCTCGGAGAGGGCGGCCAATTCGTGGGAGCGGAAGACTTCCATGAGGGTCTGGCCGCGGATGTTGTCGGCCAGGCCGCAGCCTTTGCTCAGGGAATCGTTGGCCCACTGGACGCGGCCCCCGCTGTCGAGCCACAGAACGCCTTCGATCATGCTGTTGAACAGGGTTTGCTGGCGGGCCTGGGACCGGGCCTCGGCTTCGTGCTGCTCCCGGAGGGCCGTTTCGGCGAATTCGCGTTTGACGCCGGCCAACTCTTCGTGGAAACGCCGCCGGAGCCGCCAGCGCTGGAGACCCAGGAGCGCGGCGCAGGCGGCGAGGACTGAAATCAGGAGGGGCCAGGACATGGTTCCAATGCCATGCGGGGTTTCACGGTTCCAGGAACCGGTAGCCGACGCCGCGGACGGTGTCCAGGAGTTTGGAGGCTTCGCCCAGCTTGTCGCGCAGGCGGCGCATGTGCGTGTCCACCGTGCGGGTGTCAATAAAGGTGTTGTAGCCCCAGACATCTTTCAGGAGCTGCTCGCGGGATTGGACGCGGCCCTTGCGCTCGGCCAGGACGGTGACCAGTTTGAACTCGGTCAGGGTCAGGTCCAGCGGTTTGTTGTTGTAGGTGACACTGTGGCGGGAGCGGTCAATGACCAGGCCGGCGAAGCGAATCTGCTGGGCGGGTTCCAACGGGGCGGCCTGGCGTTTCAAGAGGTTCTTGACGCGCAGGACCAGTTCGCGGGGGCTGAAAGGCTTGGTGATGTAATCATCGGCCCCCAGTTCCAGGCCGACGACGCGGTCAATTTCCGCGGCGCGGGCGGTGAGCATGATGATGGGGATGAAGGCGGTTTTGGGATCGTGGCGCAGGCTCTTGCACACTTCCAATCCGTCCACCTCGGGGAGCATGACATCCAACAGGACCAGGGCGGGGAGGTTGGCGCGGGCTTTTTGCAGAGCCTGCCGTCCATCGGCGGCGGTGAGGACCTCGAAGCCGGCGCCCTTCAAATTGACTTCGATCAATTCGCGCGCGTCCGGCTCATCATCCACCACCAGGATTTTGGTTTTCATAGTCTTGGGTCATTGTTAGCGCAGTCGCCCCTCTCCGGCAAGGGAACACTATTCTTTCCAGCCGCTGATCCGGAAGACGAGCATGTCCTCCAGGTTGTTGACCGGCGCGCCGCCGGGGATGGACATCTCCACCTGAGAGAGCGACGTGGCGTTGGACTGGACCATTTGGGAGAACTGCGTCATCCAACCGACCCAATAATAAGCCCCAGGCGTGTCCATTACCATGTCCTCCCGGTAAGGGGGAGGAACGGGCAGCGGCCGGGCAGGCGGGGGATCGCCCACGAACCAGAGAACATGGCCGGAACGCAGAGTTTTCCGGGCCTGTTCGAGGAGCGGGCCGATGGGGTTTTCCGCCTCCATTTGTTTCTGCATCAGGTCGTAGCGATGGATGCGAAGCTCGGCGATGGGAGGCAGGGTGGTGAAGCGGTTGGTGTAGTAGCGTTGCAACGCGACTCCGTAATGCCAGGGTGAAACCAGGATGAAATCGCCGGGGCGGACCTGGCGATTGAGCGTCTCGGCCACCAAGTCGGCATTGGATCGCCGGACTTGCACGGCGGCGCAGCACACGGGGACGGACGCGGCCGCCAGGAGCAGGGCCAGGCCGGCCCGGCCCAGACGCATCGCCGGGGCGCGAAGCCCGGCCAGGATGACGTCCATGGCCAGAGCCACCGGCGCCAGGAGGATCAGGAAATACCAGGAACGCTGTTGCAGTCCTATTCTCTCCAGGAAGAACCCGTAAAACAGCGTGGCGGCCAGCAGCACGACGGCAAAGTAGAGCATCCGCCAGGCCCGCGAACGAATCGCGACGATGAGGGCTGCCCCGACGGCCAGCAGAGCCAGCCCCGCCCAAAACCAAGCCAGCCAGGGACCGGAGGCGTTCAGGGCCTCCACCAGCGCGCTCCCGATTTCATGGAAGCGAACCGGATGCCGGCTCGTCCCCTGCCAAGCCCGGCCCAGAATGATGTTCCCCCAATAAGGGAGCAGGGAGAGGGCGGAGACGACGCCGATTCCCACAGTTTGCGCGGCGGTTTTCCACTGCCGCCGGGCCAGGGCAACCGCGCCGCCGGCCAGACAGAACGCGGCCAGGAAACAGGCGTTTTGATAGAGGCATTGCACGCTCAGAACGGCCGCCAGGGTTGCCCAGAGCCAGGATCGCGCGCGCGGCTCCTCCACGAATTTCCAGGTCAGCGTCAAGGCGAGCAGGCCCAGGGCGAACCCCAGCCCGTAGGGGCGCATGGAATCTCCCACACAGACGGCGAGCGGGTTGACGGCGTAGAGGGCCAGGGCGAGCAGGGGCGCTCCGGCGCCGCAACGGCGCGCGCCAAACCAAAAAACGCCGAGCGTGCCCGCGCCAATGAGAAAACCCAGGAGGCGATAGCTGAAATCATCGGACAATCCGGCCAGCGTCCACACCCGCGCCACGCCGACGAAGAGCGGCGGGAAGTTGTCGTACTGCAGATTATGCCAGAGGGCGGACAGGGTGGGCATGGAGGCAAAATCAATGGTGCCGACCTCATCCCGCCAAAGCGGGCCGGCGTGGAAGAGGAACAATCCGTGCAGAAGGAGGACCCAAAGGCTCAAGGCGATGGCGGCGAGAAGCTCCAAGCGCGGGCAGAGCGCCGTCCGGGCGGAATCTCCCGCGGGGCCGGCAGGCGGTTTCCGGGAAGCAGGGCGGCTGGACTTTTTGCGGCTCATGTAGTTTATTTGACAATGGCAGCCAAAGTTTGTCAAGCTCTTCCGTAAGGGCGCCGTTCCGTAAGGGCGCATCTCACCTTCGTCGAGATTTTCATTTCACGGAATACCCGCAAGAAGCCGGCCACAAGCAAGCGGAGCGCGATCTGAAGATCTGAAGTCTTTTCTGAAGTTTTTTCTCGACAGGCAGGTCCGGGCTGTTATCATGCTCCTACCCGCATTGCCCAATTTCAATGCGGGTAGGAGCGGATTGATTTAATCCGCCTGTTTTCCCGGCCTTTTTGCGGGTCGCCTCTTGCTTTTATCGAGAGGATTCTTCGGAAATCTTCTTTCCTCCGGGTTGCATTTTGAATCATTGTCTTCCCCCCCCAGCCGAGCCAAAAGGCAGGCTCGACAAAGGTGGGATGCGCCCCGCATTACGCATGGGCGTAATGCGTCAGTCACGACTGGTAGGGCGCGCACTCCGTGCGCGCCGCGGCGGGCAGAGGACTGCCCGCCCTACCTTTTTCCCCGCCGTCAGTGACGCATTACGCATGGGCATATTTGACCGTTGACACCGGGGCCGGGAACCTGCATGGTAGGCAGCCATTAAACAACAAGAGCGCGCGGCAGGCAAGGCCCCGCGCCAACGCGGAAAGGAAGTGAGAATTTTTGACCGAAATAAGACTGAAAAAAGGCGAACCGGTGGACAAGGCGCTGCGCCGCCTGAAGAAAAAGATAGATCGCGAGGGCACGCTAAAGGAGGTGCGCAATCACCGCCATTTTGAAAAGCCCAGCGAACGCAAGCGGCGCAAAACCAAGGCCGCCCGCTTTTCCGCGATGCTGACCGCCCGCTACGCCGATATGTGACCTGTTTTGCATTCTCACCGCCGGGCGCCGCCTGCCTCGGGCCGCGCCCGGCTTTTTAGCATGTATTCATTTTCCACTTGCTGGAATTCTCAGCGCCATACCGATGGACGCGCCATGCTGCGCGAAATCCAGTCCCTCGGCTTTGACCGCGCCGAACTGAGCCACGGCATCCGCCTCAGCCTCCTCCCCGGCATCATCGAGGCGGTGGACGCCGGCGAAATGCAAATCTCCTCCCTCCACAATTTCTGCCCCCTTCCCATGGGCGTCAATTATGCCGCCCCCAATCTTTACAAATTCACCTCCGCCAACTCCCGCGAGCGGGAAAACGCCTGGCGTCACACCCTCAGAACCCTCGAAACCGCCGAGCGCGTCCACGCCCAGGCCGTGGTCCTCCACCTGGGGGAGATCGAGATGAAGCAATACACCGACAAACTCCTCGCCATGCTCCAGGACGGCCAAAAGGGAACGCCCAAATACGATAAACTCTGCGCGGAACTGACAGAAAAGCGCGAGGAGAAAAAGATCGAGCCTCTGGACCTCGCCGAGGAAATGCTGGGCCGTCTGGCCGTCGAAGCCGAGAAGCGCGGCCTTAAATTGGGCGTCGAAAACCGCGCCGCCCTGGAGGAAATCCCGCTCGAGGATGATCTTGGTTTTCTCCTCCGCGAATTCAACCGCCCCGGCGTCGGCTACTGGCACGACACCGGCCACGCGCAGATCAAGGAGAACCTGGGCTTCATTTCCCATTCCATGCACCTGGAATCGCTGGCCGGCCGCCTCATCGGGTTTCATCTCCATGATGTTGGGTTTCCCGGCCACGACCACCGTCCGCCGGGCGGGGGCATGATTGATTTTGCCGCCCTCAAACCGTTGGTCAAGCCGGAGCACATCAAAGTCTTCGAGCTCAGTCCGCGCCTGACCCGGGAAGAGGCCCTGCAGGGGGTCGCCCACATCCGCCGGCTTTGGGGTGACGAATGAACAGGCTCAAGGCTGCCTGGCGCATCGGCTGGCGGTTGGCGCTCTGCGCCTTCCTGCTCGCCTGGATTTTTCAATCCATCTTCCTCAGCGCGGGCAAGGCCTCCGCCTTGTCCCGGCAGATGGATTGGGACCAGATGGGCCGCCTGGCGCAATGGCACGAGGCCTGGACCGCCGGGCCGCGCGAACTCTGGCAGAAGCTCAGCCAGGTCCAGCCGCTGGCGCTGGCCGGCTCCCTGCTGTGCGTATTATTGACAATACTCCTCAACGTGGCCCGCTGGCGCATCGTGCTGGAAGTGCAGGGCCTGCGTCTGCCGTGGGGCCGGGCGGCCGGCATCACCTTCGTCGCCCAGTTCTTCAACGCCTTCCTCCTCGGTTCCACCGGCGGGGACGTGATCAAGGCCCTCTACGCCGCGCGCGAAACCCACCACAAAAAGACCGAGGCGGTCGTGACGGTTTTTGTGGACCGCCTGCTCGGCCTGTGGGCCATGCTCCTGTTTGCCGCCCTGATGATGATCCCCAATGCCGGCCTGCTCCGGCGCCACCGGGAACTTGGCCTGCCCGCCATGATCATCCTGGCCATGCTGGCCGGGGCCAGCGTCGTCTTGAGCGTGGCTTTTTGGAGCGGCCTCTCCCGGCGATTTCCCCGCGCGCGCCAATGGTTGCGCAAGCTGCCCAAGGGCGAATTGCTGGAACGCTCCCTGGATGCCTGCCGCCATTTCGGCAGGAGCCGGGGTTTCCTCCTCAAAACCATCGCCCTATCCCTTTTGGTCAACGTCGCCTGCGTCCTGCAACTGATCGTTCTGTCCGCCGGCATGGGCGTCTCCATTTCCACCACCGCCTGGCTGGTCATTGTGCCGATGATCTTCTGCATCTCCGCCCTGCCGATCACTCCCAGCGGGCTGGGCGTGCGGGAGAACCTCTTTGTCCTGATGCTGGCCGTGCCGGAAATTCATGTCCTGAAAACCACCGCCTTGTCCCTTTCCCTCCTCGCCTACGCCGGCAGCCTGTTTTGGAGTCTGGCGGGCGGCATCGTCTATCTGAGCCTTAAGAAGAAAGAGCACCTCGAAGAGGTCACCCACGGCGAAAACGCCACCGCGGGCGAATGATTTCTTCAAATTACTTAAGGACGACTTGACGGCTTTCGATAAAAAGTCCTAATATCCGCCAGTTTGAGTAAACTGGTCCGGCTAAATCGAAACTGCCTAAATGAACTGGCCTGTGGCAGAGGGCCAAATGTCCTTGAGGGATTCGAGGGCAATCGCGATCATCTGGAGGGTCCAGCGGCCAGGAGAGGATGCCATACATGAAAAACCTCCTGCGTTCCTTTATCTGTTGCTTGTGCTTCCTGCCCATGGTCCAAGCCCACGGCCAGTACGTGGGGGATAATCTTACCGTCCTGTATAATTTCCCGGGGATTTCCGGGGCCAATGCTCCCAACGCCACCGGAGTCTATCCCACTTCCGGCCTGGTGATGTCGAGCAACTTGCTCTACGGATTCTGCGCGGCCGGCGGCGCCAATGGGTCGGGCACGGTTTTTTGCGTCTCCACCAACGGCTCGAATTTTTTCGACCTCCATGACTTTGCCGATCCTTTGACCATGACGGGTGGGCTGTATCCCAAGTTCGGGATTTTGATGTCGGGCACTAATATTTACGGCACGATTTACGAAGGGGGAAGCAGAGGGATGGGATCACTCTTCACCGTGAATGCCGATGGCTCCGGATTTGCGTCCCTTGATTTTACGGACAACCAAGCTTCCCTGCCCGTCGGCGCCCCGGTCTTGTCTGGAGACACCCTTTTCGGCACGACCAGCTCCGGGAAGGTATTGGGGACCGTTTTCTCGATCCACACCAACGGCTCCGACTTCAACATCATTCATTCCTTCCAGTCCCAGAGCACGGTGGACCAATACAATGAGTTTCATTATGACACGACCGATGGGGCCTCGCCCATGTGCGGTTTGGTTCTCTCCCTTTCGGGGCAGACCCTCTACGGGACCACCACCGACGGAGGGAGTGCGACCAACGGCGGCACGGTGTTTTCGATGAACACAGATGGCTCGGGTTTTAACCTCCTCCACAGTTTTCCGGCCAGGTTTTCTCCGCAGGCTGCTACCGAGGGCACACAGCCTGTGGCGGGATTGCTCCTCTCTCCAGACGGCACCGTGCTCTATGGTTCGACGACTTATGGCGGCGACTCCAACTTGGGCACGATTTTTTCCATCCACTCCGATGGAACGGGCTTCACTCCCCTACATTCCATCGAGCCTGACGGCGCCCCAGCTTTTCAGTCGCAGATCAGTTTTGCCCAGGTTGTGTCTCCCCTCGTGCTCTCTGCCAACGGGCGCCTCCTATATGGGTCGGCCGTCATCGGCAACTTCCCCTACATCGGCGCCGGTTACACTTCCGGGGGTTCGGTGTTCGCCCTTTCCACCAACGGCTCCGTTTATGCCGTGCTGCACCCGTTTGGCACGGTGTTTTACCATGGTGGCGCCCTCGACGGAGGCCTCCCCAATACTTTGCTCCGGTCGGGCAAGTTCTTGTATGGCGCGGCGGCCAACGGGGGCGGCCACAACCACGGCAATGTGTTTTCCTTCTGGCTGGGTCTGACGGCGACCACAACGGCGCTGCCCGCGTCAGTGCATACAGGTGACACGATTAGCGTGGTGGTGAACGTGGTCAATACGGACGATGAGGACGTTACCAATGTCCAACTGGCCGGCCCGATCGCGGTCACCGGTGACGGCGGGGTTGCCTTTGCTGGCCCTTCCGGTCCCACCAACGCGCTGCTGATGCAGCCCTTGGACAAGGCCAGCTTTACGAACCTCTTTACGGCCACCAATTTTGGGCAGGTGACCTTCACGGCCCAGGCCACCGGCATGAACGCCGAAGGGGTCGTGTCCAGCCGCTATGCCACCAGTGCCGTCGTCAACATCGCTCCCCGCGGGGACCTTCTGGTCAAGGCCGGCGCCGAGCCGACGAACCTCTACGTGGGTGCCGGCATCTATCAGACGGTGCCCATCCCTCCGCAGGTGAAAACCAATTTTGTCGAGACCAGCGAAATCTCCACTTTTGACGTGGAGGTGGTCAATAACGAGGCCTTCCCGCTGGTCTATACCTTGGTGGCCAAGACGAACAATCCCTCCTGGATCACAGCATACCTCCTGCAGGGCCAGGACGTCACCCAGCAGATCATCAACGGCATGACCCTCCCGTCGCTTGCCCCCGGAGGTACACTCACCGTGGTTGTCCAGACGGCCGCTACCAACTGGAGCACGAACTCGATCGTGCTCACCCTCGGCCTGGCGGCCGATCCCACCCTGACCATGGACGCCGTCCAGGCCGTATCCATGACCGTTCCGGTGCCGGTCACCCTCCTGTTCCACCGCATCACTTACAAGGGGTTTACCCAGACAAGCCTCTTGGGCGGCATCGTGGACATCACGACCCCGCTTGATCCCGTGATTGATGACCGCATCCTCGGCGCCCAGCCCGTGATCGGCGGCGGTCTGGTGGCCGATGAGGTGACCCCGCTCTTGATTGAGGTGCAGGGCGAATATAGCAACCTGGTCAAATTCCCCAATGGCCGCACCTTTAACGCCACCACCAGTATTACTTCGGATGGCAGTTTGTCAGGCCCCCCGCTTTTGAGCCGGGTGCTCGACACCTCAGTGGGGCAATGGACCCCGCTGACCAACTTCACCCTCGGTCCCGATCATACCAATGCCTTTCTCCTGGCCGGCCCCCTGACATCCGATGATGTGCATCCCTTCTTGGCGGGCGACCTCTCTTTCGTGGTTTCGATCATTGACCGGACTGCAGGCTCCGTAGCCGGCATAGGGAACTTCAATGTCCGCAAGCCCCCGATCTTTCTGGTCCACGGTTACGCCTCTTCCGGGGACTGGGACCCGACCTACGTGAGGGTTTTAGGCACCACCCACCCCGCAAATTATATCGCCAATGACCCGGATAATTTCGTCAACACGATCCATTATGGGCAGGACGTGGTCCCGGGTTATGCCGTGAACGTTACCTCGTTCCCCGCCTATAAGAACACGATGCTCAGCTTGGCCGACTGCGCCGTGGACTTGAGCAACCAACTGTACGTGGCCAAGAGCGCGATTCAGACCCGCTGGGCCATGACCCGTTACGATGTCGTGGCCCACAGCCAGGGCGGACTTCTGGCCCGGATGCTCTGCAGCCAGAATTCCAATGGCAAGATACAGGCCCCTTTTCGCAACGAGGATAATTTCTTTCGCGGGCGCTTTCACCGCGTGGTCACGATCGGCTCTCCCCACAATGGTTCGCGCATCTTAAGCTACCTCTTGTGCCTGACCGTTAACGCGGCTAATCCCACCTCCAGCTACAGCCCCTTCTATGCCACCAGCCCAACGGCCGGGGCGGTGGCGGAGATCATGGTCTATACGCAGATCGCCCAGGCCAAGTTTAATCCCTTCGGCCCCCAGATTCAGGAGCTCAACGACCCCTCCCCTGGCGGCAACTGGTATCCCGATCCGGCGGCCCGGTTCCATCTCATCCGGCCGGTTATCGACGGGGGGCTTTCCCCCTCTCCGACTGATAGCTATGTGCCACCAGCCTACCGCGTCCTGAACCTGGCCGACCCCGGTGGTGGTCAGACTGTGATACCGCGGGGTTCCGATGGCGTGGTGGATTACGACAGCATGGCCTGCAATGTCCCTCCGGCGCCGCTGGCCCCCAATGTCTATGACATGCCCCCCACCCTGTCCATCTGCCACGCGCCGCCGCTTTTCCTCTATGGCGCGCAGGCCAACGAGACTGCCTCCGTTGACATTGCCATCCATGTCATTGATGCGCTGGACCAGAATGGCGTGGAGTCGCCGACCAGCACCATGTTTGCCAGCTTCCCGGTGCCCCCGCTCCTGTCCAACTCCGTGTGGGTGGCCATTAATGCCTACGCCTCCAATCTTCTTTATTCGCCGACGTGCGCTACGCTTAACGAGATTTTTCCCCAGGAAATCCGTCCGATGGCAGGCACCCCCGCGAAAGGCGGCCCCACCCCCGCGGTCACCAATGCCGTTGCTTCCTATTCCTATTGCCTGGTTTTCCCGACGAACGAGCCTCCGTCAGGCGATGTCCAGTGGGTGGTCGAGGTTTACGGGACTAACGGGCTTTCCACAAATGGCGTCAGTTGGACGACCTCCGGGACTAATAGCTGCCAGGTCACCGTCACTGTGGCCCCCGGCCTCCCCGGTGATGTCATGCTCTATGCCTATTACCAGGACCAAGCGGGCCAGGTGGTCTTTGCTTCCGGGGTCCTGGTTTGTTCCCAGGTCCCTGCCGGCGCGTCTCTGGTGGGGATTGGGCTTTTGCCCTACAACCCGGTCCTGCCAGTGGGTTCGCCTGTGCCAGTCCAGTTGGTTGCCCTCTATAGTGACGGTTCCACCTCCCTGCGCTACACTCCCTCCAATTCGCTCGCGGCCGTTTCGTCTGATCCCTCGGTGGTTTCTGTCGCCAACCCGCAGGTGTGGCAGCTCCTATCCCCTGGCACATCGCAGGTGGTGTTGACTTGGTCGGGATTCAGCTTTACGAATGAAGTGACGGCCTTTGTTTCCGCCTCGGATTTACCCGTGCTGGCGATCTCCAATAGCGGTTCATCCACCACCCTCTCCTGGCCGCTTTGGGCCTCCAGCTTCACTCTGCAAAGCAATGTTAGCTTGTCGGGCGGGAACTGGCAGCCGGTCCGTGCCCAGCCGTTGACCAACGACCAGCAGCAACTCAACATCACCCTGCCCGTGTCTCAATCTGCCACCTATTTCCGGCTGGCGCGGTAATCGGGCTTTGCTGTGGTTTGCTGTGGGAATGGTGGTCGTCCGTGCCGGTGTCCGTACTTTTCATAATTGGGGCTTGACAAAAATTAGAAACTATGGTTGAATTTAATGCATGAGACACGTAGGCACACTGCGGCGTCGCATCCGGGAGGATGCGGCCCACATGGACGCGGAGGGAACAGAGAAAGAACTTTGTGTTCTCTGTTGCCTGCTGCTTATGGTTTTTTCCCGAATCTGCGTCAATCCGCCCGCTCGTTTCGAGCCTGCTTGTATGTTGTTCCGTTCTCAAGCTGCGGGCAATTCGGATGCAGCTGGCCGCGTTGCTGCGCCATTTGCGGCAAATCAACTGAAATGCCTTTCCATCAATCATTTGCATCGCGCGGCGGGCCACATGCAATCAAACCCAATCAAGGCTGGTAAAGGCAAATCAAGTTATTGCCGCCTTGATTTTCATTGCTTATTTTGGCTGGCTGCCGCTTATGCTGTGAGCGCGCGAATATGGACAAGCTGCTTTTAATTGATGACGAGGCGGATGTGCGGTACTCGTTCCGCCGCATTTTTGACCAGCCGGACATCGAGTTGACGACGGCGGACAGCGGGGAGGAGGGGCTCAAGCTCATCCCCCGCCTGAAACCGGACCTGGTGATCATGGACGTACGCATGGGCGGGATGAGCGGCCTGGAAACCCTCCGCCGCCTGCGCCAGTTGGACGCCAAACAGATGGTCATCATGATGACGGCTTACGGGACCACCCAGACGGCCATCGAGGCGATGAAGCTGGGCGCTTACGATTATTTGCTCAAGCCCTTCGACGTGCCGCGGCTCAAGCAGATCGTGCTCAACGCCCTCAAGGCCGCCCGCGACATGCGCCAGGTCGTCTCCTACCAGCCGTTGCTGGAATCGGAGGACTACGACTTGGGGATCATCGGGCGCAGCGAAGGGATGCAGAGCGTGTTCAAAATCATCGGACAACTGGCTGGCAGCGACGCCACCGCGCTGATCACCGGGGAAAGCGGGACGGGCAAGGAACTGGTGGCGCGCGCCATTTATCATCACAGCCAGCGCAACGCGCGGACTTTCCTGGCGATCAATTGCGCCGCCATCCCGGAAAACTTATTGGAGAGCGAATTGTTCGGGCACGAAAAAGGGGCCTTCACCGGAGCGACCGCGCAGCGGATCGGAAAATTCGAGCAGTGCAACCACGGAACGGTGTTTTTGGACGAGATCGGGGACATGACGCCCTCGACGCAGGCCAAGATCCTGCGCGTGCTGCAGTCCGGCGAGTTTGAGCGCGTCGGCGGCAACCAGTCCATCAAGGTGGACGTGCGGGTGATCGCGGCGACGCACAAGCCGCTGGAACAGGCCGTGGCCGCGCGCGAATTCCGCGAGGATTTGTTTTACAGGCTCAATGTCGTCCGCGTTCACATTCCGCCGCTGCGCGAGCGGCGCGGGGACATCCCGCTCCTTGTCAACTATTTTCTAAAGAAGTTCGCCCAGGCCCGGGGGGGCGCCCCAAAGTCCATCCTCCCGGCGGCGGCCGAATTGCTGGAGCGGTTCCACTGGCCCGGTAATGTGCGGGAACTGGAAAACGCGGTCGAGCGGGCCACGGTCATGGCCAAGGGCGACGTCATCCTGCCGGGCGACCTGCCGGCGGAAATTTCCAGCCTCCCGGCGGGTGGACCGGACCAGCCCGTCCCGGCCCCGGCCGCAGGCGCGGCGGCGCCGGCGGGCGGCGGCGGCGGCCGGATGGATTGGGCGTCGGTGGGGCGGACGTTGTTTCAATGGGCGCGCCAGGAGGGCGAAGTGAAAGTGCTGCCCGCGGTGGAACGGGAACTCATCATCCAGGCGCTGTTGGAAGCCAAAGGCAACCAGGTCCAGGCCGCCAAGCTGCTGGGCATCACGCGGGCGACCTTGCGCAAGCGCGTAGTCAAGTACAAAATCACACAGGAACTGGCGATTCAGTAGCCCAACCTTTATTGCACTTGCACGCGGTAGAAGCGGCCCGGAGGGGCGGGCAGGTTGGGGTCGGAGAGCTGCATCAGTTGGCCGGTGCCGGGGAGGTTGCTGGCCATGATGGTCCAGTTGGTGGAGAAGAGGGAAACGGCACTCTGTACCATATAAGTTTTGCCCGGCACGGAAGGCCATTGCAGGGAGAAGTTCGGGGCCGGCGCCACCGGCGTGAGTGTCAATACTGAAGTCGGATCCATCGGATTGGTCCCGGCGACGTACTCCTGCCAGTTGGACGCGCCGTCGCCATCGGCATCGAGGTCCGCGGCGGAGAGGAGATTGGAAATGGCGCCGAAATAGATCAGCCGCCAGGTGTCCGGGATGCCGTCGCCCCAACTGGAACCGGTGCGATTGCCAACTGTAATCAATCCGTCCTGGATGGTGGATTGGAAGGTGGCGAGGCCGTTGGGCGAGGCGGAGAAATGTTCGAAATGCACCAGGTAAGACGAATTAAGGCTGACATTGGCCGGCAAGGTCACCGTGACAGTGCCGATGACGCTGGTTCCGCTGACGCCGGTGACGGTGGAGTCCAGCCAGGCGGCGGCGTAGTTGTTCGCGCTTTGCGACATCGCCGTGTAAGGCGAGCCGAGGCCGGCGGCCGGGGAGAAAGTGACGGGGGTGGTGATCGCGGGAGAGCCGTCGAGCGGGACGATGTCCACGTTCATTGCCAGGACACGGATGGGAAGGGAATCCGCCGCCAGAACACGGACGGGCACTTGGACGGTCAGGCTGCCGCCCGCCTGGACAGTATCCGCCGCGACCGTGATGTAACGGGGCGAACCGGGGCCGGCGGACTGCGCGAGGGGGCGCATCGCGGGATCGGCAAGGACGAGCGGCTTGGTGAGGCCAAGTGGCTTGGAGAGGACGAGCGGCTTGTACAAATTCGGGACCGCTTGCGCGAACAAGGCGACGCCGCCCGCGCCGTTATTGGACCAGAATCGCTCGTACCAATTCAGGGACGGATCCAGGGAGCGGCGGAAGGTGACATAGAGATCCGACACGTCGAGTTTTCCGTCGCCGAACTTCATATTGTTAATCAGCGTGTCGTTGCCATCGTAGTAATGGTTGTCCGTCCCGTCGGAAGAATCCAGGGCGTCGTAGAAATCGCTTCCGGCCGGAGGGATGTTGTCATGGTAGGCGGCGCAACGGAAGATTTCGAGGACGTCGTTGTTCAGGATATGGGAGTCACCGAAATCGCCGGCGTTCCACCAACGGAAGGGGGCGGCGTCCCCCACCAGGTAGGGGACGACCCCCACCGTGATGTTCTTGATGGCGCTGATGGCCCCCGGCCCGGGCGAGCCGTTGGTCGGGGCCTGGACCAGAACATTCTGCGTGAACCCGTCGCCGTCGGCGGAGGGGCGGTTGATCTGGACTTGATATTGCTGGCCGACGGCGGCGTTGGCGGGGATGTCAAAGGAATAGTTGCCGAGGACGACCTGGCCGCCGGATTTGTTGAACAGAGTTTCATGCACCATGGAGTAGGTAATCAAATCCTGGATGGCGGGGTTGTACAAATTGGTGGCCCGCGGGTCCACGGTGATTTCCATCCAGCCCACGCCGAGCAGATCGCTCGCCGAGTTGGTAAAGAGCAGGGTTTGCAAACTGGCGCCGTTCCAAGCCGCCGGCGGGATGAGGCCAAAGGAGTTGTCCGGCAGCAGCTTCAGGAGATCGGATTGGAAGGTGTAGTTTTGGCCCGGGGCCGGGGCGCCGTTTAGGTTGGTGATGGTGATATTGAACTGCAAGGCATACATGGTGGCGCCGGCAAGGGGCGTGAGGGTCACGGGCACGTAATAGCGATGCCCGGCGGAACCCACGAACCTGCTGGAGGCTTCCCCCGAGGCAAAGCCGAAAGTGATTTGATTGGCGACAAAATTGGAGGCCGCGAACACCTCGGAGACAACGGGACTGGGAGCAAAGCCGGGCGAGAAAGCCTGCACCATGAGAGTGATATTGCTGTCAACCGAAAAAGATATGTTCGTGCCGGAGGGGACCGGCCCGAAACTGCCGTCCCCGTTGATCACCGGCGGGTTGCCGTCCAAAGTGTACCATAGGGTGGCGGGGCTGGTAAGCTCAGTCAACAACACCGAGGCGCCATTGTTGCCGACAATGCCCGGCGGAGCCGTGATATAGGAAAAGTTGGCGCTGACCACCGGGCTGGGAGGCCGGCCCTTGGCGAAACTTTGCGCGTACATCGTCACCTCGTAGGGCAGCGGCAGCGGAAGCAGGGTGGTTGAGTTTTGTGCCGTCGGCGCCGAGCCGTTCCCCGTATAATTGGGAGCGAAGAGGGAATTGGTGGTGATCACCGGCACGGCGGCAAAGGGGTTCACCGGCGTGGGTATCACTGTGTAATAAGTTTGGATGTTCGGGTCGGAGTCGGTGTTGTAGATGGTGATAATGTTGTTGGTGTAGAAGATTCCGCCGTAGGGCAGCGCGGTGAACACGGAGGCAGGAGTCCCGGTCGAGACGTTGACGGGGAAGCTGACCAAGCCGATTTGCGGGGTTCCCACCGGCGGCAGCGGCGGCCCGGTTTGATAGCGGCGCAACTCATTGTTGCCTCGATCCGCGATGTAATAACCGTTGTCAATGGCATCCTCTATCATGCCAATCGGGGAATTGAACTGGGCGGCGGAGATCACGCCGTCGGTATTTCCCGGCGACTTTGGAATGCCGGCCACGGTCTGCACCGAGAAGCCGCTCTGCGCCGTGTTGGTATAGAGCCGGCGCACGGTGTCATTGCCGGTGTCGCTGATGAACAAACCGGCGCCATTCGGGTCCCAAAGCAATCCGCCCGGCTTGTTGAACAAGGCGTTGGCCGCGTTGGCGGCATCGTTGGTGCCGGTGCGGCCGACGGTCCCGGCGATGACATGCACCGATTGATTGGTGAGGACGCTGATGTTGCTGATGATGCAGAGGGTATCGTTCCCGGTGTCAGCCACCCAGAGGTTGCTGCAACTGTCCACCGCCACGGCCTCCGGCAGGTAGAAGGTGTAATTGGTCACAACAAGCGTGGTCACGCCGTTGGTGCTGTTGACGCAGCGGATGGCGCTGTTGCCCGTGTCAGCGACATAGAGGTTTCCGGCGTTATCCGTCGCGATGCCGGTCGGATAACTGAATTGGGCTGTGTTGGTGAAGCCATCCGTGAAGCCGCCGTCCGGGTTGGCCGGGGTGGCCGGGATGCCGGTGAGGGTGGAGACGGCGCCGGCCAGCGTAACCAGGCGCAACACCTGATTGGCCTGGTCCACCACCACCAATCCTGCCCGGATTGGATCATAGACAATGCCCAAAGGCTGGGCAAAAAGGGCCTGATCTCCGAAACCGCTGTCGTTGAAACCGGCCTGGTATGTGCCCGACCCGGCGAGGGTGAACACCCCATTGCTTGAGGAGACGAACTCGACAATACGGTTGTGGGAGGAGTCGGTAAAGTAAATGATATTGTTCGGGTCGTGGGTCACGGAGTTTGGCTCAAAGAGGCCCGAGGAAATGACGGTGGCGATTTGCGGCTGTGCCTGCGCGATGGCGGCGAACAGGATCGCGGCCAACACTCCCCCGGCCCGCCCCAGGCCGCCGGTTTGCCGGATGGATTTTTGTTTGGTGGTCATGGCTGGATTAGTTGGATGAGGTAGAAGCGCGCGCTGCCGGGATGGTTGGTGAGGACAATCTGGAACAGGTTGCCGTCACCCAGATTGGTGTTGACAGGTGTCCAGGAGCCTCCCCCGGGCGCCGGGCTGGATTCCAGGACGTACAGCCTGCCCGGCGCCGTGAGCCAGCTCAAATGGATGCTCTGTGCGCCAGCGGAGACAAACGAAGGGCTGAGGAATTGCAGCGTGGAGAGGGCGTTGGTGGGATTGGTCCCCGCCAGATATTCCTGCCAATTGGCCATGCCGTCCCCATCCGCATCCGCGTCATCCTGCGCCGCGGCGCTGGCCAGGCTGCCGAAGAAGTTGGTCCTCCACTCGTCGGAGGTGATTTGCGGCGCGGCGAGCGCGGCGGAGGCGACCCAGGCCGTGCCCGGCACACTTTCCAATTGATAGGTCGTATCCAGGTCCGGCGAGCCGTCCACACCCGAGAACCGCAGGGTATAGGATTGTCCGGCGCTGGCGTTGGCCGGGACTTGGAAAGAGATCCAGCCGAGCGCATTGCTGCCCTGGAGCGCCGGTGTGAAAGGCGCTGTGAGCGACCAGGCGCAAATGAGGTCGTTGGGGGAGAGTCCCTGCTCGTTGGCCAACAGCGCGGGCAGGCCGGGCGCGGCGGAGAATTGAATCCGGCCCGGTGTGGGCGCATTGCCGTTAGGCACAAGAGTGGCGCGAAATTGGAGGCCGGACAGGCCGTATCCCGGCAGCACATTGACATAGAGCGGGATGGAATAGACTTGGCCGGGAATCAGGCCGGCGATGGTTCCGGCATGGATGGAAGCCTGCCGCAACCAAAACAGGTCCGGTTGCGGGGCGGCGGCCGCCCTGGCGGCCTGGATGATGGCGCCGAAGTTCGTGCTTGAGGGAATGCCATTTCTGACGATCTCGCCGGGGAACCAGGGAATCCTCTCGTGCGAAAGCGCGCCATTGGTCCAGAACCGGATCCAGTTGTTGGTCTCAATCCCGAGTGAGCGCAAGAGAATATGCTGCACATCCAGGAAGGTGATGAAGCCGTCGCCCATTTCACCGCCCGCAGTTTCCGGATACACATCCATCGCGCTGAAAGCGTCGCTGAAAGTATAGGGAACATGGATGCCGACGGAGGCGAGAAGGGCGTTGTTGACATCGCTGTTGTTAAGGGCGCCGTTGCCAAATTCCCCCGCGTCGTACCCGCTGGAGGGCGAGGAATCCCCCTCAAAATACAGCACGTTGGAAACGGTCAGGAACTGGGTGGCCATGGGGGTTAGAGGCACGCTGGCTTGCGCGCCATCCGAGGTGCCGGTCGGGTTGAGCACACTGATGGTGTAGCGTTGCCCATTGGCGGCGGTGGGGGGGATCGGCACTTCCAGCAAGACCGGCGCCGCAAAATCCAGCACGTTCAGTCCGGAGTTCGCGCCCAACGCGTACACATACAATCCGACCCCGTTGCTCGCCACCGCCCCCGCGGGGTAATTGAAGGCCTGGATATTGACCGGCGAATTCCCCGGCGACGGCCCGGCGAGCTGGAGGAAATCATTGGTGGTCACATGCAGGAGGACGACGTTCGTAATGGCAGGCGTGCCGGCAGTGGTGGGGATGATCTCCACGTCGAATTGCAGCGAACGCAGCGCGGCGTTGCTTTGCAAGTTGATGACCACCGGAATGACCGCGGTGGAACCGCTTCCGGCGATCCGGGGGGATGGGAAGCCAATTTCATTGACAGGGCTGCCGACCCCGTTGGTGACGGCGCTGACGTTGGTCCCGCTGGCGGCTATCAAATGCAAGTAAGTCAGGTCATGCAGGGAATCGCACCACTGGAGCGTGCCTTGATAAATGGACGGGGCGTTGGTGAGGTTGATCGTCAACTGCAACATCGCGCTGTTGGTCGTGGGCACGGTTCCGTCGGTTGTGTAATAAACCGACGGGACCGAACTGGTGATGGTGATCGTCTGGCATTCGGGGAAGTAACCATAGGCGGGGCTGAAAGTCGGCGGCAAGAGGACCGTGTTGGTCGAGCCGGAGGAGTTGGTGCCGCTGCTTGCGTTGGTGCTGTTCCCGAAGGCCACTCCCTGCACCTCGCGCAATAAGTTGTAATAGAGTTCGGTGACATAGACCGTGCCGGAAGGGGCGACCAGCACACTGGCGGGGGCGCGTCCGGTGGCGTTGGCATGATTCGCGCCGAAACCGCCGTCCACCCAGCCGGCGAAGATCCCAGCCGAGCAATCGGAGGTTCCCCAGAGACTGGAGCTGACGCCGTAAATGGTGCTGGTGTTTCCATTGGCGTTAATCCGCCGCAGCGCATTGTTCATGCGGTCCGCGACCACCAACTGGAAGTCGGGCGACCAGGCCAACCCGGCCGGTTGATTGAACTCGGAGAAGCCCAGAATGCCATCCACCCAACCCGGCGTCGAACCATTCGCGCCGCCTCCGGCGTAGAGAGTGGGGGCGGAGTTGTTGGTGCCGGCCAGGAGGTAAATCGCGTTGGATGCCTGGGAGCTTACCGCCAGAACGCCGTCGCTCCGCCAAGCGATCCCGCCGATCTTCAGGTTGTTGGCGGAAAGGATGGTATTGGTATGAACCAGGGCGGCGCCGGCCTGCGCATATTCGAGGACCACGCCATTGGTGAAAGCGACAAACAGGTTGGCTGACGAGTCCGCGGAGACCGCCAGCGCGCTGGGCGGATAAGGCAGGGAATTGCTGAAAAGCAAATTGAGGGAATAATTGTATTTCCTCAGCGCATTTCTGCCCTTCACATTGTTGCTCTGGGTCAGGACATACAGGTTGTCGGCCGCGTCCACGGCCACGCCCACCACGCTGTTCAGGTTGGTCAGATACCGCGAGGTGACAGTGAGGCTGGCGCCGGTGTTGCCGGCGGAGGTGACTTCGCGGACGGCGTTATTGGTTTTGTCGGCAATGAAGAGGTTTCCCAGGGAATCCAGGGCCATGGCCACCGGGCCGTCGAACTGGGAATCCTCAAGGGTGTTGCCATTAACGAAGCCGGCAGTACTGGCGCAGAAATTGGCGGACGGCGGGCCGCCGCCGATGGTGGCGACGGTGACGTTGGTCTCGGAGTAAGTAATTTGCGCGCGAAGTGCCGGAGCCCAAGCGAGCGCGCCCAGGCACGCGAGCAGGGCCGCCCAACCGGTCAGGCCCTCTTTTCCACTCGCGCATTGTTTTGTTACCTGTTGCATATATTGTGGTAATTCAGGGCTGAGACGGTGGCACCATGAACGGTTCCGGCTTGGTCCAATCGTAGGGCGATCCCCTGTCCCAAGCCGGGTCCATGCCCGTCGGCATCGCTTCGTTTTTGCTTTGCAGGAAATCGGTCTCGGTCGGCTGGAAATCGGAGCTCTGAATGATGGTAGGGGTGACGAAAATCAGGATCGTATCGCGCGTATGGTCCTTGGTGTTGCTGCGGAACAGCGACCCTATTCCCGGCAGGTCGCCCAGCCCCGGCACTTTGGTGTAGGTCTTGGCCATCACGTCGTTGTCCAACCCGCCCAGGACCAGGGTGTATCCGCTGGGGACGGCAGCTTCGGTGATAATGCTGCGGCGGTCGAAGATGGGGGAAGTGTTGACCTGGCCGTTCAAGGTGGAGGTCGCCACTTTGGTGTCCACGCTGGAGATTTCCGGCTGGACGGAAATGAGGACATTGGAGACTCCGGCAATGCGCGGGAGGACGGTGAGTTTGACGCCGACTTCGTTGAGGATGGTATTGCCGACAATCTTGGAATAGTTGGGCTGCACTGTGGCCAACCCCTGGGACGCTCCGGCCCCGGGCGCGCTCTGCGTCTGTTCAAAGATGGGGACATTTTGCACGACGCTCAATTCAGTTCTCCTGCCGTCGAGCGAGACGGTGCGCGGAAAGGCGATGGACTTGGTGTCGGCGTCGGAATTCAGAAAGGAGAGGACCGCGGAAACGCCGTCGGCATTGAGGAAGGCGGTGTGCGGGCTGAAGCCCTTGGCGGTATTGAGCGAAATCCCCCCGGCCTGGGAGGGGGTGCCCAATGTGGTGGTGACGAAACTGCTGCTGCTGTTGATGATGGAGGTGAGGGGATTGGCGCTGGTGCTGGAGGTCCTCCCTCCGGGGGCGGTCGCGGTGGAGGAGGCGGCGCCCGCGAGGTTGTTGCCGGTTTGGCTGGTGCTGGTGACGGTCCCCCCGGTCAGGCCATTTCCGAAACTAATGTGCTGGGCGGAGAGGGTTCCGGTCCAGTCAATTCCCTTGGCCGAGCCGATGTCCTTGGTGGTTTCAATGATCTTGGCTTCGATCAATATCTGGCCCGTCGCGCTGTCAAGCTGGGAGATGAGCTGTTCGACGGCGGGCATTTCCTTTTCCGTGGTTCGGACGATGACCTTGTGGGTGCGGTTGTCCGGAGTGACGGCGACGCGGTCACCCAGGGCTGTCTTGACCTCTTGCATGATGTTGGTTGGCTCGCTGTAGGCCAGGAGGATGACCTTAAAAACCTGGGGTTCGACCGCGTTGGGTTCCTTGGCGCTGATGATGACGACCGGGGTGTTGGTGTTCCGTTTCATCTGCCAGTCATATTTGTCCAACACGGCTTGCATCGCTTGCATCGCGGTCAGATTCTTCCATTTTTCCTTCACGGTCGGCGGCGCGATGGGAGCGTGTGTCACCGGATCGGTCGGATTGTCCAATTTGTGGTCAAATTGCACATTAAGACCGGCCAGAAGGGCCAACTGGCGGATGGCGTCCGGCAACGGTTCGTCGTCAAAGGCAAAGTCCATCAGTTCATCGCCGGCCGGCGCGTTGGCGACCGGCTGAGTCGGGTTGCCGGGGTACGGCAGCACCGGGACTGTGAGCGGGGGCTGCGCCGGGGCGGCGTTGGCGGGCGCCGCGACCATGTTGGTTGCCGTGTCTGGAAGCGGCGCGGTTCCCGGCAGGACGGGACCCACGAACGGCGGCGGGGCGGGTTCGGGCGGCGCCGTGGCCGTGTTGGTTGGCATGTTTGGAAGAGGCGCGGTTTCCGGCTGGATCACTTGCGCCAGACATGTCAGCGCCGACGCCGCCACCAGGGCAATGAGAAACAAGAGACGTTTGGTATTCATACGAATTGAGCGGTCTGGATTGGGTGAGGGGTGGAGAGTTTCATGGCGTGCGGGGTTGTTGTTTTTCCGGGCTTAAGGTTAATCGTTTTGTCACGGCGCTTCCCTCGATCACGATATCAGCATAATTCGAGCCGATCTCGACGACTTGCAGTTTGACCTTGCCGCCCGCGACGCTAATCGTGGCCTCCTCCTTGAGGTCGAAAATGTGGTTGTTGATGTTGGCCAACCACCGTTTCGGCGACCCCGCCACGCCGAAGAGCTTCAACTGGGGATCCACCGGCCCTGCGGCGGAACCTGGTGTCACCGTTCGGGGAAGTTGCGGGTCCCGGTAAGACGAGTTGGGATTGAACGGGTCCCTGCCCTTGTTGCCTGGCGGCGGGCTGTCGTCAAATACAGAGACAAATTCCGCGTCCAGGTTGACGCGCGCCCCGGCCGCGGTGTTGGCGCCGGCGTCGCCTGCTCCGGCGGACTTGGAGGAAGGATGCGCGGCCGGATTGGCGCCTTTGTTGCAACCGGTCAGGACGGCCAGAGCCATCAGCGCCGCCGCCGCCGCGGCCAGCGTGGCTTTCTTGGGGAATGTGGGCGGCAGTTTCATTTTGTTTCCGTGACTGGCACCTGCGGCGTGATGATGTCAAAGCTGAAAGCCAGCGTATAGGGGTCCGTTCGGATGCCGATGAGGGAGGTGGAAATGTCAAAGTCCTGAATGCGAAAATAGGGAAAGGCGTTCTCGAAGTCCGCGATGAACTTTCCAAAATCATGGTAGCGGCCCTCGCCGGTAATATGGAACCTGGCCCACTTATAGGGAAAGGCCGCGATGATGCCTCCCTTGTCGGTGATTTCCGGCTGTTTGAAGTCTATGTTGGAAACGGTTCTGTAAGGGTGACGGCCATTGGGCGGCAGATAGAAACGGTCCATGACCCCTCTCATCCAGGAGTAAGGCTCGTGTTCGGGGGCGAAGCCGGCTTCGCGTTGGTGTAGTTTTTCCAGGCAATTGGTCAGGTCCTGGGCGATCTGTTCGGCCTGATATACCATCTCGTGTTCATCCTTCAGCTTGACCCTCATCGTGTCGCAGTTCTTGATTGTGGCGGCCAGTTCGTTGTGTTGGGCGCGAACGACGAAGTACCACAAGCCGGTCATCACCGCCACCGCCCCGACGCCCACGGCGATCAACTGCTGTTTTTGCGCTTTGTTGATCTTGATCATTTGTCGTTGCGCCGGATCTCGGGCAGTTGGTTGGTCAGGGTGAAGGCGCGGGATTCCCTGGGCGAACCCGGCGCGTCCGGGACCTTGGGGCCGGGAGCGCCTTCGATGGTAAAGCCTTCGCGGCCGCCCATCTTTTTGGCGAAGAACTCAGATTGGTTGAGGGCATCCTCGTAGTTCTTGTACCCTTCCGCCGACGGGCTGTAGTCCTTTCCCGAGACGGATAGCTTGACTTTTTCGAAGTTCGCCGTCCCCAAAATTGTCTTCAGGCTGGCGCCGGAGCCGATGGCTTTGTTGGCCTCCCTCTCGATGGTTTGGAGGCCCCAGATGCGAGTGACCGTCACTTGGGTCACCACGGAGTTTTGCAGCGCGTTGAGGACGGGTCCCCAGAGGAACCGGTTGGTTTGAAGATGGTCCAACGCGGCAATTTTTGCCTTGGTGGCGGAAATGAGGGCCTGGTTGCTGGTGACGTTGCTATAGCTTGTTTCATTGGCGTTCCACGTCGCATTAAGTGTGGCGAGTGTGTTCTTGGCGAAGTAAATGTCTATATGCACCTTGGCGATCCACAACCCCACCACGGCGACGAAGAACCCGGCAATCCAGATGCCCAACTTGACCGGATTGTGCAGGCGCGCTTCTTCCAGAGCTTGCGCTTCGGCCATAAGATTGATTCGTATGGGCATACTCTTCTAAGTATCTCTATCAATGCTCCCCATCCCCCTGTTGCCAAACAGGGCGGAGCAACTTAATTCTGCACCAAAAATAGGCATCCGATCCGGCGCATCCATGCGTAATGAGTGATACGGCCACTTACATGCAATTCCTTGCGGGACCGCAAGCTTGAATTGCGCTTTGACCTCCTCCTAGCAACTTCCGCGCCAACAATAAGAAACCACTTCAGCCCCCGCCCGCCGCACCCCTCCATTTCGCGGCGGATAGGGAGAAAAGGCGGGGAGTGCACGCCGTTGGATGGTAATGCGTCAGTCTTGAATGGCAGGGCGAGCCTCCATCGAGCCGAAACTCGATTTCCGGGGAAAAAGTCCCTATTCAGCCGCCGAAATGCAGGTGTTTGGGGAGCGCGGTCGTCTCGACCGCCGCGTTCGGCGTCCCGCCGAACGCTCTTGAAGCGCGACATGCTCGAGTTGGGCACGGATCAGGGCCAGCCCATGAATCTGCCTTTCTAATTGATCAAGCCGGAATTCCAACTGCTTGCAAAAGGTGGAAGAATTTGCCTACGCCGTATGGGAATTCTCTTCCCGTTCGCGGAGAGTGGGATCGAGCGAGGGGCCACGCAAGCCGAGGCGGCGGCGGTTCTTCCACAGCGCCCGCGGCTGGAATATGCCCTCCGGCGTGATGATCCCGGTGATCAATTCCGGCGGCGTCACGTCAAAGCCGGGATTGCGCGCGCCGCTGGTAGGATTGGCAATGCGCAAATAAACCGGCCCGCTCCTCTCCCGCACTGCACCCCAGGCGCCCAGCACTTCCGCCTCGTCGCGCTCTTCAATGGGAATGGCCCGGCCGGAGCGCAGGTCCCAATCCAAAGTGGAGAGCGGAATGGCCACATAAAAGGGAATGCGGTGCCGGCGCGCCACGACGGCCAGGGTGTAGGTGCCGATCTTGTTGGCCACCTCGCCGGTGCGGCCCAGGACACGGTCGCTTCCGACGATGACCAGGTCAATTTCTCCGCGCTGCATGAGATGGCCGGCCGCGGTGTCAGATATAATTTGGTGGGAAATGTTCTGTCCGGCCAGTTCCCAGGCCGTAAGCGTCGCCCCCTGGCAGCGCGGCCGGGTTTCATCACAGAAGACGTGGAACTTCCTGCCGGCTTCTTGCGCGGCGTAGAGCGGCGCCGTCGCGCTGCCAATATCCACAAAGGCCAGCCAGCCGGCGTTGCAGTGGGTCAGAATGTTCGCGCCGGGCCGGATCAACTTCTCCCCATGCCGCCCAATGGCGGCGCAATGGCGGACGTCGTCGTTGGCAAATTCCTCCGCGGCGGCGAGGGCCAGCGCCTGCTGTTCCGCCACGGTGGTTCCGGCATGCAGGGCGCGGAGGACGGCGTTCATGGCGTTGACAGGATCCACCGCAGTGGGGCGGGCGGCCTGGAGGGTTTGATAAACGAGTTCGAGGCGGGCGGTAAACTTCGCCGGGTCGGTTCCGCGAAAAGCTCGCGCCCCCTGAGCCAGCCCGTAGGCCGCCGCCGCGCCGATGGCCCCGGCCCCGCGCACGACCATTTCCGCGATGGCCCGCGCCGTGGCCCGGTAATCGGCCGCGGCCACGATCTGGAAACGGTGCGGCAACCGCCGCTGATCAATCAACTGAACCGCGTTGCGGCCGGCGTCGAAGGTCACCGTGCGGCAATGGCGGAGGCGGCCGTCAATGGAGATTTTCAATCAGGTCTCCTTGACACAAAGGCAGCGGACCCTGGCCTGAATTCTCTTGTACCCGGCGTGTTCGCGGAGATGCGTGAGGTCCGGGTCCCGGGCCATCCAGTCAAAGTCCTTGTAGCCGAGGTTGATGGCGGAGTTGAGCGCCTCCGCCGCCAGTTCGCACTGTTGCATCAACGAGTAACTGCAAGCCAGGTTGTAATGGACCAGGGAATCGCGCGGGCGCAGTTGAACCAGCCGCTGGTCAATGCGCAGGCCGTCCGCGAAGCGGTCGCGCCGCGTGTAGTCGTCGCCCAGGATTTGCAGCGCTTCAACGTAACCCGGATCGCGTCGGAGCACGCCCTCCATGAACACGATCTCCAAGTCCAGTTCGCGCACTTGCTGACTGCTCAGCTTGCGGCGCGCGTTTCTGGTTTTCTTCGGCATAATCAGCATGACTTAATAGACACGATGTTGGGGATGTTCAACAGTTTTTTTCGCAACAAACTGAATCAAGCCCGCCTTACATTCATCATTCCTTCTCCTAATCTGGCCAAGCGCGGCAGGCCGAAGCTGCCAAGGAACCCCTGTAGCGGCGGTCTATGACCGTCGCACCTTTTGCGGCAGGCCGAAGCTGCCAAGGAACCCTGTAGCGGCGGTCTATGACCGTCGCACCTCTTGCGGCAGGGCGAAGCTGCCGCTGAGCCTATTTCATTAGAATATCTAATTTACAATACGTTATATAAGCCACTTTGGGGCAAGTTACGAAATTTCGCAACCCCGCCGGGGTTTGTCCGTCCAACCCCTGTTTTCGCTTTGACCAGGTTTGACCAGGCTTGACTGGGCTTGACCAGGCTTGACTGGGCTTGACCAGGCTTGACTGGGCTTGACCAGGCTTGACTGGGCTTGACCAGGTTTGACCAAAAGGGCCGAACGGGGCCTGAACATCGGGAAAACCCTTCAACCGGGTCATAAGATTGCCTGCTTCTTCCCTGTGCTCCATCCGCGCCTCCAACGCCTCCCGGAGGCCGGAAGGCCGCGCCGCAATTTTGCCGTTCCTCATACATTGCTCCTCAAATCCAGTCCATGTCCCCCTGTGCCTGCCCGCGAATGGGTAACTGTTTAGCCCGCCCTTGTAGTGCTTGCGTGGCGCA
>Ga0182027_10003026_pt1 | contig 26953 bp, 8 predicted proteins | sample 712E1DmetaG_FD_121300 | JGI IMG/M metagenome (GOLD analysis project Ga0182027, IMG submission 121300) | Permafrost microbial communities from Stordalen Mire, Sweden - 712E1D metaG (Illumina Assembly) | ecosystem: Environmental > Terrestrial > Soil > Wetlands > Permafrost | place: Sweden...
GATACCCCACACGATCGGGTTGACAAGATTCACCGTTCGGGAGTTCTGCACCTGGGTCCCGTAGCACAGGGCGATCCAGTCCGCCGAACGCGCGACGCCCGCCATGGTGACTTCGTCAAGCGATCCGGTCCACTTTATGCCCCAGGCGAGTCCGCGCCCGATTTCCCACGTGGTTGCGGAATTGGCCGTGGTGCCCGAACATCCGGCACCGATCGACGCATTGTTCGTCGCCTGCAGCGCGCCGTCCACGTACACCAGATAGTTGGATGTCCCGCTTCGCACGCCCGTGATCAAATGCCAGTTGCCGTCCGCGATATTCGTGCTGCCCTGCGCTCCGTATTCGCAGGTGGGACCGTCGCTCGAATAATACACGTTTCCATTGGCGTAGTTGGTGCTGCCGTAGTATCCGACGTCGAGGCTCAAGGAACGGTCGCTGGCGTTTTGACGATTTGTCAATACCATGCCGGCGTTGGTGCTGGACGTTTTCACCCACGCGCCTTCGGTCCAATCGCTCAAGTTTGCAGCGGGAGCGGCGATGGCCGTAAAATACTGGGTCGTACCGTTAAAACTGTACGCGTTTCCAATGGTGCCTGCCGCGGAGGCCGGGGCGGGGGAGGAGCTGCTTGCCTTGAAGGCGTTGTAGGTGGCATCGGTGGTATCGGAAAGATGCCAGACGCCCCTGAATCCGTTTGCGGTGTCGAATACGGCGGGCCCGTTTGTCATGTCGGCTGCGGAACTTTTGCCCCAGTACATGACAATCGCCTGAATCTTCGACGATTTCACAATGGAGGGAACGAGCACCCAGCACGCCGCGGTTTGCGTTCCGCTGTTCCAATACTCTTTCTGGTACTTCACGTGCGTGCCGTCGAGAAGCGAAAATCGGATATCCTGACCGCTGGCCTGGCACTGTCCGAAACCGGTGGAGAAATTCGTGGCATTGAGCTGAACGCAAACCGGAAAATTGGCGATGGCGGAGCCTATGGCCGTGCCCTGGCTTGTGGTGTTGAAATAAACCTTTTGACGATACTGCCACGTGGAATAGTCGTCGAAATCGAAGTTCCAATTGAAATTGTTTCCGCCGTTTTGGCAAACGTATCCGTTGCCCGGAGAAACCTTTGCGTAGTTGTAGCTTATCGAATCGTAGGTCGCCGAAAGCGTTCCGGAAACGGCGAGAGTGTCGTATCCGGCCGACGCCAGATACAGCAGGGTGGAACTGCTTTGACCCGTGAGCGTTGCGTTGCCGCCCGCGGTGATTTTCCTGCCGGTGGTAAACCCGGCCAGGGACGTGTGATTGCCGTTCGCAATTGCAAAGTTTCCGGCTACCGAAATGTCATGTCCGTTGAAATTGAGCGTGCCTCCGGTTTGCGAAAACGAGGCCGCGCTCAAATTCGCGCCGGAAATCTGCACCGTGCCCGGGCCGGATTGCACGATGCCGGGAAGCGTTTGGCCGGAAGCGAGCGTAAGCACTTGCGTGCCGCTGCCGGCAAACCACAGCGTACCGCTGCCGGCAGTTATCGACATGCCCGCAAAATTGACCGATGCTCCCGTGTCGACGAGGATCGAAGAACCGAAGTCCAGCGTTCCCGAACCGGAAATGCTTCCCGCGGTGTCAAGAAACCCGCTGCCCAGGCCGAAGGTTCCGGCCAGAATGGTGAGCCTTGCCGCGCTGAACCCCGCGCCGGTGACCGTGGTTGTGCCCGCCCCCGACCTTACGATTTCGGGGAAAAGCTGTCCCGGCTTGGGCGTGAAATTCTCCGAGTACCTGAATTGAAGAACTCCCGAAGCCGGGACGATTGATCCGCCGGTGGAAAAGTCGGCGCTGCTCAAAACGGTGAGAGTATCGGTTGTAAAGACGAACGTTCCCGTGTATGCCGGTTTGAAAGTGACGGTGAGCGCTTTGGCGTTCACGTCAAGCGTGCAGCTCTTTGCGGACGTGATGTCGAAGAGAACGTTGCTGGTCGAATCCGGAACGGTCTGGCCGAACCAGTTGTTCGCGTCGCTCCATTTGCCGCTGCTTGCCAAACCGGTCCATGCCTTGTACTGCGGCAGTACGGGCGTTTCCGGCCCTATAACAAGCGCGTTTGCCGTTGCTTTTTGGGTATTGTACGAAAGCGTGATCCAATCGGCCGATCGCGCCACCTTGGACATGCTCACCTCATCGATTGTTCCGTTGAATTCTACGGTCCACGCAAGCCCGCGTCCGATTTCCCAGGTGGTTGCAGCAGTGGCGGAAGATGCATTGCAGCCGCCGCCCGCGGACGCGTTATTGGTCGCCTGAAAAGCGCCGTCGACGTAGATCGAGTAATTTGAGCTGCCGCTTCTTGTACCGGCGACAAAATGCCAGTTCCCATCCGCGATATTCGTTGTGCCCTGGGCTCCGTATTCGCAGCCCGCGCCGTCGTTGGAGAAGTACGCGTTGCCGTTGGACGCGGCGACTCCAGCCCACCAGCCAATGTGCAGGCTCATGGAGCGGTCATTGGCATTCTGGCGATTGGTGATTACCATTCCGGCGGAAGTGCTCGATGTCTTTACCCAGGCGGCTTCCGTCCAGTCGCTCAAGTTGGCGGGCGGCGCCGCAATGCCGGTAAAGTATTGCGTGGAGCCGTTAAACGAATACCCGTTGGCGACATCGCCGGCGGCTGACGTCGGCGCGGGGGAAGAGCTTGTCGCCTTGTAACCGTTTACAGTGGCGTCGGTGGTGTCCGAAAGATGCCAAGCGCCGACATAGCCGCTTCCGGTATCGAACACAGCCTTGCCGTTGGAGCTGTCGGCCGCGGAGGCTTTTCCATAGAACATCTGGAACATATACACCGAATCGCTGGCGTGGACCGAGTCTATCCGGACCCAGATTTCAGCGGAGTCGTTGCTCACCCAGCGCTCGATCTGATAGGGAATATGGTTGCCGTTGGTGTCGGCGAACCGGATATCGCCGCCGTTTGCCTGCGCATTGCTAAAAGAGAAATTTGAGGTGTTGATACGCACCAGGAAAGGGAAGCGGGTCACGGGCGTGGTAATGTTTGCACCGCTGGCTTTGGTGTTGATGGAGCATTTGCGGTAGTAATTCCAGGACGCGTAGTTGTCCTGAGCGGCAGTTTGGACCGCAACCAGCGAGAAAAAGAGGAATGCGGCGCTTGTAATCTTCGCGCTCATGCAAGTAACCTTGGACGATTATGACGCATTGTGCGGGCCACGAACACTTTGTTCTATTATAGGGCAAATTACGCCGATCGGCAAGGGAAATCGCCCGCATGATATGAAAAATCAAGGTGGTAGAACCGACTTTTGTTGCTTTCGCGGCTTGTTAGCGGTATAATTGTGGTCATATGAGAACTGCCCCGTTTCCTCACTCCCTTAACGCGGTTTGCGTAGACTAGGGTATTAGCATGAGTATTGCGATCTGCAGGATGATTCTTCAGACAGTGGCGCTTGCAGCGGTCACATGCGTGGCTGCAGACTGGCCTACGTTCCGCGGCAACCCCCAGCGAACGGGATATTATCCGGATCCTGCCGGATATCCCCAGGATAAGACTCTCCTGTTGCATCTGCCGTCCGTGCCGTTCGTTTCGTCTCCGTCGGTGTTAAGCGGCATTCTTTACATAGGGGCACGGGACAGCACGTTGTACGCGGTGGATGCGACAAGCGGAAACGTGGTATGGAAGAAAAAAACTGCGGGCTGGGTCGACTCATCCCCGCTCCTCTTCGACGACAATGTCGTTGTGGGCAGCCGTGACGCAACGGTGTACATGCTTGATTCCCGCAGCGGCGACCAGGTGTCGCTGCTGGAAGGAGGGATACAGCTTTCTTCCCCCGCGGTTCTTGCCAGCGGAGTGATCATAACCGGGCTCGGACCGCCTTTTGCGGGGGTATCGGGCTACATACGGGGACTGAAAAAAGGATCAAAGGCCCAGCGCGTGCAGGCGGCATGGTCCCTTGGCCTCCCGCAGATGTCGTACTCATCGGCCGCCATCTACGGCCAGTTCGCGGTGATCGGGGCGGATGACGGAAGGCTGTACGGACTTGACGGGCAGGAAGGGAGAATAGTGTGGAGCCTTCCCACGGGTGGAGGTGTGTACTTGTCCACGCCGGCCATCGACACGCGGGAACTTGCCGTGTATTTCGCCCCCGGGGAGGAAGATTACTCCGTATACGCCGTGCGCTTGACAGACGGTAAACTGCTGTGGCAAAGCGAGGGCGCGCCGGCCCAGGCGCTGTCCAAGAGACTTCGCGCAAGTCCGCTTTCCTATTCCCGGATGGAGAGCATGCTTCGCCTGAGCCCCAAGGACCGCCGGCAAGCCCTCGGCAAAACCCTGGGGAAACTTTCGGCCCTTGCGGACGCCGATAACTGGATCGCCACCGGCGGCGCCAAAACCTCGTCTGTCGCCGTTGACGACCGGAATGTGTACGTGGTGCAGAAAGCCCTTGGCCTGCTTCAAACGAACGATACGCAGGGAACAGATCTTTCGTATATGCCCCGTTTTACTCTTCTGGCTCTTGACAAAAAGACCGGTTCCGAGAAATGGCGATTTTCCGAACTCGTAAACTGCGTGCGGGTGGGATATTCCTCGTCGCCGGTGGTTACGGATCACATAATTTTCGCAGGCTGGGGCGGCGGCATGCTCCATGCCGTGGACAAGGAAAGCGGTAAGTGCATGTGGTCCGACACCCTGCCCGGCGACATCATTTCTTCTCCGGCCATCGCCGGCGGCAGGTTGTATGCCGCCACGATGAACGGTTACCTCTATTCCTACAATCTTGCCGCCACCGCGCCCGGACTCGATTTTCAAAAAAGCACCTATTGCTATCCGAATCCGGCCAGGGGAAGCGCCGCGCACATTCAGGTGTACGTTTCCAAGGACGCGACTCTGTCGATGACCATTTGCAACATGGCAGATAAACCCGTGTACAGAATGGACGCAGGCATCAGCGCGAACAATCCCAAGTTCAGATTCGACTGGGATATCTCGCATGTCGCCAACGGCGTCTACTTCGCCTTGATAAAGGTGAAATACGCCGACGGCTCGACCGACAGGAAAGTGCTGAAGGTGGCGGTGTTGCATTAAGAAAGGGGAGCGGGAAGCGAGGAGTGAGAATATTAAATTAGAAAAAGATTCATCTGGATTGCTGAGCCCGTGCGGCGTGGTAGGGACCGCTGCGAGACCAAAACTTCTGCTGCGCGCACGGTAGAAATACCCGGTGAAGCAAGATCAAAGACAACTATTTCCGAGTTTGATATTCTGCTTTGCCAAGCTCAACAATTTGGCATTAACCCGTTTGTCCTGCGCCAGGGCGCCCAGATTCTTGTTTTACTTCACGTGAGCTTATCAACAGTGGCCATCTTGATTGATAACTTGATATTCACGAAAAGGCATTTCCGCCGCGCGCTTTCCATTGCGGTAATTATTGTCCCCTGCGTATTCCTGTCGAGTTCTGCCCAGGAAAACTACGGCAATTGGAGCTATTATTGCAAATGTTCCATCAACACCAAAGCAAGCGGCGCCAACGTGCCCGGCGGCGTCGGCCGGTTTCCGCTGCTTGTGCGGCTTACTACGTCCAATTTCACCTTTGCACATGCACTGGCCAGCGGCGGCGATCTGCGGTTTGCCGACACAACCGGGAAACATCTGCCGTATCAACTGGAACGCTGGAGCTACAACGATTCCGCCGAGATATGGGTCAGAATCGACTCTGCAAAGGGGAACGATTCGTCCTTTGCGTTTTTCATCTATTACGGCAATTCCGCCGCCGCCGACAGCTCGACCGGCACTGCGGTATTCGATACGGGAAACGGTTTTTATTCATCGTGGCATTGCAATCAGTCGCCGTCCGTCCTCGACGCAACCGCGAATGCAAGCACCGGCATGATGCAGGGATCCGCCTCGGTCGCCCGTTGCGTGATAGGCAACGGCCTTGTGTTAGACGGAAGCAGCGCGTACTTTTACGGATCGCAACAGACTTCGGCCGACCCTAATCCTTTTACTTTGTCGGCCTGGTTCAAGACCGCGGCCTCGTTCAGCTCCGGCGGAAAAATCATGGGCCTGGGAAGCAGCAATGTGGGCAACAGCTCCGCCTACGACCGCCACATATGGATCAATGATGACGGAAAGCTTTACTACGGTTGCTATCCGAATTCCGCCAAGACCATCGGCAGCGCTTCGGCATACAAGGACGGCACATGGCACTATGTCGTTGCAACTTTGTCAACCGCCGGCGAAATCCTGTATGTTGACGGGCAGCAGGTCGGCATCGATGCGACAACAACCACGGCCTGGCCCAATTACACTACGCCTTACTGGAGAGTTGGTCAGGACAATCTGAACTCGTGGGGTCCGACGCCTTCCGGAAATTGGTATTTCAACGGTTCCCTTGATGAAGTAAGTGTTGCCAAGGCCGCTCGCAGTTCCAACTGGGTTGCACTGTGCTACGGTTCCCAGAAACCGGGCTCAAATGCAATTGCCATCGGCGCGGAAGTTGCCAACGTTCCGCAGTATATCACCTGGGTGGGCAACGGCGCCGATTGCAAATGGAGTACCGCCAATAACTGGTACGGGCAGGTTGTACCAGATTCAACCATGAATGTCAAATTCGATGTAACGTCGAGCAAGATATGCAGTCTTGACGTAACGGGAAAAGCGAAAACGATCACCTTTACAGGCCAGTACACGGGTAATTTCTGCTTCACAAGCGATACGCTGGTGGTTTACGGGACAGCAAGTTTCTCGACGGGAGGGGCCGTTTCGGCCGGCACGGGCGTTCTCAAATTCGTGAACTCGCAGGTTTTTATTCCGGCAACGGGACAGACATTCCCAACCGTTCTGCGGTCGGGGGCGGGAACAACGACGCTGCAGACAACCGGGCTCGCAGCGTCAAACGTGATTGTCCAGGCAGGCACCTTTTCGCTCGGCGTCGGGCTTGCCCACACGGTGGCCGCGATCTCGGGATCGGGCGCTCTCGACTTTGGATCGTCGACGCTCACCGATACCGGCGCGAGTCTCGACCTGAGTACGTTCTCTTCGGTGACCGCTGGAAGCGGAACGCTTGTGTTTGCCAGAAATAACAGCCAGACGTTGACGCTTAAGAGCGGACTCACCCTGCCGTCAATCATTCATTCCGGATCCGGAACGTTGCAGATCGCCGGCGCCAACCTGAGTGCCGCTTCGTTTTCGCAGACATCGGGCACCATTGATCTCAACGGCCACGACATCCAGGTGACCGGCAATTTTTCCATCGCCAACGGCACCCATACGAGTTTCGCAGGCTACACCACCGGTCGCACGATCACGGTGGGAGGGAACGCCACGCTCAACGGCTCGTCGAGCACGACGCTTTTGTACATGGCATCCGCGGGGTACGACACCATGGCGGTTACCGGAACACTCACGGGAACCTACGATTCCATCGATTATAATTACGCGAAAATCTCCCAGGGATACGTATCAAACAGCATTGACGGGACGCATAACTATCATTGGAACTTCGATCCCGACAATTACGGCAGTTGGAGTTATCAGCGCGCGGTATTCCTCAACACAACGGTACAAGGGACAAAAACATCTTCATCAATATCCCAGTTTCCTGTTTGCATAAAGCTGAGCGGTTCCAACTTCGATTTTACCCAGCCCTCGGATCCCAACGGCGCCGACATACGTTTTTCACTCTCCGACGGGACGCATCTGACCTACGAAAAAGAATACTGGAACAAGGCTTCCACAACGGCGGCCCTCTGGGTGCTGGTGCCCACGGTGCAGGCGAATGTCAAGACCCAGTTTATCATCATGTATTGGGGTTCAAGCAGCGGGGTCGACCGTTCCAGTCCGTCAACGGTATTCAACACCGGAAGCGGCTACTTCGGGGTGTGGCACATGACGCAGGCCACTCCCAACATGCTTGACGCAACCAGCAACGGGGATACCGGCAAGGCGCAGAATGCTCCGGTGGCGGCAACGGGAGTTGTCGGCCAGGCACTCACGCTCAACGGTTCGAGCCAGTATCTGTATGGCCTGAAAACTGCCGCCGTCAATCCAAATCCTTTCACGATTTCCACCTGGTTCAAGACCGGCGCGTCCTTCTCGACCGGCGGCAAGCTGATCGGTCTGGGGACCAGCAGTACCGGCAACAGCGGTTCTTATGATCGCCATATATGGATCCACGACGACGGCAAGATCTACTTCGGGTGCTGGATCGGCAGCGCGTCAACCGTCGGGAGCTCTTCCGCGTACAAAGACGGGAACTGGCACTATGCGGCCGCAACACTTTCATCATCCGGACAATTTCTTTTTATCGACGGACAACAGGTGAGTTCGAGCGGCAACACGAGCGCCTATACGTACGGATCGGCGCCCTACTGGCGCGTGGGTCAGGATGCGCTTGGTGGATGGACGCCGTCCCCGGGTTCCACCTATTTCAACGGTACGCTTGACGAAGTCCGCATGGAGACCTCGGCGCGCAGCGCAGACTGGATCGCCCTGACCTACGGGACGCAGTGCAACGGACAGCCGGCCGTAAACTACCAGAAACCCGTTGTGTTTGGGCCGGGCGGCGTAGCCAACGATTCGGCGTTTCAAACGACAAAGGACACTGCTGCGATACTCTATCGCATGGACGACCCGGACACCAAGACGGACACGGTTTCCGCGCAGGTGAAAGTTGCCGCCGGCAGCACCTGGTTCGGGGTGACCAACACCGCGGGAAACAGCGGACCGGTTGACACCGCGTATTCTACGGATCGAACGATTAAGTGGAGCGTCCGCAGCCAGCTTGTCGATACGGCGGAGGGTTACTATAACATTCGCGTTATCGCGGTTGACGCCGGCGGCAACCGGGATACAAGCACGAGTTCTTCATTTTACATCGATACAAAGCCGCCCGTAGGCCTGGCGAATTTTCGTCCCACCTCGCAAGGTGTATCAACCGTTACGCTCGGGTGGACTTTTGCCGCAGACCCGCATTTTGATCACTACGAAATCTGGTACGACACCGACTCCCTCAAAGCGGTGACTCATGCCGGCAGCACCTGGAATCAGACCAATGACCCGGCCCTTATCACGGCAACGACATCGACAACCACGATAGCGGGATTGGGCCTTACCACAAAGTATTATTTCAAACTGTGGGCGTTTGACAGCTGGGGCAACGGTTCTACGGTAAAGGACACGAGCGCGAGCACGACACCGACCGTAGCGTCGAAGTGGAGCGTGAGCAACCTCGGCGCGATTGCCGGCGGGGCAATGGGTCAGAACGCTCTGTACATCTCGGGAATCGGATCTGGTTCCGCGGACAGCATCTTCAGCATAAACGCGGCGACCGGCGCAGAAAATTGGTCGTATTATGTTGGAGGCTACGGGACGCCGGGCTATCCAACCATGACGTATTACGGCGGGAGTTACAAAGTTCTGGAGAGTGTTGGAAGCACGGTGGTTGGACTCACCGACAACGGCGGCAACGCAACGCAGTTGTTTGCGCCGCTCAACCTCGGGGCTGTGACGGTGGGAGTGCCCTACGCGAGTCCGGACGACAGCAGTTTCTACGTTCCGTATACGGGCAACTTGACAAAGAGAAGATTGAAAGACGGATCGCAACTGTGGACCGTTGCCATAGGAAATATCAGCACCACTGCCGACATCGCTGTCTTTCGCGACCTGGTATATTTCGCGGCGACTGATTCTGTTGTCAAGGCGGATGCGTATGATCTCACCCCGATGTCCGCCTACAATACCGGGGCGACCATTGCCTTGCCGCTTCTGGTGCTCGATTCGACTATGTATGTGACGCCGAACAACAACAAGCTGTATGCGGTGAAGACTTCAAGCATGTCATCAAAGTGGCCGACCGCTTTTACGCTTCCCGCAGCCAATACCGGTCCGGCGTTTTACGACAATGGTTCAGTCTACGCATCAGCCGGAAGCTACGTGGTGAAGGTGAGCGATGGCGGCTCGGCGGGTACCTCGGTGTGGCAGTTCGGCGCCAGCGGCACGGTGAACTCGGGAGCCACCTCCTACGGGAAAACGATCTATTTCGGAACGAGCACCGGGTATTATTACGCCATAGACGATGCCTCGCATGGCGTAAAGACAAACTGGCCCCGCACCGGAGCAAGCGGGAATGCCGATGCAGGGCCCTGGGTCTATGTACCCACAAGCCCAAGCGATACTCTGGTGATTTTCGGGACGAGCGGGAACAATCTCGACGCGTTTAAGAAACCATAATATAAATATCAATTAGAAAATATGGGCGCCCCGCTGCAATGACTAGATCTTGACAACGATTTGGGCGTTACCCTCGCTTCGCGAGGGTCGGTTCTCCTTCCCGGCTCGGCTAATCGCCTCGGTACCGCCTGCCACCATGGCCCTGTGGGCCGTGGTCAGGCGGTACTGCGCTCTGCGCACCGTACAGTCGCCCCTAACGCGGCACGGATGGTTAGTCGCCAATTGTCAATAACCGCTTGTGCGATTAGGATTTGTCTTTTCTTGACTTGATTTCCGCCATCAGCGACGCCCCTGAGGCCGTTGGGTTGGCCGCTCGCGCTGTTTGAGCCCGGCATCTTCTGACAAGATGTAACGAATGTCCTGCCGGGTGATCCGGAGCAAAGGACGTGCGGAGACCACTGCCGAAGGCAGCCCGGAGGGCGCGTAGCTGGATGCGGAGCGTGAGTTCGTGAGCGGCCCGGCGGCCGAGGGACAAGGCAAACGACACAATATCTGGCGCAAAGGTAATCGTACGTGCACACAACAAATGCTTGCAGTTCTTTGCTTTCTGCGAGGGATGTTGATATAATATGATCGCGGGAATGACTGAGACGGATGGCACCGTGAAATGAGGGCTGGGTTGTTTGTGCCGTTCAATGATACCAGAGATCGAAAGAAATTGGAGGTAGGATGAAACGGATTATTGTTTTCCTGGCCATGTTTGCTGCATCATCCATGGTATTTTCCCAAAACGCCTACCAGGCCTGCGTTCAAAAATGCCTTGCAAGCGGCCTTGACGCCGGAACGTGCTACAACGAGATGTGCAATTCGGCGGATACCCAGCAGACCGTTGTATCTGGGCAGGGAAATCCATTGTACCTTCCCAGCTACCTGATGAAAGGCGCGTCGCCCACTCTAGACGGCTCCCTCATAGATTCCATTGCCGAATGGAAAGAGGCGTGTTCGAGAACGCTTTACCTGAACGACAGTACGCCCGTGCAGCTTTTCCTGATGAACAATTTGGATACCTTGTTTGTGGGCCTTACCTATCAGGACATCGACAACAGCAACGGCTGCGGGGTAAGGCTGCTGTTCGACCAGGGCAACGGCGTTCCGGGATCGCTGTACCACGGGTCCACCGACATGAAGCTTACCGCTCCCAACGGAATAGGCAACGAAAACGGATGCTCAATCTACAAAGCAGGTTCTTCCTTTGACATTCACGACCTGTGCTGGAACGGAAAATCGTGGATGGACGACGGCGACGGCGCGATAGACCTGAGTGCTGCAAGCCATTTCTTCAACACCAGCGTCAAGGTCCATCATTACGAATTCGCCATTCCGCTTCACAACGGGAAAACCAACGATTCTTCGAACTCCGATCTGAACGTTCATTACAACGATGCAATCGGCTTCTATATCGAAGTTACCAGGGGCGGCGCCTATGCCGGGACCTATCATTGGATCGAAACAGATGGAAACCCTAACAGGGTCGACACCTTTCCTTATTGGGGAAAAATCCAGTTGAGCGTTGACAGAAGCTATTTCACCTTCTATACCGGCAGAGGCACAAACCCTCCGCCCACGGTAAACGGAGCCATCAACGAGGCGATATGGAACGGAGCGTATCAACGGGAGCTCATTTTGTCGGATTTCAACTACCAGGCTTACAGGAGCAAGATCTGGTGCCTGGAGGATTCCGCTCAGAACAATATTTACGTTGGAATCCGGGTATGGAACTCAGTTCACAATCAGGGCGATTACTGCCAGATTTACTTTGAGGGAAATGGAACAGATCCCACCGATCTAATGAGGAATTACATCCTGGACGATAATTCCGAGTCGGCTTTGCGCGTTACGGACGCGAACCAGTTTACGCGATACTATTGGAGCGCCAGCGCTTCCGCGTGGCAAACCGATCCCTCGGCCGATTCCCAGGCGGCGAAGGCGGGCGAAACCTCGCAATACACCGATTACGAGTTCAAGGTGCAGCGCGCCGGCGGAGCCGACCACATCAACGCGCCCAAGGGAGCGCTTCTGGGCTTTTTGATCCACTATCACGACGCAACGCGATCGACTGATGCGCTTTCGAATTTTTACTGGGAATACACCACAAACAACGATGCCCAGCTTCTGGATAACCAGAGCTCTCCGCCTGTGTACATCGCAACCGGATGGGCAAACCTACAGCTTGGCGGGCCCTACATACAGGTGGTAACCCCGGCTTCGGGCGACGACATTCACGGCGTGGTTCCGGTAAAGATCTCGTCGGGCAAGGATTCGCTGAAATCCGTGGTATGCTTTTTGTCAACAGATACCACGGTGAGAACGACTCTTGCGTACCAGGGCGGCGGCGTGTGGGCGGGCAGCATAGACGCCACAAACGCCCCCAAGGGTACCATGCTTGTTATTGAGGCTGTCGCGGCCAACGGCGTAACGTACGAGAGAATCGTGAACAAAGCGGATACATCGGCGGTGATCGTGCCGCCCGGCGTGATTACCGGCAGAATGTTCGGCGCAACCGTGCTCGGACAGTCAGGTCACAAGATTGTCTTTTCGGTGACGCTCGAAAAGCAGGGAAGCTTCGACCTTGCCGTTTACTCCTTGACAGGGCGAAAAATGTGGTCGCGCCACATTGGAAGCGGCCTTATGGGCGTCAACAGAATAAATGTTGAAAACGCGGCGCTTGCAAACGGAACGTACCTGCTGTCCGTGAACGGGGGAGAGAAAAGGGTCACCCGGAGATTTGCGGTTATGCGGTAGTCTGCGTCGCGCCCGATCATCTCGCCGCACGGCGTCGCTACCTGAGGCGCAACTGGGCAGTTTGAGGCGGCGCATTTATCTTGCGTCCACGTGAGCCGCCGAGGTTACGTTGAACACCCCTTTTGAGCCGGCCTCTTACGGCCCGAGCGTGAATGCGCGAAGATCTCCGCCGGTAGTGCCGAAGAGCACGCGCGAGTTCGTTCGGTCTATCCAAGGCCCCGTAGTAGCGTTTCCCGTAGCTGCCGTATATGGCCAGGCGGAGACGATGCTCCCATTCGCATCATTGAGCGCGAAGCAATAGCCGATATTACGGCCGAAATACACGGTGCTGCTATAACAAATAGGACCTGAACTTACCTGTGCCGACGCATTATAGTGCCAGTTCTCGGTGCCCGAGCCGCCATTGTCGGTGATTTTATAGACGTAGTTGCCCACGGCCGTGTAGATATTGGAACCTGTCGCGAACGCTGCTCCTGTGTTACTGCCGCCCTGGCTGTAGTTCAGCGTCCAATTTGCCGTGGTCATAGTCGAGGTGGGGATTGCATACAACGTGCCGTTGTTCGGTGTCGCGTAAAGCGTGGCGCCGGAAACCACCAGGGGAAGATTGATGCTGGGTGGGCTTCCGCCGCCGATGGAAAAGGTGCTAAGAGGGGTGAAATCCGTGGCGTCTCCCTTATTGACCTTACCATCGGTCGTGGCCACATAAACGTAGTCGCTGTACACCACGATGTCCGCAGAGGTGCTGATATTGGTTACCGCCACGTCAATCACCGACGCTCCGGTGGCAAGGCTCCTCTTTGACAAGTGGCCCGCGTACGTCACGAAGAAGTTGGCATTGTCGGGACTGATGTACGGGGTGCCGGCCGTTGCGCCAAGGTTCTGTGGTGCAAACATCTGCGATGAGCTCGTACCGTTGTCCTGCTGGCCGATAACATAATTTCCCGCCGAGGCGAGGACATAGTACGAACTGCCGATGTAGCTATACGTGGGCATTCCGCAGCCGCCGTAGGCGCCCGTGTTATAGGTCCACTTGTTGCTTCCATCCGTCAGGCTGCGGCAATAGAGATTGTCGGGCGTGTGGGTTCCCGCATAGATGACGTTTTCTGTAATCGCGCCGCCGTTGACTATGCCTAGACCCGTGACAGACCATACCGGGGTAACTTCCAGAGTAATGATAAGATTAACCTGGTGCGCCGTGGCAGTGCTGATGGATGCGTGATATCCCGGCGCTCCTGTGATTGTGCCCACGCCAAGGCCGAGGTCGGTGACGCTGCCCAGACAGGTCATGATTGTTTTGGTACCGGCAAAGCTGCCGCTTGCGGCAATGTTCAGTGTGCCGCCAATTGTTATATTACTTGCCGCGCCGTTGCAGACGATCTGGTCGCTGGTTGTGCCGATATCAAAGTTTAGAATCGAGCCTGTGCCCAGAGTCAGGGCTGTGCCGTTTGCTTTGCTTATGTAAAGCGGAGCAGCGCTTCCCACGCCCGGAGTGATAGTAGCCCCGCTGGCCGATGCATCCACGGATCCGTTTATTGTACCTGTCCCTATCAGCGTGCCCCCGCCCATAATAGTTACATTGCTGTTTACATTGGTCTGGCCGGTCACGGACAACGTTCCGGCATTCACGATGGTTGCACCTGTATAGGTATTGGTATTTGACAAAGTAAGAGTGCCGGTCCCGTTTTTGGTCAGTCCGCCGCTCCCGGCGCCCACCACACCGCCTATGGTTGCATTACCGGCGCCGTCTATCGTAAGCAGATTGGCGCCGTTGGTCACGGTACTGCCTGCCGTCAGCGTGCGGCCGCTTGCGACATTCCATGTCTGGGCCGCGCCCAGGGTGAGGCCGGTATTGATCGTGAAATTCTGAGTCGCACTTGTCATGTCGATCCCTCCGGCGCCCAATCCGAGGACCTGACTGTTGGCAATAGTGACGGCGCCGGACGGGTTGGAAAAGTAAATGCTCATGCCGGTGAGTGTTGACGGCACCGTGATATCGTTGTTGCCGGCCCCTAAGTTCGTGGTGCTGTTGCTGTTATAAGCGATCGTGGTGCCGTTGGTTGGCGCAGCCGTTGTCCAGTTTGTCCCCACGCTCCAGAGTGCGCTGGTGGCGCCTTTCCAGGAATTCGGCGCGGCGACGCAGGTGAGAACAACATCATTGCCGGTGCCCCCGGTGTAGCTGATGGTGAAATAATAAGTGGTAGTTGTGTATACCGCGGACGTCATTGCGCCCTGGGCCAGGCCGTTGAATGTGCCGGATATGGTGCCGGTGGAAGTGTTGTCTATAATCTTGTATGTATTGCCGACGACTGGCGCCGTAGTGCCTATTGTCAAGGCCAAGGTCGCCGAATTGAGATTGCACGTGCCGGTGCCGGACCAGCTTATCATGTCGTTGTTTGCGTTGCCGTTGAGCGTTGCGTTGAACACGGCCCCCGATGCCAGCGTGATGTTGTTCTTAGCTGTCAAGGTGCCGGACGCGGCGCCCACGCCGGGACCAAGCGTCCCTCCCGCGTTGACGGCCAGGGTCCCGTTGACGGTCCCCGTGCCTGCCAGCGTCCCGCCGTTGTTCACCGTTACCGCGCTGCCCGCGGCAGCAGAGCCTGTCAACGACAGCGTGCCGGCGTTGACTGTCGTCGCGCCGGTATAGGTATTGGTGGCGGCCAGTGTCACCACCCCCGTCCCTGAATTGTTGACCGCTACGCCGCCAATGCCGGAAATGACGCTGGTGTTGTTGACCGTGATGCCGCCGCTGCTCGTGTTACATAACGTAAATGTCCCGGAAGTCGCCACGCCGGCCGTGCTTAACTGTAACAAGTTGGCGGTCGTATTATCCAGCTCGCCGCCGCCGGCATTGACGGTGAATCCGCGAATGTATGTGTCGGCTGCTCCGGTGTAAGACAATATTCCGTTGTGGCTGGCATCACCCAGCACCACCGCGCTCGCGGCATTACCGATATTGCTGCTCACGCCGCCGTTCACGAGAGTGGCGACGCTTAAGGTCCCCGAACTGATCGTGGTCGGGCCGGTATAGGTATTGGCCGCGCTCAGGGTTAATGTCGATGTAGCGCTGTTCTGAATGACGCCGGTTACGTTGGTGCCTATGACCGCGCTGATAAGCGCGGCGCCGGTGCCGGTGCCGGAGTTCGTGATCGTGCCTGCATTATTGACGGTTTTGGCATTGTTGGTGACTTCGACGCCGTTGTCGGTCGAGCTGTTGTTGCTGAGAATGAGATTGCCTGTGGTCGCGCTCGACATGCCGCCTGAAAGATTAAGTAATTTAGTTCCGCTGTAATTCGCCAGGGTGAGGGTAGGACCGATCGTAACCGTGCCGTTAATAGTGAAAGTGGATGTCGTGCTGTTTTGAATTATCGCCGTTACATTCGACCCTATTACCGTGCCGCTGGCCGTTATAGTGCCGGTGCCGGCGCCGGAGTTTATTATCGCTCCGACGTTGTTGAGCAATACGGAAACCGTTATGCCGCCGGTCCCGCCTGGGCTGATATTCAAATCGTTATTGCCGGTCACGCCCATGGCAAGGGTTATTATACCGGTGGTGCCGGAAGTGCCTATTGTCAATGTGCCGACGTTGGGATTAGTTGCCAGTATAACCGGCCTGTTTATCGTTAGCCCGTTTGTGCCGACCAGAAGCGAGGCGCTGGCGTTCCCGGAGGCGTTCCCCAGCGTGATATTGCCGCCATTACCCACGGCCTGTGAACTGGTTGTCGCGATAATCGTACCGGACAGGATCGCAAGGCCGCCGGTGAACGTGTTGACGCCGGATAAAGTCCAGGTGCCGGTGCCGGTTTTAGTCACTGTGTTGGCGCCGGTGCCGATGATGCTGGCGATGCTGCTGCCTGCCGTAGTGCCATCGAGGGTCAAGCCGTATGCGTTGCTGATCGTTCCGGCGTTGGAAATAATAATATCGCCGTTGGTGCCCACAATACTGCTGGCGCTGCCCAGCGAAATCAGACCGCTATATGTCGCGGCCGTGGCCGAACTATTCAAGAGCGCGCCGCCGCCGGAAACGCCCGTTCCATTGAGAGTCAGCGCTTCTGCCGTTGAGAGCGTGATCCCGTTAAGGTCCAGCGCCGCGCCGGTTGCGGTTACGGTAGTTCCCGCGGCAGTGGTTCCAAGCGGAGTGTTTGTTCCATTGCCTGCCGCGCCCAGCTGGAGCGTGCCGGCCTCGATGGAGATTAGTCCGGTTGTAGTGTTATTGCCGGAAAAATTAATGGTGCCGGTGCCGACCTTATGCAATGTTCCGGAACCGGAAATAATGCCGCCGTACGCGACCGCCGGAGTGGAATTGTCCCCGCCGATAGACAAAGGGACCGTTCCCATTAACACGTTGCCTCCGGTTGAACCGCCGCCGGAAAGAGAACCGACATTGTTTGTATAGGCGGACGAGACATCTAAAACCGCACTCGCGACATTCGCAAATACCACGGGGGAATTCTTGCCGATCGGGCCGCCCGAAAGGTCCGAGTATGTGCTTGCTTTGAGTGTGCCTGCATTGATTGTGGTCGTGCCGCCATACGTGCTGTAGCCGGAGAGCGTCCAGGTGCCGCTGCCATTCTTTGTCAACGTGCCGTTGTTACCCGTGCCGATGATGCTGGCCATGCTGCTGGCCGCATTTGTACCGTCAAGCGTTAACCCTAAATCCAAGCCGGTGATCGTGCCGCCGCTGGAAATAACGATGTTTCCGCTGTTGGCCACGATGCTGCTTGAACTGCCCAGTGTAAGTAACCCGAGAAATGTCGCTGACGTGGCAGAACTATTTGTCAATGCTCCGCCATTGGAAACGCCGGTTCCATTGAGCGTGAGCGGTTCGGCCGTTGACAGATTGATCCCGTTGAGGTCCAGGGCCGCTCCCGTGGCGGAAACTATGGTCCCCGAACCAACCGTTCCGAGCGGGCTGTTTGTGCCATTGCCCGCCGCGCCCAATTTGAGCGTTCCGGCATTGATTGCGGTGAGGCCGGTATAGCTGCTAACGCCGGAGAGCGTCCATGTTCCGGAGCCATTCTTGGTTACGGTGCCGGCGCCGGTGCCGATGATGCTGGCAATACTGCTGCCCGCGGCAGTGCCGTCGAGCGTGAAACCGAAGCCGGCGCCGCTTATCGTGCCCGCGTTGGAAACAAGAATATTTCCGTTGTTCGATATGATGCTGGCGTTGCTGCCCAGTGCAATCAAACCGCTCCAGGTCGCGGCTACGCCGCTGTTCGTGAGCGCGCCGCCGCTGGAAACGCCCGTGCCATTGATGGTGAGCGGTTCGGCGGTCGCGAGCGTGTATCCGGCAAGGTCAAGTGCCGCGCCCGTGGCGGAAACAGTGGTTCCCGTGCCGACAGTCCCAAGCGGACCGTTCGGAGAGGTGCCCGTGGCGCCCAGTTTGACTGTGCCGGCATTGATCGTGGTAGCGCCGGTGTATGTGTTGTTGCCGCCGATGGTAAGCGTGCCCGACCCGTTTTTTGTGATTCCGCCCGCAGTGCCGCCGGTCAATGCACCGTTTATGATCGTACTGCCTGGGCCGGTTATGGTAAGCAGATTGGCCCCGTTGGTTATGGGAGCGCCGGCGGTAAGCGTATAACCGCTGGCTACTGTCCATGGCTGGGCCGCGTTAAGAGCGAGTGCAGTGTTTATCGTGAAATTTTTGGAAGCGTTGGACATATCAATACCGCCGGCGCCCAGCCCCATGGTTTGACCGCCGGTGGCAATAGTCACATCACCAGTCGGGTTGGTGAAGCTGATGCTAATACCGGTAAGAGCCAGGTTCTCGCTGCCGGTTGTCAATTGCCCGGAACTGCTTCCGTTAAAAGCAATCAGGGCGTTGTTCCCCGGCGCCGCCGCTGGCGTCCAGTTTCCTCCGAGACTCCAGTTCACGTTCGGGGCGCCGGCACCGCCGGTCCAGGCTGTGGGAGCAGCGGCGCAGGTGAGGACCACATCACCGGCGCTGGCATAGCTGATCGTGAAATAATAGGTTGTGCCGCCGTAGGTCCCGGATGTCTTGGCGCCTTCGGCCAGGCCGTTAAATGTGCTGCCGCCGTAGCCGCCGGTGGAAGTGGCGTCTATAATCTTGTAGGTGTTTCCGACAACGGGCGCCGTAGTCAGGATAGTAAGGGCCAAAGTCGCCGAATTAAGGTTGCACGTGCCGGCGCCTCCCCAGCTTATCATATCGTTGTTGTTATTGCCGTTTATGTGCACATTAAAAACCGCACCGGGGGCCAGCGTGATGTTGTTGTTCCCTACTGTCAAGGTTCCGGAGGCCGTGGTCACGCCCGGGCTGAGCGTCCCTAACGTGTTGACGGTCAGCGTGCCATTAATTATTCCCGTGCCGCCGATTGTTCCGCCGTTTACCGTGACTGCGCTGCCCGCGGCCGTGGAGCCTGTTGCCGCTAACAGCAGCGTGCCGGCATTTACGGTGGTCGCGCCGGTGTAGGTGTTTACGCCTGCGAGTGTCCAGGTGCCGCTGCCGGTTTTGGTCACGGTGCCGGTGGTTGTGCCGATAATGCTGGTAATGCTGCTGCCGGCAGCGGCGCCGTCGAGTGTTAAGCCGAACGTGTTGCCGCCGATTGTGCCCGCGTTGGAAATAAGAATATTGCCGTTGGTGGCCACAATACTACTCGCGCTGCCGAGGGTAATTAATCCAGGAAAGGTCGATGACGAGGCAGAACTGTTATAAAGGGCGCCGCTGCCTGACACGCCTGTTCCGTTGAGCGTAAGCACTTCAGCCGGTGCGGTCGTGAATCCATTAAGGTCCAGTGCTCCGCCAGAGGAAACAACGGTCCCGGCGGCGCTGGTTCCGAGCGGGTAGTTGATAGGGCCGCCGTTTGCGCCCAGCCGGAGCGTGCCGGCGCCTATGGTGGTCAGGCCGGAATAGGTGTTGCTGCCGGAGAGTACCAGCGTACCGCTGCCTTGCTTGGTAAGGGCATGCGCCCCGCTGATCACACCGCCGGAGACGGTAAAGGTCCCGGCGCTGTTTTGGAACCAGGTCTGGTCGGAGCCAAGCACGATGTTGGTGGAAAGAATATGGTTTCCAGCGCCGGAAGCCACGACCAACGCGCCTGCGCCAGTCAATGTAATCGGGCTTCCTGCCACGGTAAATGCGCTGGTTGTGGTGCCATCGAAGGTAAGGCTTGAAAGGCTCAGCGACCCGATGCTCTGGTTTGTCGGGTTTGCGCCGGCGCCTGTGAGAGTGACGTCCTGGCCGGTTGCGGGCGCGCTCCCGCTGCTCCAGTTTGAGCCGACGGCCCAGTCGGAGCTGGTCCCGCCGGTCCATTGCAAGGTGACAAATTCATCGGCGCCGATGTCCCAGGTTCCGCTACGCGGGCTGTCGTCGATGTCAACGATATTTACCCCAGTGGTGCCAAGCCAGGTGCTCCAAATACTCGCGTAATTGTTGCCCGCGTCCTTTAAGGCCGACGCCGAGGCGATATGCAGGTCTTCGGACCCGCCCGTTAAATTTGTAAAATAGGCGCCGCTTGTCGTGGAGGCCGCTATCGACCGGAGGCCGGACTCGCTGCCGCTCACGTCGCTGGACGCGCATTTGATAAATGTGTTCCATCCCAAACTCGCATCGTTATAAGACAGGCCGGTATTGCCGCCGCTGTAGCAATTGTAAAGATTGGCCGTCCCATAAGGGGTCGACCGGTGAAAACCGTCGCTTCCGCTTTTGTAAATGGTTACATTGTACACATTTGCATAGGGGGGGGCCGTTGCCATAGTTAAAATCAATTCCGTAGGTGGCGGCGTCGACAACAAAACAATTCTTTATGATGGTCCTTATAATGCCGGCAGTGCCCCCGGCATCAACCGTCAGGGCAGCTCCGCCGGCATTATAAAAGAGGCATTCCTCAATCCGGATGTCATCGGTTGCAGCGGGTGATGTTGTATTGATATAGAGCCCGGCACCGGCACTGGGTGTTTGAAAAGCGATCCCTTCAATCCGGATATGATGCGGGTTGACACTTACTCCTCCCACACCGGCAGGCGCCAGGCGGTAACCCTGGCCCACTTTGCCTCCATGCCGTTCCGCGGGTGGCACATAAATCCACGCATAATGGGTTTGGTCCGTTGTGGTGGAAATTGAACCGATATTCCAAAGCGACGTATTATCAATACCATCGTTGTAGCAGACCGCCTCGGCAATTATATTTGAAGCGACTAAATTAGTTGCAGCAGTCAGTTCACCGCCTACCCAATCGGATAAATCCGCGTAACTCCGGCTCAGGGTATATGCTTTACCGCCCTGGCCGCCCAGACTGGACTGGGTCTTTAAGAGAATCTGCGTTGCGCCTATCCAACTGCGGACATAATCGGTTTCAGCCCCGATTACTAACTTATCTCCCCAGCCCCAGCGATTGCTGAATGCCCCACCGGTGAGAGTAATGGTATACCCGTCGGCGCTGATCGCCACTGTGCCGGTGCTGTATGCGGCCAATGAACCGACCGACCTCGCGGATGTGTCTGGCGGAAGGGCATGGGCGTCGCCCGGAAGCAAAAATCCGGCGGCGATCGCGGCAAGGATGAATACCGGAACAATCCCACGGAATGCGGGATAAGGCCGGAGCTGTTCCTTCACAAGGTGCATAGCCTTTTTCTCGCTGCCTTCACCTCCGGCCCATCTCCCGCTCACGCCCCTTGGAAGTACCCGAAGGGGTGCGGGCGAGGGGGAAAGGGGTGAGGGTTACCGCAATACCGCGATCTTCAAAACTTTCTTGTCCTTTTTCCCGTCTGCGTACGTTGCCTTCACATCTGCGAAATACACGCCGTTGGCCACGCCTTTCACATTCCAGTCGAAGGTGTATTTCGTGCCCGGAGTCAGGGACGCGCCCGTGCGCAGCACGGGCGCGTCGGCCATAGTGTAAATCGCAATGTCCAACCGGGCGCTTGCGGCAACGTAGACCTGGATATGCGACACGCCGTCCCGAGCCGGGTTCGGATAACAGTAGGTGCTCGTCGCGAAATCCAATCCCGGCGCCGTATTCGCTAAATTATACGCGTACACGTGTCCGTCCATGGTGGCCACATAGAGTTTGCCCAGCGCAATTGCCGGAGACGAAACAACGTGACCTTGAAGGGAATCCTGCCACATAATTTTGCCGCTTTCCGCATCCAGTCCGTAGAGCCTGCCTTCGCCCCACCCGAAAAACACCGTGTTTTCGGTAACCACCGGCGACGAACAATACCCCAGGCGGGAGTACGACCGCACTTCGCTGAAACTCCACGCCGGCGCCCCTGTCTTCTTGTTCAAGGCCTGCAGGGTGAACCGCTGCTTGTCTTGCACCAAACTGTCGTTGGTAAGAAGATATCCCAGTTCCTTTTGGATTACAAAGACGTTCTTGGCCCCCACGGCAGCCGAGGATGTCCTGATGCCCTGCAAGGGAATAAAGTCGCTTTGTATCCCCGCCGTTGTTTTGCTTAGCCCCCCGGCATCTGCAATTCGCACGCGGGGAAGCTCTATGCCGCTTTGCCGGAGGGTTGAGATCGCCTTTTTACGGTCCGCGGGACTGAGCCGCGCGAGCCGGCCGCGGTCCACTGCGGAAAGCAACCGGACGCCCAGCTTCTTGGCCAGAACGGTCTGTGCCGCGACGGTATCGGCCACGGGCGAGAAACCATGGCTTTTCCAGATGATCCGGCCGGAAAGCAGGTTAACGGCATACACATTCCGGTCGTCGTCCCCTGGCGCGAAATACACGGTGGTGTCGTCGATGGCCGGAGTGGACAGGTACACGCCTCCGCCGGTTGCCAGGCTCCAGATGGTGTCCTTGTCGCCCGTGTCTATTCCGTACAGCTTCCCGTCCGTCGCGCCAATCACCGCGGCCTGGCCGTGGATGGCGGGGGAGGAATACGTATATTGCGGAATGGCAACGGACCATTTTGCCGCCGCCTTGGCCAACCGGCCGGCCCCCAAGTCGTAGACGCCGATTCCCCCGTTGGGAAGGCCAAGGCCGGACAGAAGACGGCCGTCGGCGGTAAGAGCGGCCGACGACATCTGAAGCCCCGCGGCCCAAGTGCTCAGAACTTCACCCGTAGCCTTGTCGAGCGCGTAAATGGTGCTGTCCCTGCTGCCCGCGATAACGCGGCCGCCGCTTATCAGCGGGCTTGCGTCAACCCAGCCGCCTGTCTTGCGTTTCCAGAGGATATTTCCGGTTCCGCAGTCAATCGCGTGGATGCAACTGTCCCGACCGCCGATGTACAGGACATTGCCTTCGACAGAAGGTGAAGAGATGATCTCGCTTCCCAGGGAAATTGTCCACAAAGGAGCACTGGAGGGATATCCCGCCGGATCGGGGTAATAGCCGGTTCGCTCCTGGTTTCCCCGGAACGTGGGCCAGTCCGCGGCATGACATACGAACAGGCATGCGGCACTGGTAAAGACGATGAGAAGAATGGACAACTTCGTTCTTTTCATATTTCTATGAGCTCCGAGTCCGGTGGGGAAGCAATATTTCAACCTGCCGCCTTTGAGGGAAAAGGCGGAAAAACTTACATGTACTATTGTACCACCGAATCGGGATTAGATCAAGAGGCAAGTAACTGACAGGAAGTTTGTTTTTTCACGAGTGGGGGGATACATAAAGGGCACCTCTATTTATTCGGTAGAAAGGTTTGTCATCCCCGACCTGATCGGGGATCCATTTGTTCTTCATAGGGAAAATGGATTGGCAGGAGCCGCTGCTCCATCAGCAATAAATGCAGTGGGAGTCGCGGTCCCGCTTTCGCGGGAATGACATGCAAAACAGCGATAACTGAATTTTTGGAGGTTCCCTAAAGAAAGTTTCTTCACATAGGCTCAATTATTCTCCCGCTTCCCGCTTCCGCCGTCGCGCTTAGGATTGTTCCTGCGTATTCCATAGCCCTCCCTGCCAGGCTATTCATGCCGATTTTCATCGTTCCCCAAAAGGCAACCTTTTCTTTTTCCGGCTATTGACCTTTCGTCTTTAGTTTGGTAGATTTAGTATAGAAACGTAAGGAGGAGCCGATGCCCGACATTTTCACCTACAGTGACAGCCGCCTGTTCCTCAAGGATTATTACGACGAACAGAAAAAGGCGCATCCTTCTTTCTCGTATCAGTTTTTCGCCAACAAGGCAGGACTGAAGTCAAAGACGTTCATTTACAAAGTCATCACCGGCCAGAAGACGCTTTCAAAAGGTGCGGTCTTTGCCGTGGCCCAGGCCATGGGTCTTAAAAAGAAAGAGATCGAGTATTTCGAGGCGATGGTGCATTTCTCGCAGGCAAAAAGCGAACGGGAACGCGAGTTCTATTTCAACCACCTGCAGACGTTCGGCAAAGATCACGCCTCGACCCAGATACGACAAAACCAGTTTACTTATTTCTCAAAATGGTATTACCCGGCCATTCGTGAGCTTGTTACATTCCTTGATTTTAAAAATGACTATAAGATTCTTGCCCGTTCATTAAACCCGCCGATCACAACAACCCAGGCCAAGAACGCTGTCCGGCTTCTTCTGGACCTTGGCTTGATAAAGCGTACACCGTCCGGCCGCTATTGCCAGACTGATAAATCGATAACCACCGGTGACGAGGTGCAGTCGCTCGCCGTCGCAACGTTTCAAAAAGAGAACTTGCGGCTTGCAGCCGAGTCCATTGACCGCCACAAGCGACAGCTCCGGGACATCTCGACGCTGACCGTCGGCATATCCGAAGCCGGGTTTCAGCGCGTGACCGAAGAAGTCGCGGCATGCAGAAAGCGCCTGGCCGAAATAGTTGAAAAAGATGATCCTGTCGATAGAGTGTATCAGATAAATTTTCAGGTGTTCCCCCTCTCAACACCGCCCAAGAAGGGATAATTTATGCGCAGTAAAATCTTTATCGCCGTTCTCTGTCTTTGCCTGCCTTTTTTGGCATGCGTGCAGAAAATTGCGGGCGGAAGCACCGAAACTACTAATCCGGCAGTGGCAGGTGTCCTCTACCAGCCTGACGGCAAAACGCCAGCCGCAGGCGTGCGCGTTCACATACGGCCCCAGAAGACCCTTGCGGATACTTCCGGCACCGGGCTTTCCAAGAGAGCGGCGATCCTTGCCGCTACCGACTCCGTGGTAACGGACAGCGCAGGACGGTATGCGTTCGACACAACGCTGGATACTGGAACTTATGTGATTGAAGCCGCCTCCGGAAATAATGCCGTTTTAGTCGACTCTGTCGCTGTGAAAAGCAAGGCAACGACGGATTCACTGGCTGCGGATACCCTCAAGCCGGCAGGGGCTTTAAAGGGCGTTATTAAGCTTTCTGAGGGTGGCGACCCGAGGAAGGTTTTCGTGCTGGCGTTCGGAATCGACAGGTTTGCAAGGGTGAATGCGGACGGAAGCTTTAAATTCAGCAACTTAGCAGAAGCGAAGTATGATTTACGGCTGATTTCAAGTTTGGATAATTACGGGGTATTGGATACAGTGGGCGTTTCGGTGAAGTCGGCGGATACTACGGATTTGGATACGGTCACCCTGCCATTTACGGGGGTTCCGACGCCGAAGAACGTGAGGATCGCCTATGACACGTTGAAGCAGATTGTGACCCTGACGTGGAGCAAAGCGGATACTGCGCTGGTTAAGTCATATAATGTTTACAGACGCAACGTCGATTCAAACACGGTGGCTGTGCGCATTAATGCTTCGCCGGTGGTGGATACTGTCTACAAGGACTCAACCGGAGTGCAAGGCACGACGTATGAGTACATGGTTGCCGCAATGAACAAGAGCGCGACGGAGGGAACGAAAAGCGCTGTTAATACAGTTGTGATCATAACGGCATATCGTCTATCCGACACACTGGGAACCCTGGGGAGCGCCGATAATCAACTCAATATGCCTCGAACCATCGTTTGTGTAGGCTCCAACTATGTCATCGCCGACATTGTTGCCCCTTATCCGTCAGCAACCAAACTTAAAATATTTAGCCCGTCACAGGGTTTTGTCAAAGCTTTTACAGTTAGAAACAGCACAAATGCGGAGTTACTCTACTCGTGGGCCATTGCTGCAGATGGTCGCGGAATAATCTATATGGTGTTTAAAGACACTACCTACAGGCTTGACACCACAGGACAGATCCTTGGCAAATACGCCTTGCCGATAGTCGATGCAAGTCCTGGACTTGTCTCTATCTTTTTGCGTGACACAGTTAAAATCTATTCGCTGAACAGAGGAACTCAAATAGTGACCGTGCGCGATACAACAGGAGCAACAATAGAGACATTTCCAGTTACCACAACATCGTATGGCAGCTATGCTCTTGCTGTGGATTCAAGTGGTACAGTCTTGGTTGCAGACAGAGATCAACGCAGCGTAAGTTTATATAGTGCTGTTGGTGCGCTGTCAGATACTTGGAACCTGAGTAGCACAGGCGCAGCACAGATAGCAAGCATGAAGAATGTTGTATTTGATGCCCGCGGCCATGTTTTTGTTGATGATGCTGCCGCTGGTGATGTGAAAATATTTAACAGAAACGGTCAATTCATTGGTGGGTTCGAATCATTTCTGAATACCAAAATATGGCAGGGAACCGTAAATGACAACACCGATCACGTTTCGATGGTCCTGAACCCCGATGGCACGCTGGGCATTCTTGAGGGGAATGTATACAACGCTCTCTTCCTTTACAGTAACCTTGCATCAATCTTTTTGCCATAGAAAAGGGAAGACCATCAATTCATGATGGCCTTCCCTTTGTAAACATCTCACCAACCACTAAGTATTCGTGAAAACGTTATTCCACGCATTGTTCGCTCTATTTCGAATCTTCAAAATGTGATTGGTGCTATCATACCAAAGCATTCCTTCAACAGTGTTAGACGGGGCTGTGCCGCTACCAATGTTCAGACCCTGAGCTTTCGCATTGCCCGCAACATCCAACAACATTCCCGAGGTCGGCGAGGTGGTTCCAATGCCGACTGATCCCCCATTACTGAACTTCCGCTTCTTGCGGTAAAAAAGGTTGTGGGGGTGGTCCGGCGGGGGAAGGGCGTACAACTTGATTTCTCGCTTTCCTCGCGGCGTGGCTACC
>Ga0182027_10003027_pt1 | contig 26950 bp, 23 predicted proteins | sample 712E1DmetaG_FD_121300 | JGI IMG/M metagenome (GOLD analysis project Ga0182027, IMG submission 121300) | Permafrost microbial communities from Stordalen Mire, Sweden - 712E1D metaG (Illumina Assembly) | ecosystem: Environmental > Terrestrial > Soil > Wetlands > Permafrost | place: Sweden...
GACAATCTGGGCTTTGGCAACCAGGGCCAGCCGCACAACTACTCCTTCACCACAGAGATTCACACCTCCTTCATCTACAATGGCGGAGAGACGTTTTCCTTCAGCGGCGACGACGACATCTGGGTATTCATCAACAACCAGTTGGTCATCGATCTGGGCGGACGCCACGCACAGACCACGGGAAAAGTTAATGTCGATTCACTCGGACTAACGGTCGGCAATACCTACGACATTGCGGTCTTCAATGCCGAACGCCACACCAACCAGTCCAATTTCCAGATCCAAACCACGCTGTCCTTCACCAACTGCGGGTACGTGGAAGGAACTATCTTCTAACTTGGAAAGCAAGTCGCCGTCATGGCGGGCTCGGTGACTATCCGCTGACGAGCTTCTTGGCGGCCATGCGCACCTGCGAGCGATAGGGCGACATCTGTGCGATCTGTTTCAGCTCGGCTTTGGGCGTGGCCCGCAGCACGCGGTCGAGCTGCGGGCCAGACACGCGCGGATTGCTGAGCAGAGCCCGCCGCACCTCCCCACTGGCCAGCCAGCCACCGTTGGCAACGATGGTCGCCACGAGTGGCTGCGGCAGCGTGCCCTTCTTGGCAATCTGTGCCACCTCGGGGACGGTCAGCGACGAATTCTGCAAAAGCCCCTCCCACACGCTCCCGCCGAAGGTGCGTTCGAGCGCCACCCGTTCGGTAAGCAGGCCATGCCGCGCCACCTTCTGGCGCTCGGTAAAGCTGAGTTGGCGGATCCGTGCGTAGATGCTGCGCGAACCGAGCTCGCTTCTCGCCGCAGGATCGCTCTCGCCGGACGGAGCTTCCTCGGTCTGGGCTTCCGCAGCCTGACGAACGAATGCCTCAAGGTCGGCCAGGGCGCCTGCATTTAGGCCCACCAAGTCGAGGCCAATCCCGGCGCCGGGCTCCTCGGCCTTGATATGAACCACCTCGGCTTCGACGGCAAAACTACCGCCCCGCGGATGGACGATGAGCAGGCAGCATCGCTCGCGCTCGCGGAGCGAATATTTTCCGGCGACGAACGCGCGGCGAAGACGCCATTCGCTTTCGAAAAGCCTTCGCAGACTCTCGGCGTCTTCTAGTGCGAGGGTGACCTCGGTTGGGCTGGTTGCGGACGTCACAGCGCAAGTCGAAGATTAGCACCTCTTGGCCGTCGTCCGCCCATCCTCTGCGAGCCGGGCCAGAAGAGCCATCAGCGCAGTTGCGGGAAAAATTCCCGAGCCCGTATACTGCCAGGAAATGCTGAAGAGCGAGAACCGCCTATGCGGGCACCATGGTTGGGCGGTTTCGCTCGGGCTGACCGCCATTCTCATCGGCCTTTTCGCGACGATTTCGAACAGCCATGGCAAGTCGCGGTCCGGGCGCGTCCATGCCGCCACGGATTCCGCCGTGAGGCCGCTCGCGCCGACCAAAGTGAGCGAAGGGCAAGCCAATGCAGCGTACATCTTCGTCAAGGGAACCGGCATTCTTCGCTTGCAAGACGACACCTCGTCGACGGTTCTTGAGACCCAAGCCCCACTTCGCGACATGCAGATCGACAGCGAAGGCGGGCTGTGGGCAAGCCTGCAGGGCGTGGGCGTGGTCCGCCATGTCGGCGGCCAGACGGTCACGCTCAACCAGGAGAGCTTCGCCAAGCTCGCCATCCGAACGCCCACCGACGTATGGACCATCAACGACAGCCACGGCAGCGTCGTACACTACGACGGCCGACGCTGGAAGACGGTACGAACCCGCAATAGCCTGGCGGGCGCCTTTGACGACAATCGCCTACTCGACATCGCGACCGACGGGCGCGCGGTGTGGGTGTCGAGCTGGAACGGCCTTTGGCGAGTCGTGAGCGGCAGATGGACGCGCGTGGAGCCGCCGGCAGCCGGGGCGGCGAGCGCCGTGGCGGAGCTCGACGTACCAGCCGCACCCGCCTATCCGCTTTCACTGCTGGTCGCGCGGCCGGGGCTCATCGCGTGCTACCTCTCGGGCTGCTTCGTGTCCGTCGAGGCTGGCTGGCAACCCTCGCACTGGCCCGCGGACAAGGCCCATCTGCAAAGCGCGGGATCCGCAAATCTGGTCGCTGGCACCGGCGCCGACGGCAGAACCGTCGTCATCGCCCGTCTGGGCGGGTCGGGCGAAGCAAGCAAGAGCGAGCCACTGCCCGCGACTGGTATCAACGACATCGCCATTGATGCGGCAGATCGGGTGTGGGTGGCCACGGGCGGCGAGCTGATCATTCTGGATGCCAGCGGACGCGCCCTTCAGCGCTGGAAGACCGGCATGGATGGCAGCCAAGCGGGCGAAATCGAGCGTGTGGTCGTCGCCGGTCCAGGTCCCGCACAGTTGCCCAGCAAGTGACAGTTTGGCCTACGGAGTCCCGATGACGATCTCCAGCCGGCCATAGCGGGTCTGCACTGACTTCAAGACCATCTTGGCCAGCGATTGTTTGAAATCGCTTTGCTTCAGCCTGTAGACCGGTGCGGTTGCCAGGTAGCCTTCCGCGCACCTGGCGATCACCTCTTGTGCGGCGGCGCGCAAGGATTCGGGCAAGCCTTCGATGGCCACTTCCGTGACTGTGGCTTTTTCGAAGAAGAATTCGCCGGTGTCGCGCGCGTAGCGAATCTGCCCCGCAAGCACGGCGCGGCCGCGCAGCGCGCTTTGCCCCGCGACACTCAGGTCGACCTCGGGTCGCAGAAGAATACCATTGCCAGCCTCCAGAAATTCGACATCCAGGGTGTGCACCGTGGCCGTGACCAGCAGCTTGGATTTGCTAATAGGCAGCTTGCGCTGCAAGGTCTGCTGGATGTCGGACGCGGTTAGGCTGATGGTGTAGCTTAGCGAGCAACCCGCCGAAAGGACGCACGCGAACACCACGCCGAACGCCGACGCCTTCTTCCTGTGAACTTGGTCGCGTGCGCATGAGAAGAACAAAGGCACGGACACGCTCTGGACCTGTCGTGCGCGTAAGACGGGAGACATGACCGAAGTCTAGCTTGCGCCCGCCGCCGAGCCATGCATGCGAAGATATAGCCATGCAACTCGGCTTCGACACTTGAGCAGAGCTCTGTCAGGCTTACGACCATGCCATTCTCATCGACAGCTTCGCTGGACATCCGGGCGCCGCTTTCGAGCGTCTGGGACGCCATCACCAAACCCGAGATCGTAAAGCAGTATTTCTTCGGCACGAACCTCGTGACCGATTGGAAAGTTGGCTCGCCGCTTTTCTTTCGCGGCGAGTGGCAGGGAAAGACGTACGAAGATCGAGGCACGGTCCTCTCCTTTCAGCCCATGAAAAGCCTCTCCTACAACTACTGGAGCAGCTTCAGCGGCCTCGAAGACGACCCGGCGCTGCGCCAGATCATCCGATTCGATCTCGATTCCGTCGACGACCGCGTGCGAATCACCATCCGCCAGTCCAATGTGGACACACAAACGCGTGCCGACCATTCGGCAACCAACTGGCGCTCCGTGCTCGAAGCCCTCAAGCACCTGCTCGAAGGCAAACCGGCCGCGTGAAGCAGCCTGCAAGATGCAATTTCGCTCGTGTGCGGGAAGGGGGACTCGAACCCCCACGTTTTTCAACACCAGATCCTAAGTCTGGCGCGTCTACCAGTTCCGCCATCCCCGCATAATAATTTCGATAGGTTAGGTGATTGGTTTCGTAATCCAAGTCTGGTGCGTCTGTGAGTTCCGACGGGCTCGATAGTGCCAAGGTCCTTCTTGGCAAACAAGTCCGATTCAAACCATGCCATCGCCACCTAACGCATTCGTCCGAGCAAATTCACTCGTCCGCGTCCTTGCCGACAAATCGGTGGTTGAGCGCGGGCCCCACAGCCTATGCCATTCGATCGCATGTATCCTTCCGGTTGCGCGGCAAAAGCGCAGCAGTCGACGCGGTCGCGGTGGACTCGCCAGAGACACGCGGCAGGAGGACTGCTTATCGAATCGATGCCGCGGATCTCGTGGCCACGTGAACCGGCATCAGCATGAGGTAATCGTCCCGAGCATGTAAAGTTTGCCGCGATCGAGCGAATCCAGCGAGATGATCGCGGCGCGGCGGACAGCGACGCGAAAATAGCAGAACGCCCGCGCTGAACCGGCTCGCCTCGACACGTTTAACGGTGGTAGAAAATCGCCATGAACGGCACTTCATCCGTCACCTTCACACCCACCCAGGACACCGAGGCATTCGAGGCCCTCGTGCATCTGGCGGGACGGCGAACGCTGCCCATTTCCGCAGAGCTGCTGGCGGAGCACGCGATGGCCTTGCCGGGAGGCTGGGACTGGCCGGTCAGGCGGGCGGCGTTCGAGGCGATCTTGCGCCGGCTATCCTCGGCACGCGGGCAGGAGTTGACCGTCGTGAAGCCGCCCCGGGGTGGGCCATTCGGCGACTACACCCTGCGCAGCCGCCAGACCGCAGGCGATCTTCGCTACACCGTTCGCTTGTATTCGGTGGCCCAGCTGCAGGGGCGCTGCGACTGTGCGGACTATCTGCGCGGCGCCCTGGGGCTGTGCAAGCACTTGCTCGCGGTCGTCGATTGCCTCGCGGCAAAACCGCGGCTCTGGCGAGAGGCTACAGACGCTCCGGCTGCGCAGCTGCCGCGCCTGCGCTGGGATACGACGCTAGCCCCGGCTGGCGTCTTCGATCCGTTGAGTGCACTTTGCCTGCAAGCCGTCGGCGCATCGGTGCGCGAGCGACCGCCGGCCGGGCTGCTGCGCCTTTTTCAGCCCGCCAAGTCCGGGCTGTGGCACCTCGATGAAACCCACGATGAAGATCCCGAGGCGCGCTTGCATCTGGTCACCGACTTGCAGAAGTACCAGCGCCTTGCCGGCTCCGGGGCGGATCCCGCGGTGGGGGCAGTCCTCGCCGAAGAGCGCAACCGCCTGGAACGCATTCTGCGGCTGCGCGCGAATGCGCGAGGGCTGCGGGGAGCCAGCAGTCACGGCAAGCGCCGCTTGTATGACTATCAGAAGGCGGGCGTCGAGCGCTTCCTGACCCAGGGGCGGTTGGTGCTCGCCGACGACATGGGGCTGGGCAAGACCACTCAGGCCATCGTGGCAGCGGCGGCACTCCAGGAAGTCGGGCTGGTGCGCCGCGGACTATTCATTGTTCCCGCATCGCTCAAATCCCAGTGGCAGCGCGAGTGGCAGGCCGTGAGCTCGGCTCCTCTCGTCGTCGTGGAAGGTGGCCCGGAGGCCCGGCGCGAAGTCTACGCCAAGACACGCCGTGGATTTTTGGTGACGAACTACGAGCAGGTCGTGCGCGATCTCGACGCCATTGCGGCCTGGGGCGCCGATCTGGTCGTGCTCGACGAGGCCCAGCGGATCAAGAACTGGTCCACGCGCACGGCGCTCACCATCAAGCACCTGCGCCCCACCTATCGCCTGGTGCTGACCGGCACGCCGATGGAAAATCGCCTGGAAGAGCTGGCGTCGATCGTCGAGTGGGTTGATGACCGCGCGCTCGAGCCCAAATGGCGGCTTCTACCCTTGCACTCCGCCTACGCCGACGGCACGCGCGAGGTGACCGGCGCGCGCAACTTGACGGCTTTGCGGGCCCGCCTCGCTCCTGTGCTGCTGCGCCGTCTGCGATCCGAGGTGCTGGCCCAACTCCCGCTCCGGCAGGACACCGTCGTGCCGGTGGCGTTGACGGAGGATCAGCGCGCCGCCCACGACGATCTCAACCAGCCCATCGCGAAGCTTCTAGCCATGGGCAAGCGTCGTCCGCTCACCCCACCCGAATTCCTGCGGCTCATGAGTTTGCTTGCCACCCAGCGCGTGATCTCGAATGGGATGGCTCAGCTCAACTTCAACGAGACTTGGCCGGAGCTGCGACTGCGCGCGCCCACGCCCAAGTTGCTCGAGTCGCTGGCCGCGCCCAAGCTCAGCGAATTGCGCGAACTGGTCGGCAGCCTGGTCGTTACCCAGAAGCGCAAGGTCGTCGTCTTCAGCCAGTGGCGGCGCATGCTGGAACTTTCCGCGTGGGCCGTGTCGGATCTGCTCGCGCCCGAGGGGCTGCGCGCAATGTTTTTCACCGGCCAGGAAGGGCTGCGGCGCCGCACCCAGAACCTGGTCGATTTTCACGACGACCCCAAAGCCGCGATCCTGTTTCTCAGCGACGCGGGCGGCGTGGGGTTGAATCTGCAGAAGGCTGCCAACGCCTGCATCAACCTGGAACTGCCCTGGAATCCCGCCGTGCTCGAGCAGCGCATCGGGCGCATCCACCGCCTGGGGCAGAAGCGGCCGATTGATGTCTACAATCTGGTCAGCCAGCAATGCATCGAGGAGCGCATCGCCGGCATCGTTTCGGACAAGCGAGCCCTCTTCAAAGGAGTCTTCGAGGGCAGCAGCGACCAGATCGACTTTGAGCGCTCGTCGTCGTTCATGACCTTGCTAGAGCGCCTGATCGAGCCGCCCTCCGTCCCGGCGCCCGCCGTCGTCGTGGAAACCGTGGACACCGCCGCGACCGACGAGAGCGAGTCGCCCGCCATCGAGGTGGAGGAGATGATCGATGCCGCAAACGCTCCGGGGCAGGAGGTTCCCGCGCCGCAGCCGGAGATGTCTTCCCTGTCTTCCCTGTCTTCGCCCGCGATTGCCGGAGACGGCCCTGTTGCACGCCTGTTCGAGGCGATCAGGGTTGAACGCGGCAGCGACGGCAGCCTGCGCATCGAGGCGCCTCCAGCCACCGCCGGCGCGCTCGCCGCGCTCTTCGACGGCATGGCGCGATTGCTGACCGCCGTCGCGGCGCCCCCTCCCGCAGCACCAGAGCAGCATCCGCCCTCGTTGCCGTCCTGAGGTGGCGGACCGAGGTCCGGGGCCGCTCGCGAGGCGCGCTGCTACTCGCCCGACTCTGGGCGCGTGACGCTGAGAAGCGTGGCGCGGACGATGGTCTCGAAGTCCATTTTCATCGGGTTATAGACGCGCATTTCGATCTTCACTGGCCCTGCCCCTTTGCAGTAGGTCGTGCGGGTGACCCGGTTCGGTTGTCCGCGCACCTCCTCGACGACTGCGCAGTCGCGATAGCTGCTCGACGGCAATGAAACCTCTCGCCCAGCCTCGACCACCGTGGCCTGGCCGCCCGCCACCGGCCACGCGGTGCCCACGACCATCGGGAGTCTCAGCAAGTAGTCGCCAGGCAGACTGCCCTCTTGACGAGCGATCCCATCCGGCTGGATGAGGTACTCGATGCGATCGTCGGCGTTCTTGACCACCGCCACGCTCCCCCGGCGCTCGACGACGGAGTAGAGCGCGAGAACCTTCCTGCCTTCGCTTTCCACGTCGTAGGCCCAACCCCAGCCGGACAGAAGCGGATAGAAGTCGAGCGCGGCATTGCCGGTCGTGCCCGCTGCCCCCACCGAGGTCTTCGAGGTCGCGCACCCTGCCACTACCAGCACCAGCAGGACAAATACGCCAGAGATCTGTCGCGACGAGAAGGTGCACATCCACCAAGTAGACCGCAGAATCTCGCCATTGGAAAGCCGCCTCGAAACCTGCCCGGGCCGTGGCCAACCGACGCCGGGCACCGGCAAAACCGAGAGCGACTCAGAAAACTGAGGCAATCACCAGGTAAACACGCGGTATTAGAAGACAGTCTGGTTGGCGCAGGCCTTGCTACAATCTGAAATCGTATGCGGTGTCTTCCCAAATCCCTCGGCGCGGCCATCCTGGCCGTGCTGCTCGCCTCCGCGCCGGGCCAAGCCACCGCGCAGGGCATCGATTCGACTGCCCTTCGCCGCTCGCTCACTGAATTCGCCCGGCTGCGCGCCGACCTCGACCGAATCAACGCGGAAGTTGCGGAACTCAAGCGCGCCGATCGGTCGGTTCGCAACGACTATCGCTTGCGCGACCGCATGGCGGACGCCGAGGCATTGGCTCAAAAAGTGACCCAGGCCGAAGTGCGTCTTCGCGCTCTCGGCTGGACCGACGTTCCCGGCGCGCACACCTTCGTCGCGCCGCCGCAGGCGCTGCCCCAGGACGGGAGCGTGGAACTAGAAGCCAAGGCGGGCTTGTTCGCGGATCAGGCGAGAAAGCTCGACGGGGAAGCCACCGTGCTGGCGAGAGCGGCGGGCGAGCTGCGCAGCCGCAAGGCCCTGCGGAGGCGGGCAGGCGCCTGGGATCGGGATCCCTTCTCCGGACTCGAAACATCCAAGCGCAGCCTCGCGGTTTCTTCGCCAGCGCAGCAAGTTACCCTCTCCGCGTCGTCAAGCGGCAGCGCATCCACGCGAGGAGGCGTGGGACCAGGCAACACGCAATCCGCACCGGCCGTGGCTAGCGGCCCGGCCGCGCCAACGGGTGGCGGTTCTCCGACCTTGACTACCATCCTGGCCCCGCCCCCATCCCCCACGACGGATACCGCCAGCAAAGACGCTGTCCCGTCGGTTGGCCCCGAAGCAGCCGCCGCGGCGAAGAATTCTCCCCTGCCCCAGACCGCTGCCATGGATCGGCAGTCTTTCGAGCAACGCCTCTATCTCGATCCCGCTACCGCCGCGGAGCTGCGCCACGTTCTCGGCGCGTCTGGGGCCACGTCGGATCCCGATGCGCTCGATCGCGCTGCCACGACGCTGCGGGCGCGCGCCCGAGAATTGAACGCGCAAGCACGAGCCTTGCTCGCCAAGAGCCGGGCCCCGTAAAATTCGCCCTCCAAGATGCGCGTTCGCGCGCGAGTTCAGGCTAGTATCGCGCGGGATGCGTCTGCGCATCGTTGCCATAGTCGGCTTTTGCTTGTGCGGTCTTGGCGCGCGCGCCGAGCCGGTCCGCTACGATTGGCGTCTGGAGGATGGCCTCGAGTACGACACCAACCCCGCCCGCACCGAGCGCATTGCGGGCGCCGACGCCCAGCCATCCTCCCCTGCTTCGCTGCTGGCGCGCCTGGTGGCCTCGGGAAGCCTCTCCGCACAGCTCGGCCGGCGCAATACCCTGGCGCTCGCCGGCGCTCTTGGCGGCAAGTGGTTCGCCGACAGCGGCGCGCGAGCCGACAACGTGCTGGTCGTGCAGGCAGCGGCCACCGATACCTTGCGCCTGGGGCAGCGCACGCAAGTGGCTTTGTCCGGCGCGTACTACGACGTCTACCAGCGCCGTTCCTTCGACCTACCGGACTTCCGTTCGGCCACGCCGTCGCTGCGCTTCGACCAGGGGTTCGCCAAATCCGCTCTCGTCTCGCTCGGCGGCGGCTACCGCTGGTTCACCTTCAAGCCCGACGACGCCTACGGCTTCACCGCCCCCACCGCGTTCTTCGCCATCCGGCACGCACTGCCTGGGGACCTGCTGACGGGTGATGCGGACTGGGAATGGAGCGCAGGCGGCAGCGTGGAGGCACGCGACTTCGCGGGAGCAGCGTGCACGTCGAGTGGCTGCGGCGACAGCGCCAGCACAACTCGCCACCAGGATCGATTCTGGATCGCGCACGCGGAATGGAGCCGCACCGGCAGCTGGCTTCTGGGCTCAGGGGCGGCGTTGCACGTCAACCAGTCGAACAGCTACGGCGAAGGGCTGGTGCGCGGCCTCTTTCACGTGCGCACGGTCATCCCGTTGCCCTGGAATCTGTCGCTATCCGCCCGCGGCGAAATCGTCGCGACCCGCTATACCGATCCCTTGACCTTCGCTCAGCCCGTCGCTGGACTGCCCAGCGCCAGCATCGAAGACGAGTCCCGTAGCACCTTCCGCATCGATCTGGCGCGTCTTTTCGAGGGGCGTTTCGAACTGGGCGCCCGCTACGTCTACTACACCAGCGCGCCGAGCTCGGGAGCGCTGGGATACCGCCGCCAGACTGTGCTTCTTTACCTCGCATTTCTCGACGAAAGTTAGCGATTTTTCGCGCGCGAAGCATTTCGACCTTCGTCGTTGACTTATAAGGTTCGGAAGCAAAGAATGGCTTCCCGAGTTGAGGTACGAACGAATGATCGCAACTCGGGTACTTGGGCAGGCACTACGCCTGTCGAGAGGGCCCGAAGGAGGCAAGGACTAATGGCCGGCGGGACAAGGGCTCTCCCAAAACGAACGAAGTTCATCTTCGTGTCCGGGGGTGTTGTGTCATCCCTCGGAAAGGGTCTGGCATCGGCTTCGATCGGATCGCTGCTCGAAGCTCGCGGACTCAAGATCACGATCCAAAAATTGGATCCGTATCTCAACGTCGATCCGGGAACGATGAATCCCATGCAGCATGGGGAAGTCTTCGTCACCGACGACGGTGCCGAGACCGACCTGGATCTCGGGCACTACGAGCGGTTTCTGTCGCAGCGGATGAGCCGCCTCAACAACGCGACCTCGGGCCAGATCTATCAGACCGTCATCCAGAAAGAGCGGCGCGGGGAATACCTGGGTGGAACCGTGCAGGTCATTCCGCACGTCACCGACGAGATCAAGTCGCGTATTCTCGAATGCGCAGCCGACGTGGACGTGCTCATCGTCGAGATCGGCGGCACCGTGGGCGACATCGAGTCGCTGCCCTTCCTCGAGGCGGTTCGTCAGCTCCGCTTCGAGATGGGACACCAGAACGCCATCTCGGTGCACGTGACCCTGATCCCGTATATCTCCGCGGCCGGCGAGATGAAGACCAAGCCGACGCAGCACTCGGTGATGAAGCTGCGCGAGATTGGCATCCAGCCCGACATCTTGCTCTGCCGATCGAGCCGGCCCGTGGGCACGGCGCTCAAACAGAAGATCGCACTTTTCACCAACGTCGCCCCGGACGCGGTGTTTTCCGCCGAGGACGTGGACTGCATCTACGAAGTCCCGGCCAAGTTCCACAAGCAAGGCGTGGACGAGAAGATTGCGGAATTGCTCAATATCTGGTCGCGCGCACCCGAGCTGACCGGCTGGGAGCAGGTGGTCGAGCGCATGCGCAGTCCGCAGTCCGAAGTCGAGATCGCGCTGGTCGGCAAGTACGTGGAGCTCGGCGAGTCCTACAAGAGTCTCAACGAAGCCATCATGCATGGTGGAATCGCCAACGACTGCCGGGTGAATCTGCGCCACATCGATTCGGAAGAGATCGAGCGCAAAGGCCCAAGCTGCCTTGAAACTGCCGACGGCATCTTGGTCGCGCCCGGCTTTGGCACGCGCGGCAGCGAGGGCAAGATCGAGGCTGCGCGCTATGCGCGCGAAAAGGGCGTGCCCTACTTCGGCATTTGCCTGGGCCTGCAGATCGCGACCATCGAATTCGCGCGCAACGTGGCTGGCCTGCGCGGCGCGAACTCGACGGAGTTCGAGCCCAAGCCCGCGCATCCCGTCATCGATTTTATGCCCGAGCAACGCAACCTAACCGACAAGGGCGCCACCATGCGACTCGGTGCCTACCCCTGCGTGCTCAGCCCAGGCACGCGCGCCGAGGCCGCCTACGGCGTGCGTGAGATCTCCGAGCGGCATCGCCATCGCTACGAAGTCAACAACGACTACCGCGAACGCTTGGCGGCGGCGGGACTCGTGATCTCAGGCGTCTCGCCTGACAACCAGCTGGTAGAGATGATCGAGCTGCGTAACCACCCCTACTTCGTGGGCTGCCAATTCCACCCCGAGTTCAAGTCGCGACCGCAGAATCCGCACCCGCTCTTCCGCTCCTTCATCGGAGCGGCGCTACGCGCGCGGCTGGAAAAGCGGCACAAGCTGCCAGCCATCGTCGAAGCCCAACCCGTGGTCTAGCGCAAGATCGTCGCTGGGATATCACCACAGAGGCGCAGAGGGCGCAGAGACCGGAAAGCATGGGGTTTGCGGATCTTGGATCCGAACCTTTTTGATCCCGTGACCTCTGTTTCTCTGTGCCTCTGTGGTTAGTTTCCACACGATTTGCATCTTTTTTCTTGACCCTAGCAATCTGCGTACCATCGGAGGCTTTTGCTTTTCCCGAACAGTGCACGGTGCTATCAAATAGTAAGGAATCCGCCGATAGTCTGATCGTCAGCGAGCCGTGACGCAATGTCCATGGAGATCAAACAGCATCTGAAGCTTTCGCAGCAGCTCGTCATGACGCCGCAGCTGCAGCAGGCGATCAAGCTGCTCCAGCTCTCGAGGGTAGAGCTGGTGGACATGGTGCGTGATGAACTTCTTGAGAATCCCGTCCTTGAGGATTCGGTTGAAGTCTCGGCCGAGCAGCAAAAGCCTGGCAACACGGATGATTTGGTCGCTGGGGCGGTTCGCGAGGCGGAAACCGAGCGCATCGGCGAAACCGAAACTCCGGTAACGCAAGTTTCGGGAGACAAAATCGATTCCACCTCCGAGGTCAAGGCGGATTCGCGCTCGGACGAGGCCGTGGCCGATTTCGACTGGGACACTTACCTCGAAAACCAGTCCAACGCCGCCCCGATGCCTTCGTTCCGCTCCAACTCAGAGGAGATGCCCTCCATCGAGGCGACCCTAACGCGCGGGACGTCTCTCTTTGACCACATAGAATGGCAGCTCAAGCTGACGCGCGGGTTTTCCAAGGATGAAGAAGGGGTTGCCTTGCTCATCATTGGCAACCTGACGCCCGATGGCTACCTCGACCTGTCGGTTGAAGAATTGGCCGAGGAGGCTGGTGTCGACGTCCCGTTCGTAGAGCAAGTGCTAAAACGCGTGCAGGAATTCGATCCACCCGGAGTGGCCGCCCGCGACCTGCAAGAGTGCCTGCTTATTCAGGCCCGCCACGTGGGGGCGGATGATGACCTGGTCATTGGCATCATCAGCAAGCACTTGCACAACCTCGAAAAACGCAACTACGCGGGCATCGCCAAGGATCTCAACCAGCCCCTGGAAGAAGTCTACGAAGCGACCAAGGTGGTGCTGGCCTTCGATCCCAAGCCGGGCCGCGCCTACACCGACGAGGAATCCAACTACATCACGCCCGACGTTCACATCCAGAAGGTGGGCGACAAGTACTTCGTGGTGGCCAACGACGATGGCCTGCCCAAGCTGAAGATTTCCGACTTCTACCGCATCGCCCTGTCCAAAGGTCCGAAAGCGCGCGAATACATCCAAGAGCGCCTGCGCAGCGCCCAGTGGCTGATCCGATCCATCCAGCAGCGCCAGCGCACCATCGTGCGCGTCACCGAATCGATCCTGCGTTTTCAGCGCGAATTCTTCGAGAAAGGTTCCGCGTACTTGAAACCGCTTATCCTGCGCGACGTGGCCGACGATATCGGAATGCACGAATCGACGGTTTCGCGCGTGACCACCAACAAGTACGTCCACACTCCACAGGGCATCTTCGAGCTCAAATACTTCTTCAACTCGGGCATCACCCGCAGCGACGGCGACGACCTAGCCTCCGAAGCGGTCAAGCTGAAGATCAAACAGATCGTCGCCAACGAAGACCCCAAGCATCCCCATTCCGACCAAAAAATCGTCGAGCTGCTCCTCGAACAGAACATCGAGATCGCCCGGCGAACCGTGGCCAAGTATCGCGAGCAACTGAGGATTCAACCCAGCAGCAAGCGCAAACAAGTTTTCTAGCCGACACCGTCCCCTATTCACAACGTCCCCCGGAGGCCCATTCGATGCAGCTTTCAACCACGTTCCGCCACATGGAAGCTTCCCCCGCCGTCAAGGATTACGCCGAGGAGCGCCTGGAGAAGATCAAGAAGTACTTCAGCCGCGACCCCATCGCCGCGCACGGGACTTTTTCCGTGGAGCGCAATCACAACCACACCGCAGAGTTTTCGCTGACCCTGCCCAACGGCATCGTCATCCAGGCGCGCGAAACCACCGAGGATATGTACTCGTCCATCGACCTCTCGGTGGCGCGTATCGAACGCCAGGTGCGCAAGTGGAAGGAAAAGATCCGCACCCACAAGCCACACGGCGGGCCGCGCCTGCAGGTTCGGCAGACGGTTCTGGCCGCGGAAAACCTGGAGCCACAACCCGGCGCTGCGGCCGAGTCCAAGCCCGCGGTGGGAGAGGTGCCCGTCATCCGCGACGCCACCGAGGAGGTACGCACCCTGCACCTGCGTGACGCCGCCATGCAACTTAACCTAGTCGAACGGGACGTGCTCGTCTTCGTGGACGCCGACAAAAACTCGCTCTCGGTCATTTACCGCCGCAAGGACGGCAACTATGGCCTCATCGAGACCGGCGTGTCCGCTCCGTCGAGCTAGCCCGCGCCAACGGGTCAGAGCAGTACAGGTCATGCCATGAAGGTCGTCGATTTCCTTTCTCCCGACGCCATCCTCCCCGCGCTGGCGGGCGCGACCAAGAGCGCGGTCTTGGCCGAAATGTCGTCCTTTCTTTGTGGACGGCTGCTGGCCGGGAGCGGTCAGAATGCCCAGAGTGCAATCGATGCGCAGGCGCTTTGCCGCGTGCTTGAAGAGCGCGAACTCTTGGCCTCCACCGCCATCGGCGACGGCATCGCCATCCCGCACGGGAAGGTCGATACCATCGATCGCTTGGTCGGCGTTCTCGGACGCTCGGTGCATGGGCTCGCGTTCGATTCCATCGACGGCAAGCCAACCCACCTGGTCTTCATGCTGGTGGCGCCGTCGAATTCGGCCGGCGCGCACCTCAAGGCCCTGGCGCGCTTGTCGCGCCTGTTTCGCGATGCCAGCTTCCGGCAGCGGCTGCTGGACGCCCCCGACGGCGCTACCATGTACCAAACCATCGTTGAGGAGGATGGCAAGTATTGAGTGACAACGGCGGCCTAACGACAACGCTGACGGTTCGCTCGCTGCTGAGCGAAGCCGCGGGGCTCAGGCTCGTCCTCCTTGCCGGCGAGTCCGGGCTCGGCCGCCGCGTGACCTTCCACCGCGTGCAGAAACCCGGCTTGGCCTTGGCCGGCTTCGTCCGCCAGGTTCAACCCGAGCGCGTACAGATCCTGGGCGCCACCGAGCTGGCGTACCTGGCCAGCCTTCCCGTCGAGGAGGCACGACACGGCATCGAGACCTTCATGGCGCTCGAACCCGCCTGCATTGTGGTGACCAAGGGGCTCGACGTCCCCTCCGAGCTGTTCGAGGCCGCCGATCGCCTGGGCGTGCCGCTCCTGCGTACGCCGTTGCGTTCGTCGGTGGCCATCCAATCCATCCAAACCTATATCGAACGCGAGCTCGCGCCCACGGCCAGCATCCATGGCGTTCTGATGGACGTGCTCGGGGTCGGCATTCTCCTGCTTGGCAAGAGCGGCATCGGCAAGTCCGAGGCCGCCCTCGAATTGGTCATGCGCGGGCACCGCATGGTCGCCGACGATCTGGTCGAGGTCCGTCGCAGCGCCCACGATTTGCTGGTGGGCTGGTCGGCCGAGCTCATCAAGCACCACATGGAAGTGCGCGGGATCGGCATCATCAACATCAAGGACATGTTTGGCGTGGCCTCGGTGCGCGACGAAAAGCGCATCGAACTGGTCATGGAACTCGTGCGCTGGGAGGAATCCGAGGCTGCGGATCGGGTGGGCCTCGACGACCAGACCTACCCGATTCTCGACGTGCCGGTGCCCATGTTGCGCATCCCCGTCAGCCCCGGCCGCAACGTCAGCTCGCTGGTCGAGGTGGCGGCGCGTAACCGACTGCTCCAGGTGCGCGGCCACCATGCCGCGCGCGAGTTTCAAGAGCGATTGGACCAGGCCCTGGCCGAAGCCCGACAGCGCCGCTTTCGCGGTGACGTGGAATAGCCATGAAGTTGGTCGTCATCACCGGCGTCTCGGGTGCGGGCAAGACCACGGTCAAGAGCGCGCTCGAGGATCTCGGCTTCTATTGCGTCGACAACCTGCCCATGGCGCTTCTGCCGAAGTTCATCGAGCTTCTGGCCGGGCGGGACGAAGTCATGCGGGCAGGACTCGTGGTGGATGCGCGCAGTGGGGATTTTCTTACCGACACCTCGCGCGTGCTCTCCGATCTGCGCGCGGCGGGGCATTCCATCGACGTGCTCTTCCTCGATGCGCCCAGCGAAATCATTCTGCGCCGGTTCTCGGAGACGCGCCGGCGGCACCCCTTGCTGGGCAAGGACATCCGCGCCGACATCGAAGTCGAACGCACGCGCCTTGCGGCCTTGCGCGCCGAAGCCACCGCGGTCATCGATACCGGCGAGCTCAACGTGCACAGCCTGCGCGCCATCGTGCTCGGCCGCTACGGCCGCGCCGACGGCAACCTGGCCGTCACGGTGATGTCCTTCGGGTTCAAGTACGGCCTGCCCACCGAGGCCGACATCGTTCTCGACGTGCGCTTTCTGCCCAACCCGTTCTTCGTCAGCGCGCTGTCGGCCCTGTCGGGCGAAGCCGAGGCCGTGCGCAGCTACGTCATGGAAAGCCAGGAAACCAAGCTCTTCCTGGAGAAGGCGGAGGAGTTGCTCACCCTATGCGTGGCCGCCTTCGAGCGCGAGGGAAAGACCTACGCCACCATCGCCATCGGATGCACCGGCGGCAGGCACCGCTCGGTGGTTATCGCCAACGAACTGGGCCAGCGCCTAGGCGCCTTCCAGGTTGAAGTTAAACACCGTGACATCGCGCGCGGACGAACGATTCCAGGGATCGAGGTCCAGAAGTGAATTCCGAAAAGCAAACAACCTCGCTATCGCCGATGAAAGATGTAATCTATCCGCGGTATCGATCCACGTGCGCCACAGGCGCCACAGGCGAAAACGGCTGAAATACCATGTCTTCCTCAGGGAACAGGACGATTGAACCTATGGTGGGCGTCGTCGTGGTGTCTCACGAGCAGGTGGCCTTCGCGCTCATCGAGGCCGCGCGCCGGGTGGTGGGAACCATCCCCAACATCGCGGCGGCCTGCGTGTCCGCCGGGGAGGACAGCGCCTCGATCATGCACAAGGTGGCCCAGGCGTGCGGCCAGGTGGACGACGGCGCGGGCGTGCTCTTGCTCGTGGACGTCTTTGGTTCCACGCCCTTCAACGTGTCCATGACCATGGCCGACGGAACGCGCGCGGCCGAGGTGGTTTGTGGCGTGAACCTTCCCATGCTGCTCAAACTGGCGACGCTAGACAGGTGCAGACTGCCCCCGGTGTCTTTGGCCATGGAAATGCAGGAATGCGGTCGGCGGTCTATTCGAATTGGATCGGAACTGACGGGAAAAGTGACGGTGGGAGGAAAGATCTGACGTGGCGGAGTCCGCACAGCACGTCGCACGCCAGGAACGAAAGATACGCAATCGCGCCGGAATGCACGCGAGAGCGGCGGTGAAGTTCGTCCAGCTCGCCGCCCACTTCAAGTCCGAGATCCGGGTCGTCAAGGACGGCAGCAGCGTCAACGGCAAGAGCATCATGGGCCTTCTGACCCTGGTGGCTGCCTTGGGCCTGAGCATCGTGATCGAGGCCGAGGGGCCGGACGCCGACGAAGCGGTGGCCGCCTTGGGCGCACTCGTCGACAATGGCTTCGGGGAGGGCGTGGTCGATGATTAGGCTGGCCGGCGTCGGCGCATCGCCCGGCATCGCCATGGGCGTGGCGCATTTCCTCGGTGGCCGCGTCGAGGTGCAAGAGCGGCGCATTTTCACCGATGAGGTCGACCAAGAGCTGCGCCGTTTCGAGGACGCGCTGGCGCGCAGCGATGCCCAGCTTCGCCGTATCCAGCAGCAGATCGCCGACCAGGTGGGCGACGGCCAGGAGTACCGCATTCTGGAAGCCCACCGCATGATGCTGGCCGATGTTCACCTGGTCGAGGAAACCAGCAAGATCATTCGCAACGATCAGGTGTCGGCGGAATGGGCCCTGCGCCGCGCTCTCGACCAAATCCAGGTCGTGTTCGCCAGCATCGAGGATCCCTACTTCCGCGAGCGCCGCAGCGACATCGACATGATCGGCGAGCGCATCCTGCGCAACCTGCTCGGCATGACCCCGCCTGGGCATGAAGGCGTGCCCAAGGGCGCGGTGGTCTTCGCGCACGATCTTTCCCCGGCGGACATCACCCAGCTCGGCCGCGCCGGCGTCAGCGGCTTCTTCACCGAGGGCGGGGGCAAGACCTCGCACGCGGCCCTGGTCGCGCGCGCCCTTGGCCTACCGCTGGTGGCCGGGGTGCAGGATTTCATCAAGCACATCCGCACCGGCATGACCGTGATCGTCGACGGTGGCCGCGGCGAGGTCATCCTCGAACCCGACTTCGGCATTCAGGAGCGTTTCGCCGATCGGGCGGCGCGCGACCTCGTGCAAGCCGAGCGCCTGGCCAAGGCGCGCGAGGCGCCCGCGACCACGCTCGACAATGTGCGGATCCAGCTGGCGGCTAACGTCGAGCTTCTCGAAGAGATCCCGATCTCGGTCGAGCTGGGCGCAGATGCGGTCGGGCTCTTCCGCACCGAGTTCCTGTACCTCGAACGCGCGACCCTGCCCACCGAGGAAGAGCAGTACCAGCATGCCGTGGCGGCGCTAAAGTCCATGGAAGGCCGCAGCGTGATCTTCCGGACGCTCGACTTGGGCGGCGACAAGTTGCCCATGTCCGTGCGCATTCCCGCTGGCAACAATCCTGCCCTCGGACTGCGTTCGATCCGCTATTCACTGTGGCGGCGGGATCTCTTCCGCTCGCAACTGCGGGCGTTCTATCGAGCCGCGGCGGTGGGCCCCCTGCGCATCATGTTTCCCCTGATTTCCGGCGTGGGCGAATGGCGCATCGTGCGCCAGGTCTGCGCCGACGTGTGCGACGAGCTGTCCAAGGACGGCCTCGATCACGACCGCAATGTTCCGCTCGGCGCCATGGTCGAAACGCCCAGCGCGGCCATCATCTCCGACTTTCTCGCTGATGAGAGCGAGTTCCTGTCCATTGGCACCAACGACCTCATCCAATACGCACTCGCCGCCGATCGCCAGGACGAACACGTGGGCTACCTGTACCACCCTCTGCACCCTGCCATCTTGCGTTCCATCCAGACGGTGGTGGTGGCCGCGAACAGTTGCGGCAAGCCCGTCGCCATGTGCGGCGACATGGCCGGCGACCCGCGCTTCACCTGGGTGTTGCTCGGGCTGGGCTTGCGCTCGCTGTCGATGGCGCCGCGCCAGATCCCCATGGTCAAGTCCATCATCCGCTCGACCCGGCTCGGTGAGGCGCAAAAGCTGACCGAGGAAATCATGACCCTGCGGACCGAGGACGAGATCGAAGAGGTCGTTAACCGCACCATGCGGCAGCGGTTCCCTCTCGAATTCAGCGAAGAAATTTAGCTACTGCCGTCGCTACTGGAAATTCGACTTCGAGGCGATGCCGGCGTTGGGGTCGAAGGTGTTGAGGCCAGGTAGCGCATCCTCGATGGTCTGATTGTCGATGGAGCTCACGCGCAGGGAGAATCCGCCGGAGAAATCCTGGCTCGACGCCTGCCACGCGCCGTCGGACTGCCAATCCGCCGTCGCCCAGGTGGCGCCAGGCAGCTTGTATTCGACCTTGGCCACCGGCACGCGCGCATTGCGGATCCACACGCGGAAGAACCAGGTATTGGACCACTGTCTGCCGTCGAAGGTATAGTAGATTGGAGCGGTCGTTGGGCAGGTGACAAACCGCCAGGTCAGCGTGTAGTTGGTGTCGCCGTGGAGTGCACTGCGGGCCTCTGGGCTGACGTCGATATCGTTGACCCCGGTTTCATCGCCATAGGTAATGACATGCGCAGTGATGGTCACGCCATTCGCGGTGAGCTCTGCGCACACGTCGCATAGCTGTCCGCTCCCGGCGCTCAGGCTCTGCAGCGTGAGCTGGTTGGAGAGCCCCATGAGGTAGTTGCCGTAGAGCTGCTGGATCAATGCCGGGTACTTCACGTCCGTGGGCGCGCAGGCGTTGTGCCACTGGCTCTCGACAAAGTCGACCGGCCCAAGCCAGAAATTGCCCGAATGGACATCCCCGAAGTACTTGGTGCCAGCGTCGGTGATCACGATGGGAACATCGCCGCCAGTCTTCGAATTCGAGCCGCATGCTGATGCAACCAGGAGTATCAAGAACGCTCGGCGCATATGGACACCTCCCTGGTGTATGAAGAGGCAGAGCCTCGCTAGTATCGCATGGAATATCCTCCGCGCGCCGGCCTGCGAAGAACCACCCGCAGCCTTGGCCATGTTCAGTATCGCTACTGCGATTCGCGCAGTGCGCACCGGATGATGACGATTTGGAACCAAGTGCGCCTTTCGCACTGACGATTCGCGAAGGCGCCGTGCCCTTATGAGTGGCAGCGTGGCCTTTCTACGCGTGCAGCAATTCCTGTCCCGCAGCACTCAACCAACACGTCCAATCCGTAGGAAAAAACATGAGTAGAAGCACTCTCGCGTTTCTCGCAGTCGTGGTCGGAACCCTCGGAGCATGCGGAGGACGCAGCACCCTCAACGTGCTTCACGACAGTGGCAGCGCTGGCGACAGTCGGACCTTCGCGGACGTCAAGAACGACGGCAAGCTCGACAGCCTGCCCGGCGCCGATAGCGCAATTCTCTCCGACGGCCCGACTCTCGCCGATGGCCCAGCGGACTTGGCCGGCCGCGATGGATTCACGTCGGACCTGCCCGGGCCAGATTCCGCGAGGCTCGACGCCACGACGGATGCGCCCAGAACCGACACGACCACGGACGCGCGCGGCGGAAGCGTGATCGATGGTGGCGCCATCGAAGCCGGGGGCGATGCGGCCCCGACCCTGGTTGGCATCGAAGTCACGCCGCCCAGCCCAACCATCGTGCTGGGTGTTCCATACACCAGCCTCGTCGTCACGGCGCTGATGTCGGACGGAACCTCCTCCGACGTCACCTCGGCCTCGACCTATTCATCCAGCGACGCAACCGTGGTCCAAATCTCGGGACGCAGCCTAAGCGGGCTCAAGGCCGGCTCGGCCACGGTCACCGCGACCTACCAAGGCAAGACCGCCACGACAAAAGTCACGGTCACGGCTTCGCCTCTGCAGAGCATTTCCATCGACGGTGTGACCCCAGTTTCCGTGGGACAGTCCATTCTCATCACCGCCACTGGCGTGTTCGCCGACGGGACCAAGCAGGACATCACGGCGCAAGCTACCTGGACGTCTTCCGACACCACGCTGGCCACAGCTGCCCTCGATAGCGCCAGCGCGAAAGAGAAAGTCACGGGCGTCAAGGCAGGCACATTGTCCGTCACCGCTGCCCTTTCCGGCATCACGGGCAAGGCCGCGATCACCGTGACCGCGGCGACCATGACCCGCATCGACATCACCCCGGCACAACCCATTCTGCAACGAGGCGTCTCACAACAGTTCCAGGCCACCGCCACCTATTCCGACAGCACGACCAGCGACGTGACTGCGCAGGCGACGTGGGCGTCCAGCGACACGGCGGTTGCAACCGTCACCTCCAGCAGCACCGGCGTGCTCGTGCGTGCTCTGGCGGCCGGAACAACAACCATCTCCGCCACCCTGGGAACCATCAAGGGCTCGACGACTGTCACCGTGACCACGCCGACTCTCCTATCGATTTCCCTTACACCGACGACTTGGTCGCCCAACGTGGGTGCCACGCAGAACTTCACCGCGACCGGGATCTATTCGGACAAGACCACGGCGGACGTGACCCTGTCGGCAACCTGGTCTTCGAGCAACGCAACCGCGTTCTCGGTGTCGAACGCCGCTGGGCAGAAGGGACAAGCCACTGCCTTGGCCACAGGCACCGGCCAAGTTCAGGCAACCCTCTCGGGCGTGACTGGAAGTGCGACAGTCACAGTGTCGGCATCGCCCCTCGTCAGCATCGCGGTCACGCCCAATCCGCTGTCTCTGGTCCTCGGCCTCAGCAGCTCCCTCGTCGCAACCGGAACCTATCAAAATGGAACCACCCAGATCCTCACCACCCAGGTGGCCTGGTCGGTTGTGGATCCGACCGTCGCCAGCGTGTCGAATGCCGCCAGCAGCGCGGGCCGAGTCTCGGGAATCGCCGTCGGCTCGACCACGGTCACGGCGACGCTCTCGGGGATCAGCGGTAAGGCAGCTGTCACTGTGTTCCAGGCAAAACTGGTTTCCATCGCCGTGGCGCCCGCCACCGCGAACATCACCGCCGGTACCAAGCAGCAATTCAGCGCCACCGGCACCTACGACAACGGCGCCATGCCTGACATCACGACGCAAGTGACCTGGTCGTCCAGCGACATCACCGTGGCCCAAGTCTCCAATGCGTCGGGCAGCAACGGACTTGGCACTGCTCTCGTCGCTGGCAAGTCGACCATCACTGCAACTCTCACCGGTGTTTCCGGCACCGCCGCCCTGACCGTTGGGGCACCCCTGCTGTCGTCCATCATGATCGCCCCCACGACCGCGAGCATCCAGGTCGGCGACACGCAGGCCTTCACGGTGACCGCAGTCTACCAAAACGGGACGACCGCGGCGGTGGCCGGAACTTGGACCTCCTCGAACGTGGCTGTGGCCACGATTGAGGCTGGTCCTGCTGGCAGGCGGGCCGTGGCGACCGGCGTGGCGGCTGGAAGCACCACCATCACGGTCACCTACCAAGGCCTTTCCGACACCGCCACCTTGACTGTCACCGCGGTGCCGAAACTGGTGGGACTCACGGTCACGCCGGCCAATCCGGCGACCATTCTCGTCGGAGCCACGCAGCAGTTCCAGGCCAATGCCGTGTACAGTGATGGTAGCACCACCTTGGTCACAGGCACGGCGAGTTGGACGACGTCCGATGCCAAGGTCGCCTCGGTTTCGAACGGCGGCGGTGGGCCTTTCGGCGGCGGCGGGCGCGGACTCGCAACCGGAGTCGGTGCCGGCACTGCCACCATCACGGCCACCTACAACGGATTCACCGACTCCGCCACGCTCAGCGTGCGCGATCCACAACCCACAGGCCTGCTCGTCACGCCAGCGACTGCCTCGGTCGTGGTCAATGGAACGCAACAGTTCGTGGCCGAGGTCACGATGGATGATGGCACCACCCAGACGGTGACCGGCGCGGCCTCGTGGACCACCTCGAACGGAACCATCGCCAGCATCCGCACCGGCGGCGGTGGACCAGGCGGCGGTGGGCCGGGCGGCGGCGGGCGCGGACTTGCAACCGGCATTGCCGCGGGGACCGTCACCATCACCGCGACCTACAGCGGTTTCACCGGGACCGCCACGCTCACCGTTTCGGCCGCGACTCCGACCAAGATCGTGGTGACGCCGGCGGCTCGGTCCATTCAAGTCGGCCTGACCCAGGCGTTCGTGGCCACCCTGGTCTACAGTGACAACTCGACCGCCGTGATCACCGACCAAGCAACCTGGTCTACTTCGGATGCGTCGGTAGCCACGATCACCAATGGTGGTGGCGGACCGGGCGGCGGCGGGCCGGGGGGTGGCGGGCCGGGCGGCGGCGGACCGGGGGATGGCGGGATCGCAACCGCGATCGCTGCGGGCTCGGCGACCATCACCGCGACCTACAGCGGTCTGACGGGCACTGCCACTCTGACCGTCACCGACCCACCCCTGGCCTACGTTCAAGTGACGCCGACCAATACAAACCTCCCCGTGCAAGCCACGACACAGTTCACCGCAACGGCCGTGTTCACCGACAATTCGACCCGCAACGTGACCACCCTGGCAACCTGGAGCTCTTCGAACAGCGCCATCGCCGTGGTGGCGAATTCTGGTCCAACCATCGGTCGCGCCACCGCGCTCGCCGAAGGTACGTCCACGATCACGGCCACCTACCAAGGGTCGTCTGGCACGTCCCTGCTCACAGTCGCGGCCAGCGTGCAGTCCATTGCCGTGACACCCGCGAACCCGACAACCGTGCTCGGCCTTCCCGTCGCCTTCGTGGCGACAGCGATCTTGTCCAACAACGCCACCTTGGTCGTGACCGACAACGCTTCCTGGGTTTCCTCGGATGACACGGTCGCGACCGTGACCGCGGCCGGAATCGCGGCGCCAGTGAAGGCTGGCTCGACCACCATGACGGCCACCTACCTCGGCAAGTCGGGCACCAGCACGCTGACCGTCAGTCCGGCCACGTTGTCCTCCCTCGCCATCACACCGAACCCAATCTCCCTGGCCAAGGGAGCCAGCCAACAACTCACCGCAACTGGAATCTACAGCGACACAACAGCGCGCGATCTGACCAACGTGGCGACCTGGCTTTCGTCTACAGCCACCGTCGTGGCCGTGTCCAACGCCAACGGATCCCGCGGCCTGCTGACCGCAGTGGGCAGCGGCTCGTCGTCGGTGACCGCCTCATTCCAAGGCATCACCTCCGCATCCGACGCCATCACGGTTCCCTAGATCTGAAACTCCGAAGCCGGTGGCGTTGGCAAACAGCCTCCCACCCCGCTGCCGGCTTCGGAGTTTGTTCATGGCACCGCCAATCCACCGATTCCGTCCTTCATGGAGCCGATAGGGGCCCTCTGGCGGAACATTGGTGACGACTGCTCACCCGCGCACGATGAAACCGACTGACTGTCCCGTGGCTCGCCCTGCCCCTCGGAACGAATAGAAACGACCGCCGGCATCGCACAGGGTGCAGTCGGTGCTGGCATCGATATGTTCGCCTAAGACACCGGCGGCTTCGAGTTCCAAAGTCTGGAAGCCACGCAAATCGATGCGCGACTTCCGCCCCAAGGAGCTGACCAGAACGCCATTTTCCCGAGCCGCGGGCATGGCCGCGACAAACGCATCCTCGACCTCGCGGCCGACTTCGAAACAACACGCGCCGATGCACGGACCAAGCGCCACGCGCAATTCTTCCGGCCGGCAGCCGAATTGGGAAATCAGGGTTTCCACACCCGTGCGGGCCATGCCCGCCACGGTGCCTCGCCAGCCCGCGTGCAAGGCGGCGCAGGCCCCCGTACGAGGGCAGGCCATCAAGATGGGCGTGCAGTCCGCCACGTGAACCGAGAGCCCGAGACCAGGCTCGTCGCTGCACAGACCATCGGCCTGCTCGGCGGCGACGGCGCGTGGGTCGTCCCCTCGACCCACGCGCACGATGCGAACCCCGTGAACTTGCGACACTCGCAGCATGGTGGAGGCGCCAGAGGCAGCCAAGAGCCGGCGGTGATTTTCGGCCACGTTCGCGCGATCGTCGCCCCATTTCCAGCCCAGGTTCAGCGAATCGAACGGCGGTGCGCTGACCCCGCCCGCCCGTGTGGTGAAGCCATGACGAAAAGCCGCGCGCATGCGCGCCGAGACCACAAGCGGCAAGTCCACGCCACCAGCGATGCGAACGACTTGCGTTTCCATCACCGCACAAGCTGCCGCAGGGCCACGAGCGCCGCAATGAAATCCTCGGGCGGCGCGGACTCGAATTCCACCCACTGGCCGGTCTTGGGATGATGGAACCCGAGGAGTCGCGCGTGCAGGGCTTGCCGGCCAAGCTGCTTGGCGATCTTGCGCAGGTCTTCGTCGCGCGGCGAGCGGCCGTAGGTCGCGTCCCCGAGCAAGGGGCAGCCCATGGCGGCGAAATGAACGCGCACCTGGTGCGTGCGCCCGGTTTCCAGTTCGGCTTCCATGCGCGAGGCCCCGCCCAGCGCTTCGATCAGGCGCCAGTTGGTGACCGCACGCTTTCCGGTCCTGACCTTGATGCTGAACTTTTTCCGGTCGTGCGGATCGCGGCCGATGAGGGTGTCGATCTTTCCCGACGCGTGAGCGGGCCGGCCCACGGCCAACGCCTCGTACACGCGTTTGATGCGGTGGATTTTGAAGTCGGCGCCGAGCGCATTCATGGTCACGTCGTCCTTGGCCACCACGAGCAGCCCCGACGTGTCCTTGTCGATGCGGTGAACGATCCCTGGCCGCAGCTCACCGCCGATACCGCGCAGGTCATGGCAGTGCGCCAGCAGCGCGTTGACCAGAGTTCCGTCGTCGTGCCCGGCGGCAGGATGCACGACCAGACCCGGCGGCTTGTCGACCACCACCAGGTGTTCGTCCTCGAAAACCACGCGCAGGGGAATGTCCTGGGCAAGCAGCTCGACCTCGCGCACGGCGGGCGGCGTCCACACCACCCTGTCGCCTGCGCGCACCTTCTGCGAGGGCGACGCCGACTCGCCGTTCAACTTGACCGCGCCTTCGCCGATGTGGCGCGAGAGCTGCGTGCGCGAGACGTCGGCGATGAGTTCGGCCAGCACGACGTCGAGCCGCCGGCCGGCCATCCCGGCCCTCACGACCAAGGTTCGCGCAGCCCTCTGCGCCGGAACGCCTGCCTGCCGTCCGCACGTCACCAGATCTTGGATTTGATGTTCTGCCCGCGCTGCTTGAGCAGAATGTCGACCAGGGCGCGCTCGAACAGGTTGGTGGCCGCGATTTCCGGCGTTACGCGCGACTTGAAATGTTGGCGGCCCTCTTCGATCTCGTCCTTCATCGAATCGAACAAGGTGTCGTTCTGGATGCCCTGAACCAGCTTCGCTTCGTTGTACATGGCCAGATCTGAAGCGATCGCGCGGGCGAACTGACGCGCCCTTTCTGGCTTGTCGATCAGCGGTGGCATGCCCACTAAAGTACCTGATTCCAGGGCAAGGTGCGAATGAGTTTGCAGGCCCCTCGTCCCGTTCCTAGACTGTCCTTACCCCCATGAGCAAAGCCACCTTTCGCACAACCTTGGCCTTGACCCTCTGCTTGGCCGGTTCATCCCGAGCCGGGCATGCTGCTGACACCAGCTACGAGGTCAGCAAGACGGACGCCAGCCTGACCGCGGGAGGCAAGGGCAAGGCCAGCGTCACCATATCGGCCAAGAAGGGCTGGCACCTCAACGCGGAAGCGCCGCTGACGCTCAAGCTGCTGCCCGCGCCCGGCGTGGAAGTGGACAAGGCAAAACTCGGCCGCGCCGATCTGGCCCTGTCGAATGAGACATCGGCGCGTTTCGACGTCGGGATGACGGCCGCCGAGCCAGGCAAGAAGTCCATCGAGGCCGAGGCCGGGTTCGTGCTTTGCCAGGAAGATTCGTGCCGGCCCGTCAAAGAGAAGGTCACCCTCGCTGTGGACGTGGCCTCCGCCGCAACCACAGCGTCCAAGCGGCCCACCAAGAAGAAATAGCTAGCCGAACGCGCGAAAGATGGCTTCGGTCTTGCGCACGAGCGCGGGGGTAAAGCTGCCCACGATGGTCGCCACCAGGCGCTCGGGACACAGGATTTCCCTGGCCACGCTTTGCACCTGGGACGCGCTGA